>JADMIO011246890.1_pt1 | contig 36765 bp, 28 predicted proteins | sample 8958161 | NCBI WGS metagenome assembly JADMIO01 (sample SAMN16585339, study PRJNA669376) | soil metagenome | isolation source: Crop rotation soil | place: USA: Cullars Rotation, Alabama | collected 2011
CCGCGACTTCAAGTCACGTGAATTCCAAGCTTCGGATCCCACTGTGCTGGAAAGAAAAGTACGGGTTGGATGTCGGTGCCGTGACTGCACGCATCGTCAAATGGGTCGGCGGCGGTGCGATGGAAGAGACCGAGCTCCAGGCGTCCGCTCCGGTACTTCAATCGCACAGTTCTCACTATTGATCCGTAGAGAGGCAGGATATCGCCATGGATGTGGTCCTCGTCAATCCGGGTAGCCGCACGCAGATCTATCAGTCGCTCGGCAGTACGCTGAGTGCGATCGAGCCGCCTGTGTGGGCCGGACTCATCGCGACCTATTTGAGGCGGCGAAATATTTCGGTGGCCATCGTCGATGCCAATGCAGAGGATTTATTGCCGGCTGAGACTGCGCTGCGGATTGAATCGATGGCTCCGCGGCTCGTCGTCGTACTGGTGTACGGACATAACCCGTCGGCCTCCACGCAGGTGATGCCGTCTGCCGGTGCGATCTGTTCAGCCATCAAAGAATGCGGCCTGTCGGCGAAAGTCATGCTTCTCGGCGGACACGTCTCAGCGCTCCCCGAACGAACGATGCACGAGGAGGCGACGGATTTTGTCTGTGCGGGGGAGGGGTTGTTCACCATTACGGAATTGCTGGCGGCGATTCACGCGGGTTCGGAAGACTATCATCGGGTACGCGGCCTGTATTATCGCGCTGAAGGACATGTGTGTGCGTCTCCTCCCGCTCCGAACGTGGAGTCTCTGGACAGGGACATGCCCGGCATGACGTGGGATCTTTTACCGATGACTCGGTACCGCGCACATAATTGGCACTGTTTCGGGTTCTTGGACCAGCGCTCGCCCTATGCCTCGCTCTATACGACACTCGGGTGTCCGTATCATTGTACGTATTGTTGCATCCAAGCCCCCTTCAAAAGCGGAGAATCGGCGTTGGGCTATGCGCCGAACGTCAACTCCTATCGGTTTTGGTCTCCGGAAACGATCGTGGCGGATATCGATCGGCTTGTCCTCGAGTACGGCATCCGAAACATCAAATTCGCCGATGAAATGTTCGTGCTGAACAAACGGCATGTCACCAGGGTCTGTGAACTCCTGATCGAGCGGAACTACGACTTGAATATTTGGGCCTATGCCCGGGTGGACTCGGTCAAAGATGGGATGGAGGACCTGCTCCGGCGTGCCGGGATTCGCTGGCTGTGTTTCGGCATCGAGTCTGGAAGCGACCGAGTGCGCAAAGATGTCTTAAAGACCTTCGAACAAGATCAAATCGGCCGCACCATCGGACGCGTCCGGGATGCGGGTATCAATGTGATCGCCAATTACATCTTCGGCCTCCCTGAAGACGACGGCCAGACCATGCAGGCCACGCTTGATGTCGCGACAGAGTTGAACTGTGAATTTGCCAACTTCTACTGCACGATGGCTTACCCGGGGTCGGCGCTCTATCAGCGGGCACTGGCCGAGGGATGGCCGCTTCCTGAATCTTGGACAGCATATTCGCAACATGCCAAGGACGCCCTGCCGTTGCCGACGAAGTATGTGTCGGCCCATGACGTCCTGGCCTTTCGCGATCAGGCCTTTCAGACGTATTTCAGTCGAAGGGAGTATCTCGACATGTTGACGGTGAAGTTCGGAGCTGACACCGCCAGACATGTGCAGGACATGGCCGGTAAGAAACTGGAACGCCAACACCATGCACCGACCCTCACGGGCGCCGATGGGGCACGATCCTAACGTGATACCGGGACGTTCCAAGAGCCGTCGACAGGTCTTGCCGCCGAACACCTCATCAACAGGAGGGTTCCGATGAAAGTCTGTCTCCTGTACCCGACATGGACCGGTTCGTATGGGCTATTCGCGCATTTCGCGAGGCGTGCCTCGACCTGGCCTCCCTTGAATCTCGCGCTCCTGGCGGCGGTTCTCGAGCGCAAGGGCCATGACGTCTCGATTATCGATGGTGAAGCCGAACAATTGTCTTTAGACGAAATGGTGCGAACAGCGGTCGGACGCAAGCCCGATCTGATCGGATTGACCGCCACGAGTCCATTCTTCCATTTGAGCAAGGCCGTTGCTGAGGCCGTCAAGCAAGCGGCACCGAAGATTCCCGTCGCCGTCGGTGGCCCCCATATCACGATTATGAAAGAGAAGGCCTTTTTCCCCGCGTTCGATTATGCCTTTGTCGGGGAGGCCGAAGAGTCCCTTCCGCAATTCCTCGCTGAATACGAAGCGGGCCGGGATCTCTCGGCGGTTGGAGGTCTCTTCTATCGCCGCCATGGAGAGATCGTGTCGACGGGACAACCGGCGGATATCACCGCACTGGATCCGCTCCCGTTTCCAGCGAGGCACCTGCTCAAGATGCCGCTCTACAAGCTCGGCACGTTGAAGGGGCGGCTTCCGTTTACCTCCATTCAAACGATGCGAGGCTGTCCCTGGAAATGCATTTTCTGCGCATCCGAAGCGCTGAAGACAACCGAGATGCGGGTACGGTCGCCTCAATCGGTCGTCCAAGAAATCAAGGCAGTGGTCGAACAGTTCGGTATTCGTCACTTCGGCATCGTAGACGACGTCCTCACGCTGTGGCGGGAACACATCGTGGAAATTTGCAATTTGCTGGACCAGGAAGGGTTATCGATTACGTTTGAAGGAAGCACCAGAGCAAATCTCGTCGATGATGAGCTCATCTCCCGGCTGGCCAAGAGTGGCTTGATACGCTTGTCGTTCGGCTTGGAGACGGTTGATGCCGCCATGCGCAAAACGATGAAGAAGCAAGTGCCTCTTGAGCACTATGTGCGTGCGAATCGGATCTGCAACGACTATGGGGTGGAGGCATTGAACTCGGTGATGATCGGTCTGCCGGGTGAGACACGGGAGACGGTGAAGGCCACACTGCATTTTCTCCGCGGAGCGCGTGAAGTCAAGCAGGCCAACTTTGCCATCGCCGTGCCCTATCCGGGTACCGAGTTTCACGACATGGCCGTGAGCGGTACGCAAGGGGTGGAACTCAAAACACAGGACTTCTCCGAGTATCGCCGGTATGGGTCGGCGGTGACGAAAGTCGGGGAACTCACGCCCGAGGATTTGATCGAACTGCAGAATGAAGGTTTTGTGAGCATTTATTCCGCGCCCTGGCGGTGGAAACCCATGCTGAAGAAACATGGTCTCTTCGGAGGATCGCTGATGTTGTTTCGCGTGATGCGGTTGGTGCTCGGGAAACTCGTGTATGGGCATCGCTCGGGTGCCGACAATCTCGTCAGCATGGGTGACGGCGGCTTTACGTCCGTCGAAGCACCGGCATTGCCGAACGGCGCCGGAACGACCAGTGGGTCCCCGGTCGCGAGCGTGTTGCCGTTGATCCACATCAGCCCCCGACAAGCCGCGCCTGCCGGCCACTTCGGAGATCCGCGCAATCCGAACGGGTGATGACCTAAGACCGGGCGTTGCAGACATGAGTTCAGTTCAACCCAACATCCTCTTGCTTCAGTTGGAGTTTCCCACGTGGGCCACGGCCCGCCCGTGGACCTATTCGGCCAATTTTGCCGTTCAAGAAGGATTGGAAGCTGCCGGAGCGCAATGCAGCACGATTCCCGTCATCGCCGAAGTGTCCTGTGCCTCGCCGAGTTCTTGGGTCTACCACGCTCGACGACAATTGGCGGGAAGAACATTCGACCAGGTCTGGGTGTGGCTCGTGCATGCACCGCTCGACCCGAGCACGCTCGAATGGATCGCCGGTCTGGCTCCGGTGCGTGTTGGCATCATCATGGAATCACTGCGCTACGCTCCGGATGATTATGCCTGGGCACCGCATCTGCAGGAACGCCAACGGCACGTTGAAGAACAGATCGGATATATGACCCATGTCCTGACATTCGATGAGCAGGATGCCGAAGATCTAAATGCCCGGCGAGTGGCCAAGGCCCTCTGGTGGCCTCCGATGGTGTGCGAGCGATTTATCGCGACTCCGTCGATGGATCCGTCCCACCATCAGGCTGTGTTTCACGGCACTCCCTATGGTCCACGTCAACGTTGGATCGGCAATCCAGTTCTTCGCGATCGGTTGGTTTATCATCAATCCGGTCCGCCCACGCAGTATCAGCGACTGTTCGATCAACTTCAGCAACAAGCCGGCGTGTGCATCGGTCAAGGCGGTGTCAACGAGGCGCTGATTCGGCACTATGTCCAGACCTGGCGCACGATCCGCCTGGGAGAATTCCAAGAGTGGATGGCTGGATTGGCTCAATGGCCGGCCATCGTCAACCTTCCGACTCTCGCGAAATTCTATGGCGGACGCGTGTTCGAAGGGATGGCAGCTGGCCGGCCGGTCATTTCATGGAAGATAGATGAACGCCCAAAAAACTTGGCCTTGTTCGAAGATGGCCGGGACATTTTGCTCTTTCCTCCTGACGATCCGCACGCGCTGAGTCGGCACATCGACCGACTTCGTCACGATCCTTCCTTGGCCCATTCGATCGCAGCCAGCGCGCAACACAAACTCAGAGCCTTTCATACAGCCGAGCGGAGACTTCGCGAGACGCTGAGCTGGATCGGAACCGGAATCGAACCTTCCTATGGACTCGCATCTGCGCCGCCCCAACAGGGCCTCTCAGTGACTGCCATGCCGATGCGTGACGGAACAGCTTCCAGAGGATTGTCTCTCGAGCAGACACATCACCATCCCCTTGTTGAAACGCGGCAGGATGGGAAACGGGTGTCACTCGACATGGATGTCAAAACCACGGTCTTTGTTCTCACGGTGGGTGACGACGTATTTGAGTCATGCCAGGCAGCTCTTGATTCGCAACAGTCCGGCCGATTCGTACTGGAGATCATCCGTGATGTCAGTCCATTCAGCGCGGCCGCCCAGGAAATGATCAGACGTTGCCGCACACCCTATTTCATTCAAGTCGACGAAGACATGATCCTCGCGCCGGATGCGGTTGGCACGATGGAGGCGGCGATGGATGCAGCGCCGGACGACATCGGCATGATCTGTTTTCATCTCTACGACGAGGATCGGGAGCTCAAGATCCAGGGCGTCAAGATTTACAGGACGTCGTTGCTCAGAGAGTTGTCGTTCCTGGATGTGAAGGCCAGTGAGATGGACTTGCTCGATCAGATGGGTGCACGGGACATCAAGTGGATTCTGCATCCGGATGTCAAGGGCCGCCATGGAACGCAGTACACGATCGAGAGCATCTATCGCCGTTACAAAACGATGTATGAGAAGGACATCCGAGAATGGAACATTCTCACCGCGGATGTCCGTCGGAAAGCCGAGCGCTTCCGAGCAACCGGAGATCCGTTGCAGCTCTTCGCGCTGTTGGGCGCCGTGCACGGGATCGTGCATGCCCCGGTTGCAGCGAACCGGGAAAAGGATGCCCGGCACTATGCGCTCCATGAACTGGATGTATTCAAGCGCCTCTTCATGCAACAGCCGCCCGTCACGCAGGCTTACGATGTGAAAAAGTCCGGGAAGCCGGTCAGGAATCAACCGATTCCGCTCGATCAGGTGAGATGGAAGACCATCCGGACATCAGAAACGAATGTGAGTCCCTCGTCTGTCCCATTGGGTAGCAAACCGCCACAACCGGTCGGGCGGAAACGTGTGCTCCTCGTCACCCCGCTTTTTTGGCCGTCGGTCGGCGGTGTGGAGCGAGTGGCGGAAGAACTTGGCGTGGGCCTCGTCGCTCATGGCTATCACGTCGATGTGGCGACTTATCCGGTGACAGGACGTGATCGGGATGAGCATCGTGGGATCCACATCATCACCGTAGCGAACCACGATCAGGTCGCCGGCGATCTCCGAATCTGTATCCTCCAAGTGGAACGCCTGCTGCAACGAGGGCACTATGCGGCCTGCATCCTCCTGGGGGCGCCATCCAATGCCATTTTCTATGGGGCATTGACGGATCCGTTCCCTGCTGAAACCGCATTGATCGTTCAACCGACCATGAATGAGGACGTCTACCGTGACTTGGTCAAGGACGATTTCGTTCGACCCCTATTTCTCACCGTGGCACGCCGAGCGCGAGCCGTGGTGACTTTGTCGGAGCAAGGACCGGATGCCCGCTTCCTACGGGAACACAATATTCCGATGGTTCATATACCCAATGGAGTCACCGCTGGCGTACCGAGCGGAACGTTTCGGACAAACTATGGAATTCCAGCAGATGCCTTTGTGATCCTTCACGTAGCCAATCTCTATGCGGTCAAAAATCATCTGGGATTGTTGCGCGCCTTCGACAATCTTCCGACGGGAGCGAAGGTGGTGATGGTCGGCCGACCCAGCGAGGAACGTGCCTATGTACGAGACGTTCAGGACGCGCTACGCGCTCGCCCTGACGTGCTGTACATCCCGGGACTATCGGCAGAAGAGGTGGCCGCTGCGATGGAGGAGGCCGATCTCCTGGTATTGGCCTCGCACAGCGAAGCCTCACCCCTTTGTATTCTGGAAGCCATGAGCCATCGGTTGACGTGGCTTGCGACACCGGAGTGCGGCGCCGTCTCCGAGCACGCCGGCGGGATCATGACCGAACTGGATACCTTTTCGTCGTATATTCGCTGCTTCATGCAGAAGCCGGAGCTACGTCGTGCGCTCGCCGATGCGGGCTATCAGCATTGGCAAGCCTGTTACCAATGGCGCGATGTGCTCCAGGGATGGATCGAGGTGATCGAGCAAGGGGCACTGACTCGCTCGTTCAGCATGCCGGACGTCATTCGAAAGAGTATGGCGTCTCTCGCTCAACGGGTTCAGACCGCGGTGACGCCACAGGATGCCACGGAGCTGGCGCAAGCGTCGCCGACGACACAGCCGGCCACGGAGGATGCGGCGATGAATGAAAAAGAATCCGGTCAAGATCGTCACGATCGGTTTTATGTCGATTTGTTTGTCCATGCTCCGGCGTGGTCGGCACCCCATCCGAACGCCGACGAGGCCGCACGATGGAGCAAGATCGCATCATTTCTTGAATACATCCTACGCCGAATGCAACAGAAGGAGCCGGGCCGCCAACTGCGTATCTTGGATGTCGGATGCGGACGTGGCTGGTTGACGAATCTCGCGACCATGTATGGAACCTGTGAAGGAGTCGAGCCGGTTGCCGGCGTGGTCGAACATGCACGTAAACTGTTTCCCCATCTGCGGTTCGAGGCAGGAACACCGGAGAGCCTATTGCAGCGGTCTGATTTCTCGCCCTATGACGTGATTCTGACTTCGGAAGTGATCGAACATGTCCCACACGGGCACAAAGAAATATTCCTTGCGCATCTTGCTCAATTGCTCGATCCCAACGGGTATCTCATTCTGACCACGCCGCGTGGAGAAATGTGGGAACAGTGGAAGACCATCGCGCCACCGAATCAACCGGTGGAGGACTGGGTGACCGAAGACCAATTGCGGACGCTCTTTGCGTCGCAAGGATTCGTCGAGTTGGGGCTTGAACGCATCCATGTCCAAATGCCGGGTCTTCGGTATGTTCCGGCTCCAACACCAGCCGATTTCCGTTCGATGAACCTGCTTCCCATTTATCAAGTGTGGGTGTGCCAGCGGGGTGTGGACTCTCGCCACGTCCCCATGACGCGCGTTCCGAAGGTCTCCGTCATTCTCCCGACGTACAACCGACCGGATCGCCTCCGAACGGCTCTCGCCAGTTTGACGGCACAGACGTACCAGGATTTCGAGATCATCGTCGTCAACGATGCAGGCCGCGAAGTCGAGTCGGTCATTGCCGCCTGTCCGGATCGACACCGCATCACGACCATTTGTCACGATCGGAACCGTGGGCTGGCTGCAGCGCGTAACACCGGACTTCGTGCGGCGAAGGGCACGTACGTCGCGTATCTCGATGACGACGATCGCTATCTTCCTCATCACCTTGAAACGCTCGTCACGTATCTGGAACGAAATGAATGTCGCATCGCGTACACCGACGCGTGGCGAGTGCATGAACGGCAGATCGACGGGGCCTATATCGAAGTGGGTCGGGACGTGCCGTACTCACATGAGTTCAGTCCGGCTGATCTCCTGGTCTGCAACTATTTTCCGGTCTTGTGTGTCATGCATGCGCGTCAATGCCTCGATGAGGTGGGGTACTTTGACGAAGCGCTTTTCGCGCACGAGGATTGGGATCTCTGGATCAGAATGGCGACACGGTTTCCGTTCAAACATCTCCCGGTCACGACGGCCGAATTCACGTGGCGGAACGACGGCACGTCCATGACGAGCGGCACCACGGCGACCTATCGCCGCACGACCGAGATTGTCTATCACAAGTACAGGCCCTATGCAGACTTGATCTCCGGTGTTCGAGAGGCTCAACAGCAGCATCTCGACAAGCTCAAGGCGCAGACGCCGTCGAAGTCGTACGTCTGTTCCATCATTATGCCGGTTCATAATCGCCTGGAAATGACCAGCGCGAGTCTGACGGCATTGTCCCAGATCAAGGACCAGCCGGAATTTGAAGTGCTGGTTGTCGACAATGGATCGACAGATGGCACGGCAGAGTTCTTACAGCAACTAGGCGGCGACCTTCGCGTCATCACCAATCAAGAGAATCTCGGCTTTGCGAGGGCATGCAATCAAGGCGCACAGGCGGCAAGGGGACGCTATCTGGTGTTTTTGAACAACGATACGATTCCGCAACCCGGCTGGCTCTCGGCGCTGGTGTCCGAGGTGGACGCCCACTCGGAGGTGGGCATCGTCGGGAGCAAACTGTTGTATCCAGACGGCACGGTTCAACATGCCGGTGTCATTCGCGACTGCCAACATCTCTTGCCGTACCATATTTACAAACATTTCGCCGGAGACCATCCCGCCGTCAATCAACGGCGGGAGTTCCAAATCGTCACGGCCGCGTGTTTGCTCATCCGCCGACAATTGTTCGATGACGTGGGTGGATTCGATGAAGCGTATGTGAACGGATTCGAAGACGCGGACCTGTGTTTGAAAGTGAGGGATCGTGGGCATGCGGTCGTCTATCAACCTCGAAGCGTCGTCGTGCATCTCGAAAGTCAAACCCCGGGGCGGAAGACGCACGAAGATGCAAACGCGACACGTTTCTTGAACCGGTGGGGCTCGCAATGGTGGGCGGCCGACGAGGACAAACATTTCTATGTCGACGGCTACAAATTGAAGCGTGTCTTCAGAAACGGCCAGCTTGGCGGAGACATTCAGCTGATCGACGACCTGAAGGATCGTGCGGCGTGGGCGCATGTGGCTGCGGCACAAACGGCGGCCCTGAAACAAGACTGGCGCGCCGTGCGCCGGGAACTCAGTTTGGCCGAGGAGTGGCCGAATGATCGATATGCCTTATCGTGGGGCGCCATCGCGGCGGAACGTTTGCAAGAGCCGGTCTATCGCGTGCGGTTCCTGTCACGCGCGTTGGCCTTGATGGATGCACCCGCTGAACGGGTCGCATTGGTCCGCACGTTTCTTGAGCAGAAGAATCTTGTGGATGCCGAGGCTCACTTGCGGATGGTGTTGGAGGCGTCACCGAATCATCCGGAAGGGTTGTTACTGAAGAGCATCTTGTGCATGCAGAGAGAACAGTATGAGCAAGCCGAAGCCACCTTCGAATCGGCCTTGCGTGAAGGAGCCAACAGGAAAAAGTGCCTGATGGGGATGGGCATGGCTGCGATGGGCAGGGCCTACGTCCAGGGTGCGTGGGACCGGTTTCTACAAGTGTTAGAGGAAGATCCGGACGACGCGGAGGCATTGCACTGGCTCTTGCGGGCCGGCACCGAGCAAAACCGTTGGGAGGGGCTGAGCCGATATCTGCGCGCGTATGTGTTGCGCAATCCTGCCGACTTGGCCATCCGCTTTGCGCTGGCCGGCGTCTTGATTCGTGGCGAGCAGATCGAGGAGGCGCGCGGAGAATATGACATCCTGTGTGCACTTGCACCGACGTTCGATGGATTGAATGAACTCCATCGCGCGATCGCAGGAAAACAAGCCATGCTCCCGACAGGTGCCGCGCAATCTTGACCTGCGCCGTCAGTCGGTTCTCACCGAGCATGACTGTCTCAAGACGTGAAAGAGCTTCTCGCTCCATCCATGTCATGCCAAGATAGGGTACGCATGCCTCGTGCACTCGTCATACAACTGGCCCGACTGGGAGATCTGTTGCAATCAGTGCCGGCGATGACGCAACTCCGTCTGCATCATCCTGACACGCACTTCGATCTGCTGTGTCCGTCTCATCTTGCCGAAATAGGACGGCTGCTGCCGGGTATTGACAAGGTCATTGAATGGGATGGAGCAGGATGGCAGCGACGAGCGCTGGCCGCCCAGCAGGACTTGCGAGCGGAACATCTCCTGGAGGTCGAGACGACGTTGATGGCGTTGGCACCAGACCAATACGACTGTGCCTACGTCCTCAATCAGCATCGTCGAGCACTCGTGGCCGGCTCTTTACTCGCCCGAAAGGTGACAGGGGCATTTCTGCATGGGCCGCTCGGAGAGGCGCTGACACCGTGGGCAGCCTACGTGCGCGATGTCGCGCAACGCCGGGTGGGGCAGCGTGTGCATCTGGCCGATGCTTTCTGCGGCCTCTGTGGAGTCACTCCGCCACAAGATGTCGTGAGGCTTGATCCTCCCGCTGTTCGATTGCCGGACGATTTGGAGCCTATCGGTAAACGGGGGGCGCCGTGGATCGCGCTGATCGTGGGCGCGGGGGAGCCCGAGCGGTTCGTCCCGACAGAGGTCTTGCGCCGGTTGATCACGTCACTGCTTATGTCCACTCCGCAGGGCCGCATCGTGCTGGTGGGGACAGAGCGCGAACGAGCCGCAGAGATTCAAGCCTCACTGCCTCCCTCGGCGCTCGGCCGGATCTGGGATACGACGGGCCGCACCTCGCTGGTACAGCTTGCCGCGATTCTTGCCCGCTGCGATCGAGTGATCGGTTCGGACACAGGTCCCCTGCACCTCGCGGCCGCGTTCGGCAGGCCGGCAATCGGTTGGTATTTTGCCCGCGCACGGGTCCATGAAACCGGGCCATACGGTTTCCATCATGTCGTATGGCAGGCCGAAGCGACGAGGGGTGATTCCTGGCCGGTCGACGAAACCATTACCGCGATCTGTGGGAAGGAACCGCATGCTCCGAGTGGCTGGAGTGTCTGGACCAGCCACTGCGATACATGGGGGGCCTATTACTCGCCGGCTGGCCAATCGGTCGTTCCGCCACGCGAACGGGAAGCGCTCTGGCATGAACTGGAGCCGGCTTTTTCATGAGCTATTTGGCGCAGAACCTCGAGGGTCTTCGTAAACAGTACCCAGCGCTTGTCGACGCGACTCAGGAGAACCCGGGCGGTCTCCTGACGATTGCGCCGTCTCGGGAGGGAAGTCCCTCGGCGACACATGACGGACGATGGGTTCACAGTGGATACGATCCTCGGAAAGAAGCGCAGGCGTGGGCCGAATCCCAATTGCTCGAGTGGAAAGCGGGCGAACTCGGAGTCGTGCTCGGTGTCGGCTTGCTCTATCATGTTGAGGCCTTAGCCTCTGTCAAGCCTCAGGGGGCCACGCTGGCGGTCGTCGTCCCGAATGTCGCTGAGCTCAAAGACGCCGCATCGACCAGGCTGATGGCTGCCTGGATGGACCGCGTCGAATGGGTGTGGGGCACGCCACAAGCCATGGCCGAACAGTTGGCCGTGAAGTCGGTGCCACTCCGTTTCATGACGTATGGGCCGGCCGCACGTCTGCACGCCGATGCTCATCACGATCTGGAAGTGGAGCTTCGACGGATCGTGGCCGCCAAGCAGGGTGGTCAACTGCACGTCGCCGTCGTCGGGCCGATCTACGGGGGATCGCTCCCGATCGCACGCTATGCGGTTGCCGCGCTGGAAGCACTAGGCCACCGGGTCAGCTGGCTGGATCAGAGTCCGCATCAGGCGAGCTACGACTTGTTTGCTTCCTACGGGAATCCACGCCATCGCCTCACGATGCAGAGCCGATTCGCCGATCTGCTGAGTATGGGCGTGATGACGCATCTTGCCGAAGATCCTCCGGATCTCGTCTTGGCGCTCGCGCAGGCACCCTTGAATCTCGCGGTCCTCGAGCATCTGCGCAAGAAGAAGTTTCTCACCGCGATGTGGTTCGTCGAAAACTATCGGCATCTGACCTACTGGCAACAATTGGCCGGAGGGTATGACTTTTGGTTCGTCATCCAACAAGCCATGTGCGTCGATGCCCTCAAGCGAGCAGGTGCGCGCCAGGTCCAGTACCTGCCGATGGCTGCCGATCCTGCCGTCCATCGGCCGCTTGGGCTTACCGAGACCGAACAGGCGGAATACGGTGCCGATGTGTCGTTCGTCGGAGCGGGCTATGCCAACCGGCGCGCGGTACTTCCGGGATGGCTCTCAAAAGACTGGTCGTTCAAGCTGTGGGGCAATGAATGGGAGGGGGCGCAGACTCTCGCGTCGGTGCTGCAGCGAGACGGCGCCCGCATCGATACGGAGACATGCGTCAAAGTCTTCAACGCCACGTCCATCAACCTGAATCTTCATTCCTGTGCCGGTGACGGACTCGATCCACAGGCGGACTTCATCAATCCTCGGACGTTCGAATTGGCTGCGTGCGGCGCCTTTCAGCTGGTCGATGAGCGATCACTCTTTCCCGATCTGTTTGCTCCCAGCGAGATGGTTCGATTTACCGCGGTCGCCGCAGTCCCGTCGCTCATTCGGACCTGGCTCACCGATACGTCCGGACGCCGTGACATCGCCGCCGCCGCGCGCCGCCGCGTGCTGGAGAACCATACGTACAAACATCGGATGGGTGAGCTCTTAGCGGCGGTAGGCATGCACCAGCCGGATCGAATCGGAGCGGTGGTGCGGGGTGATCGTGATGCCGGTGTCTTAGCGCGGCGAGCCGACTCGTCTCCCGAACTGACGGCACTGCTCCAGCAATTTCCACCGGCCCAACGCGTCGAGCTCAAGGATGTGGCGGCCAAGATCAAGGCGAAAGGTGCCGGTCGAGAACTGGCGAGAGAAGAGTTGCTGATCCTGATGTTGGATAGTTATCGAGCGGAAACGAGAGATCTCGTATGACGGAACCTGCCGGCATCAGAAAGAGGACATGAAGCAAGTCTTAATCATTAACATCACCCGCATGGGAGATCTCGTACAGACGGGCACGCTGTTGGCACGACTTCAAGAAGAATGGCCCGGTGTGGCGGTGGACCTTGTGGTGGACCGGCAATTCGCCCCGGTGGCTTCCATGCTAGGCGGCTTGCGTGAAGTCATCTCCTATGATTTTCATGCATTGATCGATGAGAGTCGTACCTGCCTCAAGGATGTCGTCGTTCTGTATCGGGAGATCGCGGCCTGGGCCGGGACCTTGCGCGAGCGCCGCTACGATCGCATCGTCAACCTGACCTTCAACCGGCCCAGCGCGCTTCTGGCCGATTATGTCGGTGCTCCGGATATCCGAGGTGCACGCAGCGCGTGGGACGGGGGGACGGTCATCGACAATCCTTGGATGACGTACTTCACCGATATTCATCAGGTCCGCCGGATTAACCGATTCAATCTGGTTGACGTCTACGCGATGGGCGGGAGCCGGCCAGGCTCGTTCGCACCACTGCGTGTGGCGGTATCGGCTGATAGTACAGACTGGGCGAGACGGTTCCTGTCGCATCATGAAGGACCTCATCGTGAATGGATCGCGGTGCAGGCCGGGGCGAGCGACGTGATGAAGGCCTGGCGGCCACAGCATTTCGGCGTGACGCTGGCCCGTTTCAGCCAGCATTGGGCGGGCGGCATTGTGTTCATCGGATCGCCATCGGAGCAGGACACCATCGCCCATGTCATCCAGACGTATCGAGAGGCAGGAGGGAGCAGCTCGGTCAAGAATGCGGCAGGGCAGACGACGCTGGCGCAACTCGTCGCACTCCTGACCCAGTGTAGGTTGCTGCTCACGAATGACACGGGGCCGATGCATTTAGCCGTCGGCGTACAGACTCCCGTCATCGATCTGTCGGTCGGCCATGTGGATTTTCAGGAGACCGGTCCGTATGGACCAGGCCATTGGGTGATGCAGCCGGATCTGGAGTGCGCGCCCTGTGGTTTTGACCAGGTCTGTTCCCACCACACCTGTAAGGAACGTCTGCCACTCGATGCGGTCGCCGGCGTCATGCGGCATGTCACAGGACAGCGCCCGCTTCCCGTGGCCGTACCGGGCTATCGGGTGTACCGATCGGGTGTGGATGCCGATCAGTTGGGAAGTTTTGAACTCGTTTCCGGTCGCGAAGATGCGGCAGAGGCTTGGTATGCGGCCTTCTGGCGTCGCCGCTGGTATGAGTCGTTTACCGGTCAGCCGAGCCGGCTGCCATTGTTACACGGTCTTCCACCCGATGCCGATGAGGCCGCAGCTTGTCTCCAGAATCTAATTCCCCTGCTTGAGAATCTCTGTCGGCGGGCCGACCGCATCGTCCGACTGGCGGGTCAAACGCCAGTTCCTGTCCAAGCCATTCAATCACTTCAGCGGACACAAGGAGAGGAACGTCACCAGGCAGCCTGGGCATGTACAGCAACGTGGGCGACAAAGCCGCTGGCCACCGCCGCACTCCGCCTGTTGCATCAGGACAATGTGCAAGGGCTGGAGCGGATGGCGAGGTATCATGCGACGGCCTACCATCGCTGGCGACACGAGGCAAAAGGCCTCGCGTCCCGGTTCTCGTCCATGCGAGAGACCGCCGCTCCGAGTTCACGTGCTTCTGTGTCGTACGCGGGTATCGAATGAGAGGAGATTGATCCATGCAGATCACACTCGATCATGATCAGTGGGAGGTCAGCGCGCCGCTCACGATGCAGGATGTGCTGACGGACGTCAGTGAACGGGCGCATGCCAGTGCCCGTATCGTCACCAAGCTGCAGCTCGATCAGCGGATGATTACGGACCGTGACTTGGACCCCGCATTTCTTGCCGAATCGGTCATGCGGTTCAGACAGCTGACGGCGGTGTCGCAGCCGATGCCGGAGATCATGCGGGCTGCCGAGGGCTCCATCAGGAAATTCACCGAGACGCTGGGTACGGACGGAGCGGCCTTGGTCCCGCAGTTGAGGTTTGGACCGACGTCGCTCGCCTCGCTCGATGCCTGGATGGGCCGATTGGCTGATTACCTGGAGTTCGTGGACCAGGCTTGGATCGTGATGCGAGCGGGAACCGGCACCTCGGCGTTGGCGCCATGGGTTCAACAACTCTTGGAGGCGCGAGCGGCCCGAGACATGGTCCGTCTGGCGGATGTGTTGGAGTATGAAATTCTACCTCGCCTGGATATCTCATGGTGAAAGGCAGATTGGTGTCCGTTGGTACAGCCTTAGCGTCTCTTCGTGCTCGATTGGCGGGCGGCTCAAGTCCCGGCCAGCTCTGCCGATAAGACACCAGGCCGGCTCATAGATATGAGCGGGGCATACGCCTCTGCACGGATGCCGGAGGCGAAGGGTTAGATCCAGGTGTTGATTCAAGGAGGACGCGTCCATGTCCATTATTATCAACAACAATCCCGCATCCATTGCGGCCCAGCGCAATCTAGGGGTGAGTACGGGGAGTTTAGGTCGGTCGGTCGAGCACCTCTCGTCCGGTCTCCGCATCACCCGCGCTGCGGATGATGCTGCCGGTCTTGGATTGTCCGAGACGTTGCGGGCCCACATTCGAAGCATCAACCAAGCCGTCCGAAACTCCTCAGACGGCATCAGCTTGACCCAGATCGCCGACGGTGCGGCTGCCACAATCGGCAATCTGATGGCCCGGCTCCGCGAGCTGGCGTCGCAGTCGTCCAGCGGAACAGTGGGTGCCACCGAACGGTCGTACATCGACCAGGAGTTTGTGGCGCTGCGTTCGGAAATCGACCGAATTGCGCAGGTGACGGAGTTCAACGGGCAAGCCTTGACCAGTGGCAGCACGATCAGTTTCACGATGCAAGTCGGGTTCAAGAGCGGCACCGGCAACACGTTGACGATGGACCTGAACCAGCTGACGATCTCCGCACTGGGTATCAGCAGCACGAACGTGTCCACGTCGGCCAATGCGCAGAGCGCGCTGAGCAACATCGACAGCGCCATCAGCGCCGTGGCTACCGCTCGCGCCGAATACGGGTCACTCCAGAACCGGTTCGAAGCCACGATCGCGAATCTGGAGATCTCCAGCGAGAACCTCACCGCGGCCGAATCACGGATCCGCGATGCGGACATCGCCTATGAGACGTCTCAGTTCACCAAGAACCAGGTCCTCGTGCAAACAGGTATCGCCATTCTTGCGCAGGCGAATTCGTTGCCGCAGCAGGCGTTGGCGTTACTTCGATAAGTAGTACCCTATCGGCGCCGCACGCTCTCGTATGAACGGGGGGGTGCGGCGACCGATGGATCGTAGGGAGGCTGCCATGATACACAGCGTTACACCAAAGGCAGATCCACGGGTTGAGCGGGTTCGCGACGAAGAACCATCGACTGCCGCAGGACAAAAGCTAAGCACAAGGACGAGCGCCTCAGACAAGTCGAGTTCCCAGCAAGCCGCTGATCGCGCCGTGGTCGATCAGGCTGCGGCGAAGGTCAACGAAATGTTGGCGCTAGGGGAGCCTCAGCTTCAAATCAAAGTGGATGATGAAACCGAGCGAGTCGTCGTGAAGGTGGTCGAGCAAAAATCAGGCGAAGTCATTCGTCAGATTCCACCAGAAGAGCTGTTGAAATTGGACAAGTATCTGTCGAGCCCGAAAGGGTTATTGCTGAGCGAGGAAGCGTAGCTCAGTCGAGAGGGCCATGGAATGGCAACGATAAGTTTTGGCGGGCTTGGGAACGGAATGGATTTCGGTCAGGTCATCGACCAACTGGTCAAGGTGGCCCATACCCCCGTCGATCGGCTCAATGCCAAGAAGGACGACCTTAATTCGAAATCGACCGATTACGCCACGCTGAGCACGAAGTTGGTCGCGCTGCAAAGCGCGGCCGACAAATTGCGGTTACTCACCAACTTTGATCGCTCCAGCGTGTCGGTGAGCGACTCCACCGCGCTCACAGCGACGGGCGCGTCTACAGCCGTGCAGGGAAGCTACACCGTCCAGGTCACGCAACTCGCACAGTCGCATCAGATCACGAATAAGGCCGCGAAAGCAGTCGCGTCGACCACCACCGATATTGTGGGTGGATCCTCCGGGACCTTCACGTTTCGTGTTGGCAGCGGCAGCAATCAAACCGTCAGTCTGGGCGCCACCGCGACGATCGACGATCTTAAAACCGCCATCAATGACCTCGGCGCCGGCGTCACCGCATCGGTCGTCAACGCGGGTAGCGAGGCTTCTCCGGCCTACCGGCTGGTCTTAACGGCCGTCAATACGGGTGCCAGTGGCGGGGTGACGATCGTAGCAGACGACACCAACCTGGATTTTCTGAATGGCAGTGGAACCGGAGGAATTGATACGCTCCAAGCCGCTCAAGATGCCGTGATCGTCGTGGGTGACCCCAATCTCAATCCGTTGACGGTTCAGCGTAGCAGTAACACCATTACCGATGCCATTGCCGGTGTGACGTTAACGCTGGCAAAGACGACAGGCTCGAGTACGGTTGCCGTCAATGTCTCACGAGATGTGACGGCCGTCCAGACTAACATCAAGGATCTGGCGACGGCCTACAATGAGGTGGTCAAGTTCATCAATGAACGGAACACATATGATGTCACCGCCAAGAAGGGCGGCATCTTTTTCAACGAACCGACGGTCCGGACTGTGCTCGGTCAATTGAGGACCGCACTCTCCTCTGTCGTGCCGGGATTGTCCACCTACGCCTCGGTCGGGGAAATCGGGTTCAAGACGGAGCGCGACGGCACCGTGACCGTCGACGAGGCCAAGCTGAATGCGGCGCTCAGTTCAAACTACGCAGCGGTCAAGAATCTCTTCGTGAATCAAACCGGCAGCGTCGGGGTCGCGCAGCTTCTCAATGTGTCGGTTGATTCGCTCGATGACATCGAGTCCGGCGCGTTGACCCTGAGGAAGAAGGGCCTGACCGACCAGATCTCCGATCTGACCGACGAGGTGGCCAGAAAAGAAGATGTCCTTGCGCAGTATGAAGAGCGGCTCCGTCGCCAGTACGCCGCGCTCGACGCACTGCTGGGACAAGTTCAAAGTCAGATGAACTTTCTTCAGAACAATTCCTCGCTGAACGGCAGTAACTAGGCGTGTCCACGGAAAGGACTTATGCTCACTCAATACGCGAACCAGTATCAGCAGACACAAGTGATGACGTCGTCCAGAGTCCAGATCGTCGTCCTGCTCTATGACGCGGCCATCCAATCGATTGAACTTGCCCGGGTCGGGATCGAATCGAACAATCCAAAAGAAAAAGGCCGCTTCCTTGGACGAGCCATTTCGATCATCGGAGAACTCAACAGCGTGCTCGATTTCGAACAAGGCGGTGAAATCGCGCGTTCGTTACACCGTCTGTACGAATACATGCTCAATGAACTGCTCACGGCCAATGTCCGCAACGATGCTCGTCGCCTCGACGGGCCGCTGCGTTGTTTGACGACCCTTCGCGAGGGGTGGCGTGAGATCGCGGCGCAGCAGCCGCGCATGGCAGGTGTACGGTGAGTCCCAGGCCTGTGAATGAACACGCCGACATCATGGGACTGACGAAAGCTGCTGCACACGCGGCTGAGCTTGGACAGTGGGATACCGTTGCGCAATGTTATCACGAGCGCGAGAGTCTCTTGATGGCCATGAAGCTGTCTGCTCGAGAAGCATGCGATGTGATGCACATCGATGAACAGATCTATGACCGTGTACGCACCGTTCAAACGGTGTTGATGTCTTTACTGGGTGAGGCCACCGCGACCAGGCAACGACTTCAAGGCCTGCAGCAGCGATTAGGGGTGCAGCCTTCGACTCCCGTGACCATATCCATGAAGGCGTAGCAGGGAACCGGAACGGGCAATGGCCAAACAGACACCTCCGGACGCACGCATGTCATTAGACGACCTGTCTCGGATCGCTCAGGAGTTAGCGCACGCTCGGGGCGAACTGGAACACTATCGCCATACGTCCACCGTACTCCACGGTCTCACTGATGCGCTCGCGTGTTCACCTGACGAGGATAGCGTCATCAAGGTTTTGACGAGAGGATTGCCGTCACTCATCGACACCGTCATGATCGGGATCGCGAGGTCGAACCGAAGCCGGGTATGGATTTGGTCGAGCTCCACAAATCAAGAGCAGGAAGCTCGTGTACGGCGGTATCTCCTCCGCAGACTCGGCCAACTTCCTTCTCCGGATACTGGGTTGCGCGCTCCTCGGCCGAGCGCCCGGGTACGGCATCTTTGTCTCGTTCCGTCTTTGAAATCGCAACCGCCTCTGCAAGAAGTGGATTCTAGTTTTGGACATGAGATACCACTCAGTCTTGGGCCGGATGAAACCGGTCTGCTCCTCGTTCAGCCGAAAGACCAGGAACGTTTTACCCAATGTGAACAAGAGGCGCTTGCGACGGTCGTCGCCTCGCTGTCGCTCGCTCTACGCCATGCCGAGTTGCATCAACGAGCAGGAGACACTGCTCTTCGCGACCCACTGACGACGATGCTGAACGCACACGCACTTGATGGTGCGATGACACGGGAGTTGAGTGTCGGGCTTCGCTACGGTGTGCCTGCCTGTTTGTTATTGTTGGATTTGGATTTCTTCAAGACGATCAACGAGCGCCTTGGCCACATAGCTGGGGACCATGTGCTCACGGCGGCCGCCGAGCTGATTCGGGCGACGGTACGCGATAGTGATATCGTGGGGCGATATCGAGGAAATACGTACGCGGTCGTGTTGCCCCATACAGATCGGCAACAGGCGCGTGTGCTTGCGGAGCGGTTACGAGATCGCATCGAACGCCACCCCTTTGTGATCGAAGACGGGCAGGTCCGTACCACGGCGAGTATCGGCTTGGCCTCGGTTCCGGATATCGCTGTGGCCTCCATTGTCGAATGGATGATGATCGGCCAGGCTGCATTGAATGATGCGAAGGCCCAAGGACGGAATCGCGTGGTCTTCCATGTCCAGAAACCGCCGGGGGTCGCCTGCGCCGTGGCGCTCCAGTGTGCTGCATAACGTTGGACCGTAGTCTGAGTATGGCGACTTCAGTCAAGACAACTTCCGCCGTATCCACGAATTCCGCCGATGAGCGGCGGGAGTGGATCAGAATCGATGACCGGATCCTCATGGAATATCGTGTGCTGACCGACGCAGGAACCGCTGTTCCTGTCGAAACGGGCAGTACTACTCCGGAAATGATTTCCGCCGCGGTCACGAAGCCGACTGCGGATTTGGTCGCGCGCGCTGGCGAATCCTTAATCGGCTCGCCGGTGCTGCCATGGATCATGAAAGTCGACTATTTACTTGAGGTTATCCTCAATTCCTTGGCCATCAGCCAACCGGCGAGCGTGAGCATGGCACGGCCAACGGATGTCAATCTGAGCGGGGGAGGAGTGGGATTCGTGTCCCCTCGGGAATTCTCCGCCGGCGATCAGTTGGCGCTCAAACTGATTCTTCCGCCCTTCATGATGATCCAAGCCGTTGCCAGGATCATTCGTTCCATGCCGCAAGCAGATGGCCAGGGCTTTGTGATCGCCACCGAATTCGTCGATCTCAAAGCTGATGACCAGGAGCATCTGATTCGGCACATTCTACAGACGCAGGCTGAACGACTTCGTGCGCGCCGTGGTCAGACCGGTTAGCTGGACGATCCGTGACCGATAGCAGTCGTACATTCCCCTCGCAGCGAACTCCATGAGCCCGAGTCAGGGCCGAAACCATCGTCGGTCACGTCGGAGAACTGATTGACGAATGCCGGCATCGGACTGTGAGGAGTAGCAAACGATCACGATCCTATCACTGGGTGTGATCAGCGACGAGGGTAAGGACAAGGATACTGTATTTGAGTCGTCTTCAACCACAGACCGATGTCGGAAGGATTACATGAGGTCTGTCTGGAGGTAGACGGAACGTCAGCAAAGAGGTTCGGAGCAATCATGGGGGGAGCATGAGCGAGCACGATACCCAGACCATTCGAGACATCATCGGTCATATTGAAAAGCAGATCGACGATCATCTGAACGTCAACGCAAGAATCACCAGTCAAATCACGATTCTGTCGTTAAATGCCACGATAGAAGCGGCACGAGCCGGTGACGCCGGAAGAGGGTTCGCCGTCGTCGCCACCGAGGTCAAAAATCTGGCCGCGCAAGCCTCCGAGGCCTCCAAAGAGTTGGGCGCGATTCGGGCCGAAACCAGAGAGCTAGAGCGACGGTTTACTGAAAATGAGCACGATCGCCTCTCCGATATGGCCCAGACGCTCGTGCAGCTGATCGTGCGCAATCTGTATGAACGGACGGCGGATGTGCGTTGGTGGGCGACGGATGAAGCGTTGGTGCAGGCCTTGGAGTCGCCGGATCAGGCGTCCCTCCGTCGTGCCGGCGAGCGGCTTGGGTTGATCAATCGATTTTATTCCGTGTATCTCAACCTCGTCTTGGTCGGGGCGGATGGAAAAATCAAAGCGTGTTCTCAGCCAGGTAAGTTTCCCAAGGTGACGGGTGCAGATGGGTCGGCATTGCCGTGGTTTCAACGAGCGATGGCGACAACGAGCGGAGATCAGTATGTCGGTGGCGACATCGGGTATGATCCACTTCATGATCATAAATTAGGCACCGTCTATGCGACAGCCGTCCGAGCGAAGGGGCGAGTCGATGGAAAAATCATCGGTGTTCTCGGTGTCGTGTTTGATTGGGAAGCCCAATCAAAAATAATTGTGAAGAACGAGGCCTCCATATCTCAGGAGACATGGAAACTCACCCGGGTGATGCTGCTCGATAAAGGGCTCCGTGTTATTGCCGCGTCCGATGATCATGGGATGTTAGAGTCGTTTGCACTCGAGCATCAAGGAAGGCAACGAGGTCATTACGTCAACGGGAATCACGAAGTGATTGCCTATGCGAAAACCATCGGGTATCAAGAATACGATGGCCTAGGGTGGTATGGGGTCATTGTGCAAAAGCTTCGATAAGCTACTGAGCCCCAATGCGGCGGGCAAGATCGGTTCGCCTTTCTTGTTCCGCCATTCAACGTGAGTTCATTGGAACAGGGAGGAGAACAGCGAGGAGACTCCGCAACGCTCGGTTTATGCCACAAGCGGCAAGGGACTTGTGAGCAGCGACATGATGGTGTCCGCTGTCTTCATGAGGGCGACTGATGCCGGGGAGCTCGGAGTGTGCTGGACCACCGGAACGTAGGCACGTACCGATTGTTCCATGGCCGGGTCTTCAGGAATTTCACCGAGCAAGGTTAAGTCTCCTCCGACATACTCCTTGAGCAACTTCTTCAGCTGCGACACGTTGACGCGGGCACGTCCCGACACGCGATTGAGAATCAGGGTCGGCTGAAAAGCTCGGAGGGCAGTTTCTGCAATCGAGCGACCGGATTCATCCGTTTTGCCCGCGACGTCCAACACTTCTTCCACACTGCTGTAGTCCCGATTGGCAAGCCCCTCTGCCATGACATCCCGCATGACGAATCTCGAGAGGACACGACGAATGGCCGCCAACTTGATGAATCGGTAGAGATCCAGGACGGACGTTGGGTCCGGAGTGGCAACCGCGACGTGATGATCGGCCATCAGAAAAAAATCGAGCGTATGATAACTTGCTCCTGCTCCGATATCGACGACGATGACATCCGCATCGATATCCTGAAAGTTCCGGATCAGCCGCTTTTTCTGTGAATAGGTCATGTTGGCCGTCGCCAAGGTGTCGCCGGTGCCGGGAATAATCCGCAGGTTCGAATGAAGGGGAAGGCGTTGAGCCAGATCGTCCAGTCGCTCGATTCGATGCGTGAGAAAGTCCGTCAGAGTGAGCGACGGGTTCAAGAGCCCGACCAGCACGTGCGCGTCCGCACCACCGACATCAAGGTCTGCCAGGACCACCTGTTTCCCTTTCTGTGCCAAAACAAGCGATAAATTGGCCGAGATCACACTTTTCCCAACTCCGCCTTTTCCCGAGGCGACCGAGATGACACGCGCCATTCTGATCAGTTCCTATTGGTTGAAGCCCGGTAGCATATCCTTTGTCGGTCAGTCGTGGAGAAACATGAACGGGCGCCGTCCACCTGACCGGAATGGAGATGGCATACGGTTGCCGATCGAGATCCGTTCTTATCGGGTACTTAAGTTTTGGAATCGCTACGCCGATACCTCAGTCGGCATGAATAATGACGTATCTACAGCAACAGCGATCCAGGCTGACGAGGGTAGCGCTCGGGAAGGTGAAATTCTCACCGTGATGGAGGTGGCGCGGTTCCTCCGGGTACCGAAGTCCACCGTCTATAAACTTGCCCGAGTTGGTGAACTGCCGGCGTCGAAAATTGGAAAGCACTGGCGCTTTCTTCGCCGTGATATCCACGAATGGATGCACAGCCGGTGTCGGCAAGGGTAGGGGCGTAGGAAGCGCTGGTTGGGTCGTCGGTAGAATGACCAGGCCGTCCCCCTCTTAGCCGGCAAGGAGCCCAGGTTACGAGTGATGGGCATGATCCTATCGTCGGTGCATCCCGGGAGCGAGCGGTTCTCCATACAAGTCCACCAGTTCCCACCGCCGCGACGAACTCGAGTGAGAGTCGAGCGTGGCTGGCTCAGGTCGTTCGGCGAATGTGCCGATATCGGACGAAGCGCCGAGAGGCCGCGGAGAGTCCTGATCGTCCTCTAGGCGGGCCAGGCGAAATCGTCGCTGCAACAGCAGGTAAGAAATAAGGAGGCGCTATGCCAGCCGATCCAAATATGAAAATCCTCGTGGTCGATGACATGGTGACGATGAGGAGAATTGTCAAAAATATCCTGAAGCAGTTGGGATTCGCCAATTTAGACGAAGCGGAAAACGGACAGGAAGCGCTACAGAAGCTGCGGGCAGAGACGTTTGGCTTTGTGGTATCGGACTGGAATATGCCGGTCATGACGGGGATCGACATGCTCCGCGCGATTCGGGCTGACGAAAAACTCAAAGCCACACCGGTGCTGATGGTGACCGCTGAGGCACAACAAAGTAACCTAGTCGAGGCGGTGCAAGCCGGTGTGAGCAACTATATCGTCAAGCCGTTTACAGCCGAGACGTTGCAAGAAAAGATCGCGAAGATTTTCAAGTAGTCTGCGGACAGGCTGATACAGGCTCGAACCAGTGCTGAGGGAGGCGTTGTGCAGAACCAAGCCCATAAACTCTACGAAGAACTCGGAGAATTAGCCAGGTTTGTCGAGAGTGCGATGACGGCGATCTCGGAAGCCAGTCCTCAGATCATGTCCAGCACGGCGCAGCTTCCAACGGCGGCCTCCCATTTAAGCGATCTCAGTAAAATGACGGAGGACGGCGCGCTGGAAGTCATGCGTTTGACCGAGATGATTCAGGACAATCATGCCCATCTCGCCAAAGACCTCTCCGCAGTCGTCGATGTTCTGCGCGCGATGGATTGTGCGACGTTGTCGGGAAAACTGGAAAAGGTGATCGCCGCGCTGGCGCAGGACGACAAATGTCTCACGGAGATCATGACCGCTCTGTCCTTTCAGGATTTAGTCGCACAACGGGTGAAGAAGCTGGTGGCGATTCTCCATGAAGTGCAAGGCAAGCTCATGGAACTCGTCGTCGTCTTCGGGCTCCAGCAGAAGGGCAATGGGTCACCCGACTCAGGCATCGCCGGGGATCTGCTCAAACAGCTCGAAGAGTCCAAGACTACGGCGATGAAGCAGAAAGTCGCCGACGACATTCTCGCGCAATTCGGGTTCAAATGAGGCGCTTGATCCATGGACATTGCAACCATACTGGGAGTGGTGCTGGCATTGGGCTCCATCATCGGAGGACAGGCACTGGAAGGCGGCCATCTGGGTTCGATCATGCAGCTGACGGCCTTTGTTATCGTGATGGGGGGCACCATCGGGGCCGTTTGCGTCCAGAATCCGTTGCCGGTCGTCATCAGGGCGGTTGGGGCCTTGTCTCTGGCAATTGCAGGTCAGCAGATCGACAACAAAGGCACCATCAAGCTCATTTTGGACCTTGCGAACGTCTCGCGGAAACAGGGATTGTTGGCGCTTGAAGGGAAACTGAAAGACATCAAAGATCCCTTCATGAAAAAGGGGATTCAGCTTATCGTCGATGGAACCGATCCCAAAGCCGTACACGAGATTCTTGAGATCGAAGTGGAACACCACGAGGAAGAAGGCGTGATAGCGGCCAAAGTGTGGGAGGCGGCTGGAGGGTATGCCCCAACCGTCGGCATCATCGGTGCCGTCCTTGGACTGATTCACGTGATGGAGAATCTGGCCGATCCCTCGAAGCTGGGCAGCGGAATCGCGGTGGCCTTCGTCGCCACGGTCTATGGTGTCGGCGCGGCCAACCTCTTCTTTCTGCCGCTGGCCAATAAGATCAAGATGAAGCTGAAAACCGAAGCAGGGGCCCGCTATCTCATTATCATGGGGCTTGTCGGGCTCGCCCAGGGTGAAAATCCTCGATTGCTACAGGAAAAGCTTGAAAGCTTTCTTCCTCACCACGAACGCACAAAGGAAACGAAGAAATAATTCCAATCCTCGAACGGCCACCGACCGGTAACGATTGATGCGTTGAATCATGCGAAAGCACAAGCACGAAGAACACGAAAACCACGAGCGATGGCTCGTTTCGTATGCCGACTTCATTACCCTGCTGTTTGCGTTTTTCGTCGTCATGTACTCGGTCTCGTCGATCAATATCGGAAAATATCGAACCGTCAGCGAGTCGATCAAGGCTGCGCTCAACCCGATCGTCAGTCCTCCATCATCCCCCTCGGCATTCAGTTTAAACGCCAATAAACCAGCACTGACGGCTCCCAACACGCCGGGGAGCAGAGAAGTGGCCATGCGCCGGCTGCGCAATCTGGTGCAAGTCATCAATGGGACGCCGCAAATGTCTCTCGTGCAGATCGTCGAAAAAATCAACGGGGATATCGTGATTACCATTCCGGATCAAGTTCTTTTCAATAGCGGAGAGGCCGCCGTGCGGCCTGAGGCGTTGCGGTTTCTTGAAGGCCTCGGCGCAGCCATCCTTGAACTTGATCGGCATACGCGCGTCGAAGGCCACACGGATAACGTTCCCATTCGGACGGCACAATTTCCTTCTAACTGGGAATTGTCCGCTACCAGGGCGGTGATGGTTGTGCGGGTGCTGTCGGAGCTTTATGGGGTCCCGGCGGATCACCTGGCGGCCGTGGGACGTGCGGACACCAGGCCTGTGACAGCCAATCTGGATGTCGAACAAAGGGCTAAGAATCGGCGCGTCGAGGTCATTATTCTTGAACAGGCACCGTTCGCTCCGACTCTCCAAACAGATGGCGATTCCGATATGTTGGAGCACACGACGGAAGAGGTACCGCAAAACCTATCGCCTACGGCTCCGGAATCATTGAGCAAAGAGCGGTTTCAAATGCCATAGGCTCGGGTGCCTGTAATGTGGTCGACTCTCAAGTCTCGATCAAAAATAGCCGACAATATAATCCAGTGAATTCAGTGAAGGAGCTGTGTCCATGATGCCCGCTGAAGCGTCCGAGTCTACGGCACCCCAGAATGACAGACTGCTGACACCGAAGGGGGACATCACAATTTTTGAAGCGGCAGAATTCAAAGAAGCATTAGTGAAGCTGTTGGCGAACGATGGGTTGGTGTCCTTGGATCTCGGCGGCGTCGCCCGGGTGGACACGGCGGCGATTCAGCTGCTGCTAGCTGCGCGGAAGCAAGGCCGTATGTTTGTCTCGGGCATTTCCGGCGATGTGCAGACCCGATTGACACAACTGGGATTTACCGACTCTCTCAGTGAGTGATGGCGTGCGTCATGCATGATCTGTGATGCGTTTGCCGCCCGTGTGGTCCCCTGCGCCACCGCGGATCTGCGAGGATGGACGGGGCATGAGGTTATGAGTTCTGGAGAACCCACTGACGGCCGGTCCGGAGACCGTCTCGTCTGTCATACAACGGAACTCCATATGCTTCAGCAACACCAGCAGGCATGGGAAACATTCGCCTCCGGAACCGTGCACATGATTCCGGTGTTGAAAGCTCAAATTACGGCTGTCACTCAAGAGACGGAACGAGCCGCGATGGAGTTGTTGATGCATCTCCGGCTCCTGGCTTCATTCGACATGGCGACGCCGTTGAAAGAGAAATCGGACAGTGTGTCTCAGGTGGTCATGGCGATGCAGTTTCAGGATATCACACGTCAAAAGTTAGAGCATGTCAGCCTGGCCCTAGACCAGCTCAGCAGTCACCTCCAGGCGTTGCTCAAAGGTCCTCATGACGAGAGCGCCAAACGTGAGATCGCCGCACTGCAAATGGTCGAGAAAGCGTACACCATGGAGGAAGAGCGGCGTCTCCATCAGGCGACATTACAGCCGGATTATCAAGAACCGGTGCCGACTGAACTCATAAACAAAGAGGCTGATTCGATCACACTCTTCTAGGGGAACGCGGACCAGGTCCAGCCATAACCATGGACCAAGGGCGGAGGGGGGAATATGGGGAAGACAGCGCTGATTGTCGATGATTCACCAACCATGCGGCAGATGGTGTCCTTCACCCTGACGAACGCTGGCTTTACGGTGGTTGAAGCCGAGCACGGCAAAGATGCCGTGAACAAGGTCGCTGCCGGCCCCAAAATGGACATTGTGGTGACCGATCTCAATATGCCCGAGATGGACGGGATCGCGCTCATCAAGGAGTTGCGGAAGATGGCCAGCTTTAAATTCACTCCGATTCTGATGCTGACCACGGAATCGGCGGTGGAGAAAAAACAGGCTGGCAAAGAAGCGGGTGCCACGGGTTGGATCGTCAAACCGTTTAACCCGGAACTGCTTCTGAAAACGATTGCGAAAGTGTTGCCGGCCTGAACGTATTGATGGGGTAGCATGACAGGGAAACGCGCGATGCGCGAGGTGGGTTGACGAACGATGGAGAGTCAGCTGTGAGCAATGATTTCTCTCAATTCCAAGCCGCGTTCTTCGAGGAAGCGGCAGAGCATCTTGCGGTGGTTGAAGAAGGTTTGCTGGAGCTCGAACAGCATCCTGAAGATGTAGATCTCCTCAATAAGATCTTTCGTTCGGCCCATTCGATCAAGGGAACAAGCGGCATGTTTGGCTTCAATGCCGTGGCACAATTCACCCATAAGATGGAGACGTTGCTTGATCTGTTGAGAAACGGACAGAAAGCCGTCTCTCCGGCGATCGCAGATCTGCTCCTGAAATCGACCGATTGCTTGAAGACGTTGATCGAGTCCGTCAAGACTGGTGCGACAGTCGACGAGGAGACCGTTCAACGGCTTACGACAGAGCTGGCGTCAGCGAGTACGACAGGGCCGCAACAATCCGTAGTCGGAGAAGGAAAAGCAGACATTGCGCCAGTTCAACGTAGCGGCGCGGCCAAAACGTATGCGATTACCTGGTCACCCCCGGAGTGGCTGTTCGAACGTGGGCTGGATCCGCTCCAGACTATGAAGGAACTGCGAACCCTGGGGACGTTAGGCAAGATCACCCTCGATGTCTCCCGGCTGCCCCACATCGCCGATATAGACCCTGAAAAATGTTATCTCGCTTGGGAGTTGCAGCTGACCACTGAGAAGGATCCAAAAGTCATCGAAGCCGTTTTTGAATTCGTTCGTGAAGACAGCAAGCTGTCCATCGAACAGGTCGGCGAAAATGGGAAGACGACTGGGGATCAGAATCAGTCAATCTCTTCGGCGATCCCCCTGCCGACCTCGGAGACGGATCGGCCGAAACCTATCGGCCAAATCTTGGTTGAAGGCGGCGTGGTATCTCCGGCAGCCTTGGACCAGGCATTAGCACAACAAAAGCGAGTCGGTGAGATTCTTGTCGAGCAGAAGGCCGTCACTCCCCAACAGCTTGAACAAGCGCTGCAAAAACAGCGGCAACAAGATTCCGGCGCCCATGTCAAGAAGGCCGACACGGCGTCCATTCGAGTGGATACCGCTAAGATCGATAAACTGATCAATTTGGTCGGCGAACTGGTCATCACTCAATCGATGCTCAGCGATTTGGGCGCCCGTTTCGAGATGAATCAGCTGCATGTGCTGCTCGAGCGGATGGCGCAGCTGGAACGAAACACGCGTGAAATTCAAGAACGGGTTATGAGCATCCGTATGTTGCCGATCGGTACGGCATTCAGTCGATTTCCCCGGCTTGTTCGGGACCTAGCCGCCAAGGCCGGTAAGAAGATCCAATTGGTCATGGCCGGCGAGGAGACCGAACTCGACAAGACGGTGATCGAATCCATCGGAGATCCCTTGACCCATCTGATCCGAAACTCGGCGGATCATGGGCTGGAATTGCCGGAACAACGGTTGGACAACAATAAGCCGGAATTGGGGACCATTAAGCTCAATGCCTTCCATGAAGGCGGAAGTATTTGTATCACCGTCGAAGATGACGGACGCGGCCTGAGTCGTGACAAGATCCTCGCCAAGGCGATCAAACAGGGACTGATTACGGAAAATGACAAACTGTCGGACGAGCAAATCTGGTCCCTGATCTTCAAACCGGGCTTTTCGACTGCGGAGAAGGTCACCGACGTGTCAGGTCGCGGTGTCGGTATGGATGTCGTCAAACGCAATATTGAGGGCCTTGGCGGTACGGTCAGTATCAAGACCGCGCTGGGGAAGGGCACAACGTTCACGCTCAAACTTCCGCTCACCCTGGCCATCATCGAAGGCATGACCGTGAGGGTTGGCAGGGAAACCTATATTGTTCCGCTCCTCTCTATTCTGGAATCGATTCAGCCAAAAGAGGGCACGGTGAAAACCCTCGTAGAGAAGGGGGAACTGATCGATGTTCGCGGGACGTATCTGCCGATTATTCGATTGTATGAAGTCTTTTCACTGCAGCCGGAACATACGATTCCGATGAAAGCCATTCTGCTGATACTCGAAACAGAAGGGGAACGTGTTGCCGTCATGGTTGACGAGATTCTTGGGCAGCAACAGGTTGTGATCAAGAGTATGGAACAAAACTTTAGAAAGGTTGAAGGTGTCGCCGGCGCCACCATCCTAGGGGATGGGACCGTGGGGTTCATCCTTGATGTGCGAGGATTATTGGAAATTGCCCGTCGGGGAGTTGCGATGGCAGCGTGATCGGACCATGTACGATGAGGCAGGAACCTCGTCTGAGGGTTGCACGGGAGCATCACCTACAGCGTCCGTCTAAAGGGATTCCGTCTCGAGACCCGACGACGCGGTATCACGGCGGAGGAAGCCATGTCGGCGCATCCACGATGGTGAGGCACGGCTTCTAGAGAGCAACCGACTTGATGAAGGAGGGGATTTATGGCTGCAGCAGTGCTTGAAACCACGACGAGAGAACTGAATCACCAAATCGGACTCACGAGCGACGGCAGCCAGTTCTTGACGTTCAATCTCGGGGAAGAGCTGTACGGGGTGGATATTCTTCGGGTCCAGGAAATCAAGGGCTATACGGCCGTTACGAAAATCCCCAACACGCCGTCCCATATCAAGGGAGTCTTGAACCTCCGTGGCACCATCGTGCCGATTATCGAGCTCAGGACGAAGTTTGGGATGCCGACAATCGACTATACGACTTTCACCGTGATCATTGTGGTGGTCGTGCGGGATAAAGTGATCGGACTGGTCGTGGATTCCGTGTCAGATGTGCTGAACATTGACAAAAAGGATATCCAGGCGCCCCCGCAGTTTGGGGCCAAGGTGGATGTGGGTTTCCTCAACGGCATTGGGAAGTCCGGCGACAAACTCGTGGCTCTGTTGGATATGGATCGGCTCCTGTCCGACGGCGACATACAAGATTCCACCGTGACTGCCAAAGCGGTCTAGCGGGTGGGGTCATGCCAAGACGTGACAACTATGAAAGAACAGAAAGGACTCTTCGATGGTGAAGCCTCAACGAACCTCCAGTCGTGCACAACTCAAATCAGTCCGATCACTATCATCAGACCGTCAACAGCAGATTGCGAAGCGTGCGTATGAGTTATACGCAGCGAGAGGCTATCAGCAGGGGCACGACCTCGATGATTGGCTCGATGCTGAACAGGAAATCGACCGCGCCGCTTAGCATCGGCGCTCTCCTCCTAATGGGTGATGTGCCTTGATCAGCGCGTGAGCGTTAGGGCCTTACAATAGGGCCGAATGGATTTGACGGATGGTGCCTGACGCGCTAGGCTGCCGTCTCGTGACCAGTCAAGGCGATCAGACGACGACTGATGCCAACCCGCGCTCCGTTCCACATCATGTCCAGACTCCGACAAGCATTCTCGGTTCATTGACGGTCAGCCTTGTCGCTTTTCTCGGTTTCATGGGATTGTGGATTTCCACCTCGGGTCCTGCTGTCCTCACCATTCTTCACGTATCAATCTTGATCGCCTTGTGCCTTCTGTTGGGAGGACTCAGCCGATGGATCAGCGGCTCGTACTCCCATCCGGGAAGGCTTGGCCCTATGGCAGGGTCCGACGTGGACATGACGGAGCGGAAGCGGGAAGAAGCGCTGCAAGCAGCCGAGAAGCAGGCATTGGAACTGGTGGCGAAGGGAGCCACGCTCAACGACGTGTTGGCGTGTCTGTGTCGAACCATCGAAGGTCATACACCGCAGATGTTTTGCTCGGTCATGCTCGTGTCGGAAGACCGCACACATCTCCGATCCGCTGCGGCCCCCAGTTTGCCGGATGAGTACAACCGAGCAGTCGATGGCATGCTCATCAGTCCCACAGTCGGCGCCTGCGGAACTGCCGCCTATGTGGAGAAACCGTTGATCGCATCGGATATTGCGACCGATCCGCTGTGGAACGACTATGCAGCAATGGCGATGTCTCATGGGCTCAAAGCCTGTTGGTCACAGCCGATCATCGGTTCTACCGGGACTTTGCTCGGTCTCTTTGCCGCGTACTCTCGCGAAGTGCAGAAACCGCAACCGGACGATCTCAACATGATGGAGCGGGTGAGCCACATTGCTGCGCGTGCCATCGAACACGCCACGGTGACCGAGGCCTTGAGAGAAAGCGAGTCACGATTTCAGGCGTTTATGCACCACAGTCCGGCGATGACATTTATTCGAGACGAAGTCGGCCGTCACCTGTACATCAATTCTAAGTTCGAAAGCCTGTTCGGTGTGTCGAAAGAAGAGATCAAACATAAGACGGTCTTCGACTTCATGCCGGTGGATGTTGCAGCCAGGATACATCAGAACGATCAGGCGGTGTTCTCGTCTGGCCGAACGCTTGAAATTGAAGAAAGCGTTCCAGCTCTGCACGGCACTGCCCAGCACTGGCTCGTCATTAAATTTCCACTCGACATCGGGCAAGGTCGGCTGCTTGGAGGGGTTGCGATCGATATTACTGAACGGAAACGGGCGGACGAATACCTCCGTCGGACGCGGTTTGCCATGGATCAAGCGGTAGATGCGGTGTATTGGATCGACCCTCAAGCCAAGATTCTCTACGCCAATGACACGGCCACTGCGATGCTGGGCTATACCACGGATGAATTTCTACGCATGACCGTTCACGATCTGAATCCGAATTTTCCCCAGGAGATGTGGCCTGGGTTCTGGGCGGAAACCAGGGAAAAGCGGGTGATGTCGTTCGAGACGATCCATCTGGCCAAAGACGGTCGACGGATTCCCATCGATATCCGAGTCAGTTTCCTGGCCTATGGCGGGCAGGAATTCCATTGCGCGTTTGTCCGCGATATCACTGAACGGAAACGGGTTGACGAAGCGTTACGCGCAAGCCGGGAACGGTTTGAATTGGCCGCCCGAGCCACCAACGACGGCATCTGGGATTGGAACATCGTGACAGGAGGGCTGTACTGGTCGGATCGCACCTTCGAATTATTGGGACTTGAGTCAGGGGCTCTCACTCCGTCCTACGACGTGTGGATATCGGTCGTCCATCCTGACGATGTCGATCGTGCACATCGAGCGGTCTCTCAGCATCTCGACACGCATGAACCATACGATATTGAAATTCGCGTAAGAATGAAGGACGGGAGCTATCGGTGGTTCCGCGACCTGGGCCAGGCGGTGTGGGATGCCACCGGCAGTCCGGTGCGCATGGTCGGGTCGATGTCCGATGTGACCGAGCGAAGAATCGCCGAGGAGGCGTTACGGGCCGCCCATGCGGAACTCGAACGACGAGTCCATGAGAGGACGATGCAACTCGAGCTGGTCAACCGGTCCCTCCAGGATGAAGTTGCCGAGCGGAAGCGAGCGGAGAACGTGTTGCGACTCACACAGTTTACGGTTGATCGTGCCGCCCATGGGATCTTTTGGGTCGGCCCAAATGCTGAAATTCTCTATGTCAACGATGCCGCCTGTGATGTACTTGGCTACAGTCGTGATGAGCTGCTCCGCATGACGATGCATGATATCGATCCGAATTTTCCGCCGGAGGCCTGGCCCGCACTGTGGGAAGAGTTGAAACGACGTGGATCATTCACCTTCGAATCGTCCCCGCATACGAAAGGCGGTGGAGTCCGCTACACGGAAGTAACCGTCAACTATCTGGAATACGAAAGCCAAGCGTATAACTGTGCGATCGTACGCGATATTACCGAACGCAAATGCGCGGAGGAGGCGCTGCGCGAGAGCGAATTGCGATACAAGTTGCTGACGGAAGCAACGTTCGACGGCATTGCTATTCACGATCAGGGGGTCTTATTTGAAGTGAATACCGGTTTGGAGCGGATGTTTGGATATGGACCGGGCGAACTCATCGGTCGATCCATTTTGGATCTTGTTGCCGATGAGTCCCGCGAGCAGATTGTCGCCAATATGCGGCATGGCGTGAGTGGGCCCTACGAAGCCATGGGACGCCGCAAAGACGGTACGACCTTCCCCGGTGAAGTCGTGGTCAGGCCGTATTCCTACCGCGGGAAAGAAGTCCGATTGGTGGCGGGCCGCGATATCACCGAACGGAAAGAGATGGAAGCACGGTTGGCACGTCATGCGGAGGAGTTGGAACAACAAGTGGCCGAACGGACGTCCGAGATCGCCAAATTGGAAGCCCACCGGGCGCAGGCGGAAAAGCTGGCAGCCATCGGACGCTTAGCGGCCGGCGTGGCTCATGAGATCAACAATCCGATCGCCGGGATTAAAAACGCATTTACACTGGTGAAGCAGGCGGTGGATCCGGCCCATCCTCATGCCGAATTCGCAGACATGATCGATCGTGAAATCGTGCGCGTCGCCTCTATTGTGCAAAATATGTATCAACTCTATCGGCGGGAGTCGAGCCACGTGGAGGCAGTTGAAATCCAGACGATGCTCGGAGATATCCAGGCGTTATTCGCCAAGCAGCTGCAACAGCGCCAGCTCACACTCATGATTGATGTGGAGCCGGTCTGTAACAGACTCACGGTTCCGAGGGGAGATCTGCTGCAAATCTTGCTGAACTTGCTCAGTAACGCCATTGATTGTTCCTCCGAAGGCGGCGTGATCACCTTAACGATCCGAGAGGAATCGGATGTCGTGCGGATCGCAGTGCTTGATCAGGGGACCGGCATCGATCCGGATGTGGTCCCACACATTTTCGATCCATTTTTCACGACGAAGGCGGAGGGAGAGCAGAAGGGCATGGGGCTTGGTCTTGCCGTCTCGCAGAGTCTGGTGGCTGCCATGGGTGGTACGATCGAGGTTCAGACTCAACCGAATCGCGGATCGACGTTCTCAATCCTCTTGCCACGTCATGCCATCGGTGCTTGTCGGCCAGATCAGGTGAATACCATCAAGGAGGTTGTGACCTATGATCATTGACACCCCGCGGGTTCTGCTCGCTGACGATGAAGAGACGTTCCGTCGTTCGACGGCGAAGCTGTTAGAGCAAGAGGGGTATCGGTGCGATTGCGCACAAGATTCCCAAGAAGCCGGTCGGCTTCTGACGAGTCAGCATGATGCGCTCATCACCGATATTCGTATGCCGGGCAATATGCAATTCGAATTTCTGCGGGATGTCCGCACCCGGTTTCCTTCGCTCCCGATCGTGCTCGTCACCGGGTATCCTTCGGTTCAAACTGCGGTCGAGGCACTCCGCCTGTCGTTCACGGACTACTTGCTCAAGCCGGTCGACTGGCCTGATTTGCTTCGTGCGGTGAGCGAAGCCGTGAAGAAGACCAGCCTTCTGCGTATGACCACGGCGATTCGAGAAGAAGCGAATCGACTGGTGGCGTCCTTGGAACACCTGCAAGACAACCTGGGGAGCGGAGCCAATGAACGAGAACTTGCTTGGTCGCTCGATACGTTTCTCTCTCAGAGTTTCGCGCAAATGGCCGCCGTGTCTTCGAGGATTCGGTCCGTTCTGACGAGCCAACTACAGGGTGGAGCTGAGGCTCCCACGGATGTCTGCCGCATGATGCAATGTCCGAGACTCGAGGCGTATCGGGAAGCGCTTGAGAGTACGGTCGAGGTGCTGGAGAAAAGCAAGAATGCGTTTCGGTCCAAAGATCTCGGACTGCTACGGCAAAAACTTGAGCTCTTGCTCCGGGAAGATGTCGAGAGGTAAGTCCATTATGGCATGGTTGATCAATTGAGGGTCAGCACGATACCAACCTGTATGCCGAACCAAAGGGAAATTGCACGCGCATAGCAGGTGCTTATCCACCATTCATATACATGTCAGTGTGACTAGGGGCTAGCCCCCTTCGGATAGAGGTTCGATAAACTATTGATTACTAACTCTTTGGCAACGAGTGGATCTTTGCCACCCCAGATCACCCCTAGGGTTCCTTTCTCTCTCCTGATCGAGTAGATCAGATCCCTCCTTGTTGATTTTAAACGTATTTACTGCCGTTCCGTTGTAAGGATCTCTCAAGATTTCTCTGCATATACCGATAGGGGTATGAACAGATGACGGAATGTCAGATGGACGTACGGCTCGAATCGTCTAATCGGACAGGAGTGAGACCTGTCAGTTTGAGGCGCATTCTGATGCTCTTATTAAAGAGTGTTCGGGATGCGTTTTTTTTGCGTCGCTTCCCGTCATGCGGCAGGATCACCCTCACCTAGCGCGTAGGAGAAGAGGAGCGCCATGAAACGACTTCAGGACCTCAAGATGGTCAAAAAGCTGATCTTCATTGCCGGAATCTTTTTGGCTGGTCAGATCGTCTGCGGAGCCTTTTCGGTCTGGGGGTTGTACGAACTGAGTAGTCGAGCACAGAAAATCTATCAGGAAAACCTGATCCCGATCACGAAACTTGGAGATATGCGGTCACTCAATTACCGGATGATCTCCCTGGTGAGTGGGCATATTCAAGCGTACGATTCCGCCACGGTCACGAAAACAGAGGAAGAGATTGAAGCGAGCGACAAAGAAATGGACGATCTCCTGCCCAAATATGAAGCCATTATCGTCAACGAGTCAGAGCGAAAAACCTTTGGGCAATATAAAGAGAACTGGGCACGGTTCAAAGAGGTTCGTGCAAAAGTCGTCCATTTAAGCCGACTGTTCAGTAAGGACGGTGCGAGCGAGCTCCGAGCCAAAGAGTTGACCCCGATTCGTGATGCCATGATTGCGGACATCGACGTGCTGATCGATGAGAATAAAAAACAGGGTCACGGTAGCTACGAGGCGAGCCAAGAGGTGACTCTCTATCTGACGGTGACGACGATCGGCGCCATCGTCATCATGTCGTTGATCAGTTTAGCCGTGGTGTGGTTCGTTTCAAAACTGATCACTGGGAATTTGTCGAACGTGCTCAATGCGGCGAAGGGGATCAGTGCCGGCAACCTGG
>JADMIO011618414.1_pt1 | contig 36760 bp, 49 predicted proteins | sample 8958161 | NCBI WGS metagenome assembly JADMIO01 (sample SAMN16585339, study PRJNA669376) | soil metagenome | isolation source: Crop rotation soil | place: USA: Cullars Rotation, Alabama | collected 2011
TGAGTGCCTTCATCGCTGGCGTCCTTCCCTGTTCGCTAGAGCGAGCGCGCCACCCTGACGCGCCCGCCCCTCGCTTCGCTTCGATTCGCTGCGCTTCGACTACGTGACCGGATTGCCGGACGAGTCGCGCGACGCCACGGCAGCGGCGAGCGCGTCGGTGTTCTGCTTCAACTCGTCGCGCTTCGCAGCGATGAACGTGTCCACCGACGACGTGTCGGCGGTCATCGCGTCGAGCTTCGCCTGGATCTCGGCGAGCGTCGCGTCGAAGTTGTTGATCAGCGTCGTCGCGCTGGCCGCGACGCCATTCGTCGCGTCGATCTGCTGCGCCAGCGAATCCCAGTTCTGAATCGGCATCTTCGAACCTCCGTGTGTTGGGTTGTGCTCTCGTGGTTTCGAACCCTGCGCGTCCTACCGCTCGGCGCCTCCCGCGCCGCCCTGGCCCTCCGTCTGGTGGTCCTTGACCGCTTGTGCGAGCGGTGCGGTTCCTTGCTTCAGCTTCGCCGCCATCTCCGCGATCTTCGCGTCGTCCGCGCCACCGAGCTTGCTCAGCGTCTCGTTCAACCAGCCGATACGCTTGTTCAACTCGATAAGCTGCTCGTTGATCGCCAGCGTATTCTCGGCGACCCATCGCGTGTAGCGCGCCTGCGCGCGCTGTTCCACGTCCCTTTCCCAATGCCTGCTGCTCATCGCATCCGCCTCCACGCGCGCTCGTGCATTTCGACGAGCTTCCGGTCCAGCAGATCCACCGGCGGTTCCTCCGGCAGCTTCGTCGCCTTCAGGTCGTCGTCCATCGTCTGACGCTCGGCCCGCACCAATTCCAGTATCGCATCGAGCCCCACGCGACCGTGCTTGATTTCGATCAATTGCGCCGCGTCGTACATCGTCCGGTCCACGTGAAGTTCCTCCAGCCGCAGGGCCTCGCGTCCCATGCGGAGCAGTCGCAGGCAATGCGCCGCGTTCTTCGGATCGTAACCAAACCGCTCGATCATCTCGCGGCGCTTCGCGCCCTCGTATCCCTGGCGCACGCCCCGGCGCATCTTCTCGAACTGCGCGTGCGCGTAGCCGGCGAATGCGTTGTACACGCGTTTCGACAGCACTTGCCGGCGGATGCTCGCCAGCCGTTCCCAATCCGCCGAGCGGTAGTCGCCCGTCAGCCACAGCGTGCCGAGCACGTTCGGGTTCTGCTTCACCAGCAGCGAGACGAACTTTCGCAGCGAGTACGCGATGATGTCCCATCGCTCCGCACCGCGATCGACGCTGAACTGCTTTCCTTCCCACACGCGCACGCCGTACACGTTCTCGGGCGGGGGCACGATGATCGCCATCACGTCGTGGTCGTCAACGCCGCCGTCTTTCGGCGCGACGTGCGTGCCGTGCGCTTCGCTGCCCACCCGCCCGTACCACGCGAAGTTCGTCTCGTTCAGCTTGAACGGCACCGAATCCTGGAGCGCCGCGATCAGGTCGAATTCGGTTTCGATCACGCCGTCTCCTTCGCGCGGTTCTTCCCGCTGAACTGGCTCACGTTCGGACATGTCACGTGATGCAGCACCATCGAGCGCCGCTCGCGCGCCGCCGTCGTCACGCCGTTCTTCGTCGTCGTGCTGTACACCGCCGGCACCGGGTCGAGCGGCAGCCGCTTCCCGTCCGCCGTCACCGCCCACACGATGTTTTTCCCGCAGCCTCGGCAAACGCTCTTGCGCGGCGTCTCCGCGATCCCGAGCCGAGCATCGACGCACTCGGCGCGGGCGCACGGCGCGGAGTCGGGGCCAAGCGGAAGGCCGCAGTGCTCGCAGTCGGTCACTTCGACTCCTGCGCGTTCAGCGCCGCGACGATGCGCTCAGCCTCGCGCTCAACCTCGGGGCCGTGGTCGGTAAGCCCGTGACCGTCATCGCGGCGAGCCCAAACCTTGAGCACATAACCGTGGCGCTCACACTCCCGATCCACAATGGTGCTTCTGCAGCCTTCGCGCGCGACGTAGTAGCGCAGCTTCGGCTTGCGGCTCTCGCGCAGCGCCGCCACGGCGAGTTGCAGCGGCCTCGCCCAAGAAACGCACTCGCTATCACCAACGCCGTCCTTCCACTTCTCCGCAGCGTCGAGCACGGCCTGTTCCTCGGGCGTCACGGCATCACCCACTGGCCGTGCATCGCGCACTTCACGGCCTCGATCATCATCATCGTCGCGCCGATGCCGGCCGTTAGCGCGAGCCCTCCGCAGAACACCGCGATCGCAAAACCGCCGAATCCGGGCATTAGATCGGGGCGTAGTCGCGGCCCATCGCGATGCACACCAGCGCCAGCCCGTACAATGCGAGCGCCAGCCCTACCGCGATCAGCGTCGGAACGCCGTTCACGCCGACATCTCCTCGCGCACCGCCTGAAGCTCGCCAGCGATGAACTCGCGCAGCTTCAGCAGCCGCGCGCGCGCCGTCTCCCACTTCGCGATCCGTGCGTTCATGCGCGCCAGCTTGCGGTCGATCGACGACAGCGTCGCGTCGTTGCGCGGCTTCTTGGCTTCGGTCGCTTCGGTGTTCACCTGCGTCTCGATCTCAGTCGTCACGGTTTAACCGCTCCTTTCGCTGCTGCTGCTCCCTGAGTTTCTTCGCTTCGTTGATCTCGATCATGCGGGTGAGGACATGCATGATTACGATGAACATCGCCGCGACGCCCGCCCATCGCATTCCACCGATCACCCACCAACCGAACACCCACCACGCCTCGATCGGAACCTGCAATTCGATCTTCATGCGCGGGAACCTACACCACGCGCGATGCGGCGCATAGCACAAAAGTTCAAAAGTCGATCCCCTGCTGCGGCGCGTCGCTGAACGGGTCGGGCATCGTCAGTTTTTTCGGGGACTTCTGGCGCGGCGCGAACGCGGCGTGCGCCGTCAGCCAGTCGTCGCCGCACGTGCGATACACCGCGATCTGTTCGGTGATCGACGCCTGCTCGGGTCCGCTGAATTCGTCCACGTGCGCTTCGAGGAACGAGGCCACGCGCGACGGCGTCCAACCGTCGATTAGCACGTAGTTCCCGACTTGCGCTTGCAGCGCGGCGTAGGTCATGCGCCGCTCCGCGCGGCGAGACGCGGACGCTCGGACGCGGGCAGCAGCTTCGCCTGCGACAGATCGAGGCTCGCGACGTGCTGCTCGACTTCGGCGTCGTACGCCTTCGCGAACCCGGTGTCCCACGCGAAACGGCCCTTGCCGCTCTTGTCGTCCACCGGGTCGCCGACTTTCGCGATCACATCCCGCGCGAACGCGACGAGCTTCGGGTCGGCGTCCTCCGGCCAGCGCCAGTACCGTTCCTCGTACGCGAACGATCCGTCGCGGCGGAACACGCTCTCGCGCACGTCGGCCTGCTGCACGAGCGCCAGCGCCACCGGAGCCGGCGGTGGGATCATCCCGCACAGCCGCGTCACTTCGCGGCGAATCTCGCCGACAGCGGGAAAGAATTTCTGCGTCTCGATCAGCGAGTCCACTGCCGCGACGAGCGCCGGCCGTGGCAGGTCCGCCAGCCGCTCGGCATAGACGCCGACCGTGTCGGGTCGCAAGTCCTGGCGGAACGCCGCCGCGAGCTTCTGCACCGCTTCGACCGCGTCAACCTTCCCCACCGGCTGCCTCCTGTTCGCGTAGGTGCTGAGCGAATGCGCCGATCTGCGCGGGCGTCAGCTTCCCGTCACCGTTCGCGCGGCGTTCGTCGCCGCCGCGCTCCCAGGTTCGGACGGCCGCCTGCCAGTCCTTCATCGGCGACTTGCCGATCACCCAGCCCTTCGCCTCGTAGTGATCGCAAAACGTGTCCGGGTCCACCGGCCGCTTCCCGAGTCGCCGTCGAGCGGCGCAGTACGTCGCGACCTCGTCGCGCGTCGGCTTCCTGAACGCCCTGCGTCCCGCCCCGGCGACGCCTCGCGTGCCATCGTCCGGGGACGGGATCAGGGTCAATTCCGGCGCGTCAGCGCCAAAGTGTTTTGATTCTTCTTCTTCTACTGCAACTGCAACTGCAACTGAAGAAGCAACTGCAAAAGCAACTGCAACTGCAACTTGGTCGGCGGCCGGTGCTTCGGCCGGCGCCTCGGCCGGCGTTTCGGTCGGTGGCGACGTTGGTGATCCGGTTGGTGCCCGGTTGGTGAAACGACCGCCGGAACGGACCGCTTTCTGCGCGCTGATCTTGCCGGCCTTCGACTGGCGCGTGAGGTATTCGTCGCGCTCTTGAACGGCCCGCTCCAGGCGCGCGTTACGACGCCCAGGACCGTCCAGGGGGAAGCTCGGCTCCAGTTCTGACCAGATCCCCGTCCAGGCCGCCGAATCGCGTCCTACGAGCTTCCTGAGCCGTTCGGGGTCGGCCGGCAGGCTGCCGGCGAGGTACTGGTGGCACAGCAGCAGCACGTAGTCGGCCTGCGCGGCGTCGGACATGAGCGCGCGGCGCGTGCTCGCGATCCAGTCCCGCGCGTAGAACGGAAACGTTGGTGCGTCGTGTTCGCGTGCTCCCATCGGCTGATCTCCTTGGAACGCGCGCCACGCACGAACGCCACGCCGAGCGGTCATCCTTCGGCGTGGCGTTCGTTCGATTCATCGCATGGCCGCGTCCCTGCCAAAAGGTGAAGGCTGCCTGATCGCGTGCGCTCCGTCTCCGTTGTCGCGTCAGTGGTCCGATCAGCGTGAGCCGAACGGAGCGATGAATCCCCATTGACACGGAAACGGAAACGCGCGCGATCTGACAGCCTTCGTGAACGTCTCTCGAACCAGGGTTTCATCACCACCGAACGCGACGCCGCGAATTATTGCGCCGCGCTCGCGAACCGCAAAGAGAAAAACTCAACGCGCGCGACCGCAAAGATTTAAGCGACGATGCGCACCGCGCGGCGCGCGCCCGGCGCACGCTTCAAGTAGCCCTTGCGTGTGAGCCGCGCAATGCGGCGGCTGGCCGTGGTCGGGGCCACCGCGAACGCCTCGCCGACTTCGTAAATCGTCGGTGCGATGCCCCACTTCGCCACGTAGCGCGCGATGTAGCTGAGCGTCGTTCGTTCCTCGTCAGTTAGTTCCGGGCGTGCCTTCGTTGCCATGTTGTCGTGCCTTGTCGTTGGCGGCGCGTTCGCGCTCGCGCTTCTCCCTGTCCTCGATGCCCTCCCGCATCCGACGCGGAAGATCTTCGAACTGCTGCGTTTCGATCCAGGCCAAAGCCTCACGCGCCAGTCCGCCGTCGATGTCGATCAATTCGAGCCGCAGCAGCGCGCGCAGCCCGATTTCCACCATGAACCTCGGCTGGCTCGCGAGTTCGCCCCACTCGGCGATCACTCGCGCGCGCAGCTTCGGATCGTCCTGCCATCCCGCCGGCCGTGCGACCTGAGCCCAATGGACGATCAGGTCGCAGTAGGCCGGATGGGACTTCAACACCCGCAGCGCTCCGGGCTTCATTCATCGTCCTCGGGTTCGGGAATCCACGCCCCGCACACGCCGCGCGTCGGGTTCGTGATCCAGCGCGCTCGGTGATTGCTCTCGCTGTACAACGCGAAACACTTTCCGCCGTCGCATCTGTTGCTCACGATCTTGCACGAGAAGCGCCCGCATCCGTCGCAGTTCGGCCGACCACGTATCGCGCGCCGCAACGGGTACGAACCGCGCTCGCCGATCAGTCGCGCCTTCACGTCGTGTAGATCCGCACGAAGTCGGCACCCTGCTCCAACTCTGCACCGGGGATCACCGCGCCGTCCTTCAACTCGCGCAGGATCGCCGCGAGGTTCGGGGTCGGCGCGGCCGGCGGGTTCAGATATTCCTCGGGGATGAAGTCGGCGTCGGTAACGCGCACCTTCGGCTGCCCCGCCACGCGCTTGAACCGGCGAAGCTCGCCCTTCATCTCGTCGGTGCCGCTCATCCGCATCACGTCGAGCACCATCGCCTTGATACGCTCGATCGCGTGCTCCTTGCGCTGCGCCATCTTCGCGTACAGCGCGGCCTCGCTGCGCGCCAGCGCACGCTCCGAATCGAGCCGCGCGAGCATCGCTGCCGTGCGGTCGATCTTCGCGCCGCGCTGGCCGAAGTAGTGCCAGAACGCCTCGACGACTTCCGTCGGTACGTCCACGCCTGCGTCGTGCGCCGACTCGATCTGATCGACAAGCTCGATGAACTCCTGCTCGATCATCTCCAACGTCGGCCGTCGGTTCAGAACGGCAGTCGGTTGTCCCATTGCGCGACCTCCTTGAGCTTGCGCGCGAGCGCGACGTTCATGCGTACGTCACCGAGCGCGTCGTGCGCGTCCACGACTGGGATTCCGAAGTGCTGGCACAGCGTCGTCAGCTTGTAATCTGCCGGCGGCGGTGCGCCGGATTCGTCGAAGTACCACATCGCGCGCTGCGCCGTGCAGCGCACGCGCGGGTCGGCCGGCAGGAAGATGTCGAGCGCCTTGCACTGACGGAACAGGCGCGGCCCGTCGAACGTCGCGGCGTTGTGGCCTACGAGTCGCGCGGTTCGATACGAACGGCCGGTGCGCCTGCTGACCATCTTCAACGAATGGAACGGCTCGATGAACCGGACAAACGCCTTCATCGCATCGCCGATCGTCACTGCCCCCTGCCAACGCTCCGTCGTCCAACCGTTCACCTTCAGCGCTTCGGCGTCACACAAGTCGGGATTGAACGTGATCTTGCGCTCGAACGTCCCCTGTTCGTTCCACTCGCCGTCCACCGCGATCGCTGCGATTTGGATGTTGGGAGCGTCCTCGCGGACGCCCCCCGTCTCCAGGTCGAAGAAAACCGCGTAGTTCACTTCGCCTCCGGCGTCGGCTTGTACAACTCCGCGATGCGCTGCGCGGCCGTGCTCCAGTCCGACCAGCCGAGCTTGTCCATCTCCACGTCAGCCTTGAGCAGCGCCGACAGGGTCGTCGCCGTGTCGCTGTCGAGCGAGATGCCGATGAAGCCCTCGCCCTCGCGTTCGACGCGCAGGAACGTCTCGCCGCGCTCGGCCGCGCGCTTCTTTGCAGCAGTGAGACAGGCGAAAAAATATCTGCGCTTCGCCTCGCGCTTCTCGGCGTCGAGTTCGGCCTGCGTCGGTGCGGCGGGTGGCGCGTTCGGATGACGCGAGGCGTCATATGCGTTCTCGGTCGCCTGATTCCCGTCGTCGTCGTCGTCCTCGCCAGCGATGAAGAATAGTGAGATTAGCGCGTAACGCCGCGCATACGTAATCGCCGAACCAATTCCCTGAGCCGTTTTGCCGCCCGGCAGTTCGAGCGTGAACGACATCTCCAGGCCAGACTTGTGCACGACGATCGTCTGCACCGACGCGAACTCGCCGCGCGTCGTCGGCCACTGCATCACCGCCAGCCCGTTCTCCGCGAGCACCGGGCGTAGCGTGTCGAGCACTTCCGGCAGGCTCAAGTACGACGATTTGAAATGCGGATTGGTCGCGTCCTTCGTGGGGTTCTTCAGCTTCTCTTGCACCTTCACCAGCGCGGCGTACAGCGTCGCGAGCCCGTTCTTCGGCGTCACGTCCTCGCCCTGCGACTCGTCGCGTGGCGGTGCGTCCAGCGTTGCGGTCATTGCTCGATCTCCTTTCGAGAGAAAAAATGCGGCTCGGCACCCACGTAACGACCGACGAATCCGGCAGGAAGTCGGGAGCGCAGTGGAGATTGCTTTCGGCCCTCCGGGAGTCCGGTCACGCCGAAATAACGCTGCCGCGTTCTAGCCGAGCCGCACAACTTATATCACGCTTTGTGGTCAGTTTCCGCCGAGAAGATCGGCGATCGCCTCCAGCGTCGCCACGTCACCGACCCCGACGAGCCGAGCAACCCCGTCGGTGATCTCCTTCGACAGCATGCTCAGGTAGCGCGCGCTGCGGACCTGGGGCGCCGCCGGAATCGGCGGGTCGCCACCCGGCACGTGCACGGGACCGAGAACAATTTTCGTCTGCGACTGCGCCGGGACGGCCTGCGAAGGCGCGGCCGGCTGCACGCCGAGATTGCGCTTGATCGCGGCGGTCGAACGCGTGTCGTAGCCGAGTGCGCGAGCGACGGTGCTGACGTGCTGCGCGACGCTTTCTGCGGCGACGAGTTCCTTCGTGTCCTCGAACCGCACGAGATCGGGGCGTTCCTCGCGCATCCGATACGCCACGCGCAGGCCGTCACCGAAACGAAAACCGTTGCGTTCGAGGAAGTCGCTGATCCACTTGTCGGCGGCGGCCGAATAGTAGAACCGGCGGCCGATCTTCCTGCCATCCGGCAGCGTCAGCGCAGGCGGTTGCTTGTTCGTTCCGTTCATCTCTGCTCCCTTCGGTTCGGGCAGGTCCATCGGCACCTGCTCCAGTGGTTGCGGCTTCGGCGCCGCTGGCTTCGGTGCTGCCTGCTCGACCGGCTTCGGCAGCGGCGGAACGTTGCCGTATCGCAGTCGGTCCTGAATCTTGATCTCGGCGTACGTATCGGCGATGCGATCCCGAACCTCGGGCCACGTCGCCCTGATGTGCGCGCCGTCCGCTTCCCACTTCTCCTTGCACGACGTTCGATTGCAGATGCAGCGCGGCGTCCCGGTGAGTTTGCGCCCCACCTCGATGCGCCCGCGCTCGTGCCCGCCGTTGCCGTCGTGCCGCAGAGCGCGCCGACACGACGGGATCTCGCATACGACCACTGATCGTTTGCGACCCATGCGTCACTCCGCCCCATCCGTCGCAATGAAGTGACGGATTCGAGCCGCTGCGATCCGCGCCGCCTCGGCTGCGTTGCGGCCGTCGTACCCCGATACAAATTCCGCCGGCCAACCGATCATGTAGAACAAGCGATCGGCCTGCTGACGGTCGATACCAAGAAGCTCGCGACCCGCTTGGTCGAAATCCTCGTCCTCTCGGCCGACAGTTCTCAGCACGCGCGCTTCGTGCGCCCAGGAGTCATCCGCACCTTCGTCGTCGAGCGTCGGCGTTCTTGCCACATCGAGCGCCGCATCGAAGTCCGGTGCGGTCAACAGCACCGCCCACCCCGCAATGCACGCCGTGGTGCCGCACGGAGACTTCGGCGACGCCTCAACCCAACTGCTCATTTGCAACCTGCGCGGCTCCGCTTCGATGTGCTGCGCGACTCGCTCCAACAGTTCCTTGTTCATTCGGCCCCTCCGGTCTTGATGAAGTGCTCGATGCGGGCGACGGCGATCTCGGCGGCATGCTCGCGGCTGGTCGCGTGATCGAAATCGCCGCGATATGGCTCCGGCCAACCCCGACCGTCGCCGTGAAAAAGCGAATCGACATGAAACAGTCTGCGCGCCTGTTCGTTGGTGATTCCGAGCACTTTTTCAGCACGCGCCGACGCGCCCACGCGGCCTTCTAGTAGCGCCATGAACCGCCCGCGATCGTCTTGCGCATCGGACGCGGCGGCCTTGAAAAACCGCTTCGGGTTCGCGTCGCCCAGGATGATCGCCCATCCAGCGAAGCACGCCGTTGTGTTACACGGCACGCGGTGGTCCGCCATTCCCCATCGGTCCATCTCGAATCGCTTCGGCTCCTCCAGAATGTGCCGCGCCACCTTCCGCAGCAGCTTGATCGTTCTCGGCTTCAGCTTTTTCACGGCTTCTGCTCCTTTCGTTGTTCGTTGAACCACGCCAGTCGCTCGCAGACCCGAACGTAGTTGCTCGACACGCCGTGCTCGTCCTGAAACGCGAGCGCCCCGGCGCATACGAGGTTGCTGCCTTTGCCCGTCTCGGGCGTCGTCTTGTGGCACATGAAGTGCTCGCCGCGCAGCAACCCGCGCTTGATGCTTGCCATGCGGCCCTTCGCCAGCGACCGGCGCAGGTGCGTGCCTTTCTCCGAATCGGAGAACGGGCAGTCGGCGCACGGCCGCTCCATCTTCCACGCAAAACTCACGCTTCAAGTTCCTTTCGTTGCGCCAGCAGTTGATTGCGCGCGTACGCCTCATCGAGCCCCGCGCAGTTGCCGTGCGTCGCGTCCGGCACCCACACGAGTTCGTATCCGTCCGGGCACGCTGCGTCGTAGATCGCCCGCTTCTTACTCCAGTCGCGCTCGGGGTCCATGCCGATGTCCATGTACGCGTAACTCGCGTTTGTGCAGAAGTGCGAGGCCAGCACCACGCCGTCCTCGCGCATCGCGAACACGGTGCCCTCGCGGTCGGGCGGTGAATTGTGGAAGCAGTAGATTTTCGTCACCGCGCCCGCCTTTCTAGATCGACGTGTCGGCTCCAGCCAACGTGTCCGCAGTCCTTGCATTTGTACTCGCGCGAAGTCGTCGTCATTCGAACGCCGCCGCGCGTCGCCTTTCGTTCTCGCCCGGTCAGAGTTTCGTCGTAGCCGCACTGTTCGCGCGTTCGCCACAGCGGCTTTTTCCATTCTGCGTTGCGCCATCCCTGCCGGCACCGCGCGCAACGGAATTGAATTGGTTGGCCCGTTCCGTTGTTTTGGCCGCTCATCTCCACCTCGCCTTCACGACGCCGAGACTCGCGTGTTGCACCGGCGTCGTCGCCTGCGAGTCGTAGCGGTACACGGTCGTGCCGTCGGCCGCGTAGAACGTCCGGCCACCGTTGCTCGCGATGAACCGCGCCGCCGGTCCGTCGAACGTTTCGGCCAGCGTGCCGTCCGACGTCCACCGCTCGAACCCGTCGGGGAACGCGAGGTAAAGCCCGCCGGCCATGCCCGCCGCAATCGCCTGCGCCGGCCTCAACGGCGCGTGATCGGGCGATCCGTCGTCGGGGAAGTAGTAGGACCAGCGCACCGCGCCCGCGCCGTCGTACGCCACGACGCCGGCCGTGTTGCTGCCCTTCAGGTAGTACGCACCCGCGCTGCCCACGGCGAGCCCGATGCAGTCGCGCGCGCCGCCGAACGGTTCGCCGCTGCCCTGGCCGTTCACGCGCCAGCCGTCGCGCTTGCTCGCGAGATAGATCAGCCCATCCGGCCCGACGCCGATCCGTGGCCCGGTCGGCGCGTCGAACGCATCGACGAACGACTTCCCGACCCATCGCTCGATGCGGCTCGTGCCGTTGCCGTCCACCGTGAACACGACCAGCGTGTCGAGCGCGCCGAGCGCGATGCCCTGCGCGGTGCCGTCCACGAACGTCACGGTTTTCAACGCGCCATCCGGGTTGTAGCGCGCCACCGCCGACCCGCCGAACATCAGCGCGTACACGTCACCCGATGGCCCAACGGCCAGCCCTTCAACCGGGGCGGCCGTCGTCCACGTCAGCGTCGCCGCCAACATCAGTCCCATCATTGCGTCGCTCCTTTCATCGGTCCCTGCGCCGCCTTGGACTGCGCGCGGCCCCATCGTTTCAGCTTCGTCTCGTACTTCTTGATCGCCGTCTCGGCGCGCTTCTTCTTCGCGCGCCAGCGTTGCAGCAGCATGACGGTGTGCTCGACTCGCTCGTCGGGCGATGCTCGCTTCTTCACTGGTGCCTCCTTCGTTCGCAACGGTAGCGCCGCGCCCCACGCGTACATCTCGCGGTGCGCCGGCCCCGTGCGCTGCCAGCGCGGCCCTTTCATGTCTTTGTGCCTCAACCCGCGCAGATGCCCGAACTCGTGAGCTAGCACGCCGGCAAGGTCAACCTGATCCACCGGGCCGCGTGACGGGATTCTCATCTTGCAACGCGACCCGTCGATCACCGCGCGCCCCGTCGAACAAACCCCGTCGAGCCGCCAATAGCGAGCCTGCCGGTTGTAGACGAACTCGATCTGCACGACCGGCTTCTCGTCCGGCCTAAACGTCATGCGCCCGGCACGCACCACGAACGCTCGCAGGTCGGCCGTGCGCCAATGCGTGCGATTGGTGATCACGTAGCGGCGCCTCACGCCGGCCTCGGTGGCAGGGCTTCGATTCGATCGAGCAACGCGTCCAGATCGGACTCGTCCACGTAGCCGAGCACGTCATCCGTGATCGGAGTGTCATAGACGAGCGTGAAGTTTTCACCGCTCCAATGAATCACGGCCACTTCCCACTCGTGCTCGTTTCTCGTGTACGACCCATAGGCCCGGCCGAACGCCCGTTCCATGTCCAGTCCGGGGATCGACATCAGCTTTGCGCGCACGCAAGAAGCGCCGTACCCATTGGTGAAGCGGTAGAGCCGTTGCACGCGGTCGGTGCCGAGCGCTTCGTCGAATGTGCGTTTCTCGTTCATCATCCTTCGCCTCCACACATGCGGTGATTATCGAGCCACGCCTGCGTCAGTTGAGCGAGCGCGTGCGATGTCACCCGCACCGGCTTTCCGTGCGCGTGTCTCGCCATGTACTGATACGTCCTCACCTGCGCCACCGTCAGGTCCAGCGCCTCGCCCTTGAGCGCGCGAATCATCCGGTAGGCCGACTCGCTCGTGCGGTCGCCGTTCTCGGCGGCATCGACCAGCCGCGCTTCGAAGTCATCCTGCGCGGCGCGGTCGCCGTCGAGCGAGCGCCACTCTGCGACGTAGCCCTTGGCGTGGATGACGCTCACCTGCCGGGATTGCTTGCGGACCGTGCTATTGACCGGCATCGTCGTCCTCCGCGTGGCGGTCGATCGAATCGTATTCGCCGGCCTGATGGACGATCACGCGCAGCACACGCGCGATGCCGTGCCCCTGCCCTTGCCCGGTCAGAACGCGCTCCGCATCCGACGCGGCGCGCGCGATAACTTCGTTTTCGCGGCGCCACTTTTCAGTCGCCGCTTCGATCAGTTCGATTTCGTTCAGGATGATGGACCGAGGCGCCATCGGCTCCATCTCCACGAACTTGCGGAGCCGGTTCGTCCGGTTGAGCAACATCTTCCACGGCAGCGGCCCGTACACGACCGGCTGCGCGGATGGCACTTCTTTCACGACGATCGGCTCGATTGGCTCTGCGTCCAGGTCAAGGTCCGCCAACCCCGCGCGAGCTAGCGCGTTGATCCGATCGCGCCGGCCCGCGTCGATCGGGTGCCCATCCGTCATGTTGCGGATTCGCTCCAGCACGTGTCGTACGTCAATAGCCTCAATCTTCATCTCGCTGCTCCTTTCGGTTGGGAATGACGAACGGGCCAGCGGCCGATGCCCTGGCCGCCAGCCCGCCGTGCTGTCCGCCCTTGCGGGCTTCGTGTTCGTTTTACTTCTTGGGTGGAGGACCCTTCCCGAATCCGCGCCGATCCCGCCGCAGGCTTGCGATCAACCTCACCCGCCGCGCTTTCACGGAATCAGGCAAGTCGTACCGCGTCGCTACGCCGGGAAACGTTTCGGCAAGGCGTCGAAACACGCGCGCCTCGCGCCGCTTTGATACCAGGAAAGGCTCGATTAAATCGAGTAAGGCAAGGATCTTTGATGCACCACACAACGTTACGCTCCAGCGTGGACGCCAACCCGCGCGGCCCTGATTGGTAACGCGTACGTTGCTCAGATTGAGTAACCGCGCAACGTGTTCGATCACTACGCGGTCGCAGTTTCCAACATGAAATTGCAGGGCCGGGCGTTGCCGTTCCCGGCCCTGCGCAGCGTGGAAGCAGCCTTCGCCGTCGATGAATCCGGCTAACCATGCTCGATCAGCGCGCGACAAGCGCCATCGCGGCTTCGAACGCGCGGCCCTTTTCGCGAGCGCGCGCACCGAGTAGCGCGTTTTCGTCGGCATTGCGTCCCTCCCGCCAGTCGGCCAGTTCGGTCACGGCATTATAACATGCCCAGGCCGTGCCGCGCAGGTCCGGCGGGTCGAACGCTTCGAACCGCTCCAGGGCCTTCTCGCGCAGCCGTAGGACGTTCTCGCACTGCGTGTCGTACCGCTCCTGCTCTTTCTCCAGGTCGCGCAGCATGTTCGGCGTCAGCGCGCGGCGGAACGTCTCGGCCTCCGTCTCCGAAAGCTGCTGCTTGATCAGACGCAGCTTCGCGGGCAGCTTCGGCAACTGGAACGCGGCGTAGATGATCGTGTCCACGTCCTTTTGCGTCACCTGCTTGTCGGCGAACGCCTCGAAGATCGCCTTGCCCTTTTCCTTCAACTCGGCGAACTGCGCAACCAGCTTCGCCGCGAGCGCGATGCGCTGCTTCGCGTCGGCCGAGTGCGGGATGCCGAGGTTGATCGTCGCCATGCCCTGCGCCATCAGGTTCGTGTTCCAGCACACCGTGCGCACGTCCGACTTGAGCACGAAGCGCCCGACGCCCGGCGTCAGCGATAGGTTCGCCGTGAAGTAGTCGCGCATCTCGTCGCCGCGCACCGCGTAGTCGGCGCCACGGAAGCACATGAACGCGAGCCCGCCTTCCTGAAGGATGCCGACCGTCTCGACCGCGTACCCGTTGCGCGGCAGATCCTCCAGCGAGCCGGCGAGGTCGGGGTACGAGTCGAGCGCCCACGAGTCCGTCGCGATGCCGAGGTCTGCGTACTTCGGCGAATCGGCCGTAGGCTTGCGCAGGATCATCACCTTGTCCGACTCGCGCCGCAGCCCGTCCACTTCGTAGAACAGCGGGGCCGAGACGACGTTGATGTCGCTCGCGATCTCTAACATCGCGTCGCGCGTTCCGATCTTCTCGTCCTCCGTGAAGATCCGCCGTGCGATGTTGTGCCACGCCGGCTTGCTGCGGGCCATGAACCGATCACCAAGAATGAGATGTGCCATGTGTGCTGCGCTCCTTTCGTGAGCGTCCTACGTGTTATCCGCCGTCTCGGTGACGGTGGGCTTGCGGCGGCCGGCGCCGCGCTCGCCGCGTTCCTTCGCTTCCTCGCGAATGCACTCCATGTCCAGCAGCGCCGCGTCGTTGAACGCGTCGAACGCTTCCTGGCGCCTGCCGAGTTTCAACATGCGATCACCCTTGCGGAGTAGCTGCTGGCGCTCCGCGCGCTTCGAGCCGAGCGGGAATTCCGTCATTCGCCACGCTCCATTCCGCCGATACCGTCGATCGGCCGCCAACGGTCCTGACCGCCTTCCTCGACCCAGCCGCGCCCCTCGCACACGTCGCAATCCTCGTCGGTCACGTTCTCGCCCGAGCCCGTCTCGCCGGCCATCTCGACCGCCACAACGCCCTCACCCTTGCAGGCGCGGCACGTCTCGCGGCCGGTCGTGTCGGGCTTGAGCGTCATCGCCACTCTCTCGGCCGCTTCGCGCATCCCCGTCGCGACCATCCGCGTCGGACGCTCGAACGGGAAGTCGATCTCGTCCGGGTCGTGCAGGTTTGCGGTGATCGCATCGACCAGCCGCTGCGCGCACGAGCGGCACAGCGCCACGTGGCCCAGGTTCATCGCGATCGTCACCGCAGCGGCAGCCGCACCGCATCCGTAGCACGTCCACGACGCCGGCACGCCCGGCTTGCGAACCTCGATCATTGTTCGCTCCTTTCGGCCTCGGCCTCGACGGCCTCATCTTCCGCTTCGAGCCGGCGCTGTTCCTCGTCCCAATCCTTCTTCGCGTCGGCGTTCGCCAACTCGACGACGCGTTGCAAGTCCTCGTCGTCCATCACGTCCACGTCCAGGTCGCCGGCCTCGACGAGCGATTGCACCATCTCGTACGCGAGCCGCACGAGGCGCTTCGCAGCGTAAAGTTCCTCGCGGGACAGCGGTTCCTCGCCGCCCGCGATCAGTTGTTCCAGCGTTTCCTTGCAGTCGGCGAAATCGCCGGCCGTGTTCTGGAACCGGCAGTAACTCATGTTGCTCATCGCGCGCTCCTTTCGAGAGGTTTCGTGGGTCAATTGACTCGGAACAGCCGCATGCGTTGCCCGCACGTGTCACACGTCGGGACAACGCCCTGCGTGTACGGAAGGTCGATCAGGTCGTGGTGGCGTGCGCAACCGCGCGTCACGCATTCGTACGCGCCCGTGGGGCCGCGCGACGACGGTTGCGCGTCGGGGATCGGGGGCGGTTCGCCGCCGTCGATGACAGCAAGGATCGCGTCGTATGTCGGGCGCATTCGTTCGGACGCGCGCTTGCCGCGATACGCGGCGACCCATCGAGCACGCGACCCGTATTTCGCGATCAAATGCGCCGCGATTTCTTGCGGCGATTTCATCAGCGTGAACCCTTCCGCACAATCTCGTTCACGGCCTGGAGGATCGCGCGCTTTTGCGCGGGCGTCAGCGCCTCGCGGCCGTTCGTGTTGACGTGAATCAACAGGGCGCGGTTGATCGGCATGAACGACACCTTGCGAGCCTTCATCGGGTTGCTCCTTTCGAGAGCTTCGTGGTTTCGGCCTTCGATTCGGCCATCTTCATGGAGTGATGCGAAGCGAGCCCGCGCCGGCCTGACCGTTCTTGGTCCGGCCTTACCCGGCTCCGACGGAGTACTAGGCACCGGACTCACCGGGCTCGCTTCATCACTCGACCACGCGCAGGCAGGCGGGTTCCACTCGATCATCGCGTTTCAGCCGAATTCGCTGTGCGCGCATCCCCTCCGTCGAGGTCGGACGTTCGTTCGCGCGCATTCCGCTCTGTGTGCCCACTTCCCGCTGCGCCTCGCGACCGATGGGGCGATCGCGTTGATTGGACGGATTCGCAGGCACCCCGTGGCGTCGTTGAATCGCCACGTCATCGCGACGTTGCGTTCAACTTAGCGTGCCGTCCTGTCCTGCATCGACGTTAGGCGTGTAACCCGCGTCGTCGTTCATCACGTCCCGTCGCGGTGCTCTGTCGATGTTCCGGGTAACGCCGCCCGTCGTGGGGTCGCACCTTCGCGTTACTTCGTAATTATCGGACGACACATATGTTTCGGTCAAGATGGGATTTTCAACGTCACGGTACCCGTTGAACCACAACGGGTTGTGCGTTAAACGCGATTATCGCGAATTTGGGAGGGTGGATCGAATCCGAAAAGGAACGACCCGTCGCACGTCGCCGCCGCTTCGAGCCAATCGGCGCGTCGTTGTTCGAAATCGTCGTCGGGTTCAGGCCAACATTCGCTCGGCATCGCGTCGCTCCATTGCAGGCCCTACGAATTCAAACGTCGCCGATGGTCGCGCGCCCATTCGTCCGGTCGGTCCGTTGTTGCCCGCTTTCAAAGTTGAAGTGCGCGTGCTCGCGGACGATCGACTTTGGAACCCAGGTTTTTGCGTGCAGGCCCAATGCGGCGATTTGTCGAATGTCCGAATCAACGCGGGATGCGCGGGGTACGTGTGTGCGCGCTTGCCGATGGCGCGATACGCAGCACCCAACGCGTCGATCAGCGCCATCGCCAACCCGATGCCTTGAAAATCAGGCAGCGTCACCAAGCGGGCGCATCCCATGATGTCCTTCGAGCGCGGGTGCGGTCGATGCAGCATCCCTGCGAACGCGGCCAGCGTGCCGTTCGCGTACAACCCGAAACATCGTGCGGCGCGATGCAGGTCGGCGGTCAGATAGTGAAACGGTGCGAATGCGCGCCACGCCGCATAGTCGATCCGAACGACTTCGCAGTCGATGACGGGACGTCGTTGAAGCGACCTCCAGCGAAAGGTCATCGTCGCTGGTTCCAACACCCAATCCGGTTGCAGCCAATCTTCGATGTCGTAATGACACGACGCAGCGATGAACCGCCGCCCCGCGCGACGGACGTGTTTTTGCACGGCGTGTGAAGTGATTTGCGCGACCTGTCGATCTACGACGCTCGTGAATTCGTCCACGATCACGTCGCCTTCCAATTCGAGCAGGCGACGCGCGATGTCGGCGCGGAATTTTTCGCCGTTCGACAGCACCGCGAACGGCCGCAACCATGCCGGGATGGTGTTGAACCCAACCGATTGACAAGCGGCGGCCACGTCGCCGATCGGCAACGACTCGCGAAAATCGTCGATCACCGATGCGCCGTTCCATTCGAACGACGCGGGACGCCCGAACACGTGCTCCAAGATTTTCGATTTGCCGCACCCGGAAGGACCGACGATCAGCCCGATGGACCACGGCCGTTCCTCGATCGGGAAGTCGCCGCTCCAGTGCAATTTGGCTTTGTCGGTGGGCGGCACATCGAACATCGCTTCGAGTTGGCGCACGCGCATGCTGCGCCCGATGTTTGATTCGATTACAAGATCAATGCGCGGCACTTCAACCCCTCGCCTTCAAGGCGCTCCAGAATCTCGCGCTGGTTCGATTCATCGCTGCACGTCACGACGATCTGATACAACAGCGTGCGATCGAGCATTGGAGTGGAATCGGGCGTACTGAACATTTTCCCAAGCGCTTCGCTGGTGAACCCGGTGAGATCCATGTCGAACGCGCCGGTGTCCATTTCCAAGATCAAATCTTTGAGCATCGGTACGTCCATCTCCGCGAATTCCGCGATGCGATTGTCGGCAACCATGTGCGCCCACTCGCTCGCCTCGTCGCTGAAGTCCTGATAGTCAACCGGCACGCGTTCGCACCCGAGCGCGCGCGCCGCCTGGAGCCGCCCGTGCCCGGATACGACGAAACCCGATCGCGTCGAAACGACGATCGGGTTCCGCCAACCCTGCGCGGCGATGATCTTCGCGAGCAGCGCGAGTTGCGAGTCCGGGTGTTTGTTCGGGTTGCGCGGGTTCTCGACGACCTTCTCGATCGGCACGAGTTCGCGGTGCGAGCAGAACACCTGGATCGTCGCGCCGTTCGCCGCCGAGATGACGGCTTCGTCTACCGTCACCGCGACAGCATCACGCGCAGATCTGCCCCGTAGACCTTCTCGGTCGAGAGCAGCCGCGTGATGTCTCCCTGGAGCACGACGTGGTCGCCGGCCCACGGCGTCACGTATGACAGCCGCAGGATGCCGACCGCGTTCGGCGACTTGTCGCGGAACTTGAGCCCGTTCACCGAGTCGTAGTGCTGCCCGATGCCGATGCCGGGATGGAAGCGGTCCAGCGACAGCGCCGACACCGGCTCCTGCGCGCGCGCGTTGCCGGCCAGCGCCAGCGCCGCACCGAGCGTCGCGATCAGCGCGGCAGCCTGGCCGCGCGACTTGATGTTCTTCTTCACGGTTCCTCCTTTTGGCCCGTCGGGGTTGCCGAGCGCGGCCTTGGTCACACCATGACGCACGGTCATCGAACGGATGCCGGCGCCGATCACACCTACCAGCCAGCCGCCGCCCATGATCTTGCCGAGCACGATCGCCAGCAGCGGGTTCAACACACGCGAATGCGACGCCCAAAAGTTGAACAGCCCTTCGAGCGCCGGCACCTTCTTGAACAACTTCGGCAGCAGCCCTTCGCCGAGGTCGATGATCAGCACCACGACGGCGCCGAGCACCAGTTCGACGATCGGCTGCGGTAGCCAGCGCGCGAGGATCGGCCCGACAATGCCGGCGACCCGAGTCGAGTCGAGCAGTGCGGTCGCGAGCGTATCGGTGGCAACTTGCAGAATCATGTCTCCCTCCGTGGAGATGTGGTTGATCGTACCACTGCTAGGCGGGGCGCTTCACGCGGTCCGTCTTGCGCGTGCGCGCATCGGGCTTGCGAATCGACTTGTACAGCATCAGCGTGAGCGCCGCGTTGCCGATCGCGCCGCCGAGGCGGCCGAGTCCGATCAGCAGGTACTCGAAGTGATGCGCCTCGTAGCGCACCGTCGCGGTGTGCAGCACCAGCCACAGTGCCGATGCCGACACCAGCAGGTGAAAGCACATCGTCCACCGATAGACGGCCCACGCCGGGCCATCCTTCACGGTGAACGTAATGATGATGAGGTTGAGATACGCGAGCGTCGATACGACGAGCGCGCCGTTGACGAAGGCCGGCAGCAGGTTCCACATCGTTCAGTCGGTCCCCCGGAACTGTCGCATCGGTTCGCGCTCGCGCCCGACGCAGAACTCGTGATAGACGATGAACACGATGGCCGCAATCGCCGCCGCCAGCGTGATCGACAATAGGATCGTGTTCGTCACGTCAAGGGTTACGGTGCCCGTAACCACGACGGAGTCTGCCGCTGCGGCGTTCAACGTCGAGAGAATCATGCACCACCTCCGCCGCCGCGTCCTTCGCTTTCGCGCGGATGTAGCTGTCCGTGCGGTTGTGCGCCGCCGTGAGCATCCGAATCACGAACGTCGTGAGCGAGGTCGTCGCAACCAAGATGCTGAAGATCGTGCCCCACTGCGCGAGAGACAGGCTCCGCGTCCGCGAATAAGGTCCGCCGCTTGGCATTGTTCACCATGCCCTCCCTGGCGCGGCTCCAACGCGCCCATTGCCTATAGCGTCAGGCGTGCCGGACTCCCTTCCGGCCCGCGCGAATCACTTCAGAACCAGCCTCGTCAGGTCGGCGAACTCGAAATGCATCGGATCGATGCGGGTGCCCGAGAAGTTCCCGCCCCAAGCGAAGCCGTGCGCCTCGAAGATCTTCACGGTGCGCGGATCGACGTGCGCCGGCTTGCCCATCGGATTGTCCGTTACGTCGATGTCCACCGCGATTCCCCACGAGTGCCGAGACAACACCTTCGCGCCGCGCTGCGCGCGGAAGTTGTAACAGCCGCCGAAGTCGTTGATCGTCGCCCACAGGTCGGCCGTCGCGTGCAGTTCGGCGAAGGTGGCGGTCAGCAGCGGAGCGACGCGGCGGTGCGCCTTGAAGCGCGTCACCTTGGTCGCGGGCGCCCACGACAGCGGCAGAGGCGCCGGCAGCATCGCGGTCGCCAGGATCTGTTCTTCCCACGGAAACGCGACGGTGCCGTCGGCGCGGATGAACGGGCGCGGGTCGCCGAACGCGGCGATCACCTGCGCGTCGCTCAGCGGCTTCACACGCGCACCACGAAGTACGCGATCGGCGTGCGCGTCAGCTTGCCGCTGCTGTCGGTGAAGTGGACCCGGTAGCGATAGCGCTCGGCGAGCCGCTTCGTTGGGTCGAACGCTGCGAGGTTGCCGATCCCCTTGAAGTCCACGAATCCTGCCGAACCGTCGTCGGTGTTGCCGTCCTTGTCCACGAACACGCCGGACACGCCGGTATGCGGGGCGCCGTTCGTAAGCTCGTCGCCGGTGTCGATGCCATACGCCCACAGCACGGCGGTGCCGCCGGTCAGGTTGAGCGGGCCGTTCTCGTCCTTGAGTTCCACGCGCAACGGGCGACGCTCATCGCCGAGCGCGTATTCCTGCTGAACCACGTCACACCTCCTGTGTTACGTGGGCCTCATCGCCACGGTCCAACCTTACCACGTGGGTTCCGATTTCGGCCGTCACGACCGCCGTGGCGAGGTTCACGCGGCGCGCTCGCGGCGCGGGCTTGGCGGCAGCCTGCCCGGCACCGACGTAGATCGTGGCGACCGCGCTCCCGACCGGCTGCAACGTCGGCTGCGGGCCGACGTTCACGCGATGCCGCCCTGGCCCTACCGGGCGCTCGGCATCGCCGGCCCCGACGTAGATGTTGCGGTCGCGATCGTCGTCCTCCGGTGCGGCGCGTCCCGGCCCGACGTAGAAGCCGACGGGCTCGACCGGGATCACCTCGTACGGCAGGAAGCGCGTCACGATCGACGCCGCGCCGCTCGCGGTCGCGTTCAGCGCGCGCGGGTGCTTGGCGTTGGGAGTGAGCGTCGGCGCGACGGTGGCGGTGGTGCTGAGCGTGCGGTTGCGCGAGACGACGCGCAGCAGGTCGGGAATCGCCGCGACGGTCGCCGCCATCGTCCGCGCGTGCGCTACCAATCGCGCGATCGCGGCCTGCGACGCGGTCGCCGCGTTCAGGACGCAGGCGCGAACGATGGCCTTCGCGAGCGCCGCCGACCCTGTGGCGACGGCCGAGAGCGTCACGAGTGCGACCTTCGTCGCGGCGAGCGAGGGCGTGCCGGTGGCGGTCGCCGAGAGCGAGCGCGGATGCGTGGCCGGCTTCGTGATCGAAGGGACGCCGGTCGCCGTCGCGTTCAGGGTGCGCGCCGCCGCGCGGACGCGCGTCAGCGTCGCCGCGCCCGTCGCAGTTGCGGAGAGCGTAACGACCGCAACCTTGGTCGCCGTCAGCGTCGCCGTGCCGGTCGCCGTCGCCGAGAACGTGCGCGGATAGACGACGACCGTCGTCATCGACGCGGCGCCTGTCACGACTGCCGCCAGCGTCCGCACGTGCGTCGCGATGGCCGTCAGCGCCGGCACGCCGGTCGCCGTCGCCGCGAGCGAGCGCACGCGATTCGCGATCTTCGCGAGCGTCGCCGTGGCCGTCGCCGTCGTGGACAGGATCGCCGACAACGACAGCACGCGGCTGAGCGTCGGCGTGCCGGTGGCCGTGGCCGACATCGACACCGCGTCGGCCGCGTGCGTGTCCATCGACGGGCTCGCGGTGGCCGTCGCGCTCAGCGTCACGCGATGGGTCGTGACCGTCGTCAGCGAGGCGGTGCCGGTCGCCGTGGCCGACAGCGTCCGCAGATGAGCCGCGAGCGCCGCCAGCGTCGGCGAGCCGGTCGCCGTCGCGGCGAGACTGACGACGCGCGTCAGCGCGCGCGTGATGCTCGCGGTGCCGGTGGCCGTCGCGCTCAGGTTGCGGACCCAGGCCAGCGTCGCCGTCAGGGCAGCCGTGCCCGTCGCCGTCGCTGACAACGTTCGGAAGTGCGCCGCCAGTGCGGAAAGAGTTGCCGCCCCGGTCGAGGCCGCCGCCAGCGTCAGGTAGCGCAGGGCCGCCGTGGCGAGCGCAGGAACGCCCGTAGCGGTCGCAGACAGCGTCTTGAGCGTCAGGCGGTAAACGGCCGTGCTCAGGCTCGCCGTGCCCGTAGCGACCGCCTGGAGCGTCCTGGCGTACGTCGTGACGCGGGCCAGCGAGGCCGTCCCGGTCGCAGCGGCCGAAAGGGTCACAACATGGACGGCGATGGGGGAAATCGAGGCGACGCCGGTCGCCGTGGTCGAAAGCGCGCGCGGGTGCGACGCCGCGCCCGCGACGGTCGCCTGTCCGGTCGCCGTCGCGTTCAGCGTGACGAGGTGCGTCGCGGCGCCGGCCAGGGTCGGGGTGCCGGTGGCCGTGGCTGCCAGCACCTTCACCGTGGTCCGCGTCGCGCTGAGCGAAGCCGTGCCGGTGGCCGTCGCCACGAGCGCGCGCGCGTAGGCCGCCAGCTTCGTCAGCGCGGCCGAGACGGCCGTCGAAGCCGACAGCGTGACGATGCGCGTCAGCGCCGCCGCCAGCGAGGCCGTTCCGGTGCCGGTCGCACTCAGGGTGCGCGCCCACGTCAGGATCTTGGAAAGCGTCGGCGTGCCGGTTCCCGTCGCCGCCAGCGTGCGCGGATGGGTCGCCGGGCTCGCGAGCGTCGCCGTCCCCGTAGCCGTCGCGCTGAGCGTCGCGAGAACCGTGCGCAGCGCCGACAGCGCGGCCGTGCCGGTGGCCGTGGCGTTCAGCGTCCGAGGATGCGTAGCGGACGGGGTCAGCGTGGCCGCGCCGGTTGCCGTCGTCGCCAACGAACGCGGGTGAGTCGCGGGCGCCGTGAGCGTCGGCGCGCCCGTCGCGACTGCGCTCAACGTCACGACCGTCGTGCGCACGGTCGTGATCGAGGCCGTGCCCGTCGCCGTGGCGCTCAGGGTGCGGACGTGCGTCGTGATCGCCGAGAGCGAGCCCGTTCCGGTCGCGGTCGCCAACAGCGCGCGCAGGTGGGTCGCGAGCGCCGCCAGCGTCGCGTTCCCGGTTGCGGTGGCGGCCAGCGCGAGCAGCCGCGTGATCGCCTTCGTCAGCGTCGCCGTTCCGGTCCCGGTCGCGGAGAGCGTGCGCGGGAACGTCGCCGGCTTCGCGAGCGACGGCGTGCCGGTGGCCGTGGCGCTCAGCGTGACCACGACCGTACGCGCCGCCGCGAGCGTCGGGGTGCCGGTCGCGGTGGCCGACAACGTGCGCGGATGCGTCGCGACCGGCGTCAGGCTCGGAGCTTCGGTCGAGGTCGCCGACAGCGTCCGTACGTACTGCGCCAACTTCGACAGCACCGGCGCGGCGGTCATCGTCGCGCTTAGCGTGCGCACGTGCGCCGCGATCGCGGCCAGCGTCGAGGCCGCCGTCATCGTCGCCGACAGCGCGCGGATGTACTGCGCGATCTTCGCGAGCGTGGCCGTTCCGGTGGCGGTCGCGGAAAGGCTCTTGAGCGTCGTGACGGACTTCGCGAGCGACGCGACGGCGGTTTCGGTCGCGCTCAGCGTCGCGAGGTGGGTCGCGGCCTTCGTCAACGACGGCGTGCCGGTCGCCGTGGCGGCGAGCGACTTCGCATAGATGACGTGGGTGACGATCGACGGCGTCCCGGTGGCCGTCGCCGCTATCGACTTCGCGGTGGTGCGCGGCTCCCAAAAGCGGAGCGATAGCAGCAACGGCACTGGTTACTCCGGGCGCCGAACCGGCCGCGGGTTAGGGCTTAGCGGCGGCCTGCTTCTCGGTGAGAGCGCGGATCTCGTCGTTTACGCCGTCGAGCACCCGCTGGTGCTTCCGCATCTCGTTCCCGTGCGCTTCGATGATACAGATCAGGTCGTAGGCGCGCGCCTTGAGAACGATCAGCCCGGCGTCGGGCTCCGTGTCCCTGATGCGATTCTTCGGTGCCCCGTTCGTCGATTCGTTTCCCATTGTTGCCCCCGAGCTACGTCAAATAACCGAACACGTCGAAGGTGGCGTTCGCCGCCGCCGTCGAGCCGGTGGTGACGGTTAGCTGAACGGCGGTGCTCGCCGCAATTTCGATGTACACCGCTCCACTCGTCGGATAGATCCAGCAGTAAGCCGTGTTCGCGGTCGTCAGGTTCGCGAGCGAGAACGTCTGCACGAAATTCGTGATGCTGTAGCTCGTGCCGCCCGCCAGCGACGCCGTCGGGTCGCGCACGCACACTTCGCTGATGCGCGTCACCTTGCCGGGCGGCGTCGTGAAGATCGTTGTCGTCGCGGCCGTTTTGACGTCGATCGTCGCCGTGCCGAGCAGCGCGATCCCCTTTTCCTTCAACGCTGCCATTCATCCCTCCGTCAGTTGTACAACAGCACCAATTCGTCCTCGTAGAACAACGCGTCATCTTGCCATGACACCACGATCGCGTCGGTTGCGATCATGCCGCCCGTCGCGATGTCCGCGATCTTCACCGTGCGCGACGCACCAGACAGCAGAGACGTGTCGAATGTGGCGTAATTGGTCGAAGTGCCGAACTTCGTGGTCGAAGTTGTGATGACACTCGATCCGATCGTCTTGTTGGTCACCGTCGCCGTGTCGTTCGTGCCGATGAGCGTGATCGAACTCGTGCTCGTGCTCGGCAACTGTACGTAACGATCCGCCGTCAGGTTCGTGCGATTCGGGCAGATGAAGTACTTGAACCCGCTCCCCGGATCGCTGCCGGCGTTCGTGTCCTCGATCGCGAGCGCCGGCTTGTCCACGCCAGCGAAAAACGTCTCCAAGCTCGACTTGAACAGCGGCACCACTTCGTCGTCGGTTCCGGCGCCAGCGATGAAGGAATTGCTCGCCCACACGATCTGCGGCCCGCTGAACGTCTGCGTCGCGTTGGTGAGCGCCACGGTTCCCGTGAGGCCGGGAAGCGTGTGCGTGACCGCAGACGCGCTCGGAACGAGGAAACTCGACAGCAGTTTCAGCGTGGCGTTGGCGTTGACGGTGAAGATGTTGTGATTGTCGGCGCCGATGACCGAGAACAGGTCAGTTGTGTTCGACTGCGCGCCGCCTTCCTTGATCGTGAACGCGAGCGTGTCGGCGGTGTTGTAGATGAAGGTGTTCACGCCGGTGAACGTTTGGTCGGCAGAGATGCCGGCTGCGCCGATGGTCGCGCGCACCGCCGTCGCCGTCGTGTCATCGAGGAACGTGCGCGCGAACGACGTGCAGGTGATTTCCTCCACGTCGCCAGAGCCGGCCGTCGCGCGTCCGAGGATCTTGTCGGTCGCGCTGACGTTCTGCATCTTCGCGTACGTCACGGCGTCGTTCGCAATCGTCGCTGCGAACGAGCCGGTCCCCGATCCGGTCACGTCGCCGGTGAGCGTGATCGTCTGATCGCCGCTGTTCGTTCCCGTCAGGTTCAGCAGCGTCTTTGCGTTCGCAACGCTCAACACTTCGGGAACGCCGGTGCCGGCAGTGATGCGCCCGAGGAACGACGAGGTCGCCATCGTCGCCATCATCGCGAGCGTCACGGTTGGGATCGAACCGCTCGGGACCGTGAATCCGGTGAAGTCGATGTCCTGTGCGTCGAGCAAGTCGAAGCCGTGCGCGTGATCGGACGGCTGAAACTTTCCGGTGATGTCGATCGGCATTTACGTCACCCTCACAGTGCCGCCGCTAGGAAAGATGTTCGGATTGTCGCTGCACCAGCACTTGTAATCCGCCTGATAGGACCAGTCGTTCGTGAACGGATTGGTGTTGGTGCGATAGCTGCCGGAGATCGCGAACCCGGTCGAAACGTCGATGATGGTGTTCAGCGACAGCGCGGCCGGATGGCAGAACCATAGGTACTTGCCGCTACCGATCGTCACCGCGTAATCACGCGCCAAGGAACCGCTGACGATGCTCGTGCCGTTCGCGGTGTCGTCGAGCGCGAGGATGTTGGCGCTGGCGATGGTTCCGCCGACGGGCGTGGACGTGTCCGGCCCCATGAAGATGCGATTGTTCGCAGCGCTGCTCAGCGCGGCGTACGTGTGATTTCCCCATCCCGTCGCGTGCGATCGGTACTGCTCGAACGTCTCGACGAAGCCGGAGCCATTCGTGACGCTCACCGTTCCGGTTCCGATGCGGTCGAACAGCGCCGCCTCGCCGTCCACGCTCCAAAACGAATTCTGACCGAGCGCCGAGCGGTAGGCGTACCACACATAATTCGCCCCGGTCGCATTCGCGCTGAACGATCCGATGTTCGTGTTGTCGATCGCCACCGCGCCCAGCGCCACGGTCTGCGCGCTGCTCAGCGCGGTCGATTGCGTATTGATGCCGCCGTAGCGCGAGTTGTAGTAGGTGATCGTCACTGTGCGCGTGAGGCCGGCGGTCCCGCTAACGGTTGCCGTCACGGTGAACACGCGTGTTCCGCCGATTGTGGTCGCGCGGTAGAACGTCTTGCTCGGCGGCGACGTGCCGGCCGTCAGCGACGTGTACGCGCTCGGCAGCGTGATCGGATAGTCCGTGCCGCTGACTTCGCCGCCCGAGATGTCGATGCTCGCCGTGGACGGCACGCCGGTATACGTCACGGCGAAGGTCGGGGCGGTGCCCGAGTGCAGCGTCGATGCCGCGGCGACTTCGGCGGTGAGCGCGCTCGATCCGTCCATCGTGAATGTCGCCACCGCCGCGGCGAACGCCTGAATCGTCGAGCGGTAAAGCTCGCACCATCCGCTCAGCGTCGAGTCGTACACCAGCGCGATCATCGAGCGCCCCGCGACAAGCTGGAAGTTGTTCGTCGCGTTCAGGCGCAGCCCGCTGCCGCCGAGTGCGTTCTGATCCTGCAGCGTGAAGTTGTTGCTGCCGGTGTTGACGATGATCGCAAGCTGCCCGTCGCGTCCGGCTGCGATCGTCGGCGTCGCGCTCAGCGTGTACGTGCCGCTGGTCGTGACGGGCGTCACCGCCAGTCCGTCCGTCACGACGATCGCCGTGCCGGCGCTGCCAAGATTCTGGCTCGCCGCCTCGGCGTACAGATCGACCGCGTAGTCCAGGTTGCCCGACAGCGGGTTGAACTTGAGCGGGCTCATGTCGATGCGATGCTGCTAAGGATCGACTTCGTGCTGTTCGTCCACGTCACCGTCACCGTGCGCACCGTGGTCCCCCCTGAACCGCCGAGTTTGTACGTGTACGTGTCCACGGTCGAACTCGTGTTCGTGTACGACATGTAATCGAAGCTCGCCGGCACGAACCCGTTCATCACCACGATGCGCTGGCGCTCGACGGTGTTCGCGCCGACGGTGAGTTCTTCGGTGTCGATCTTCTTTCCGGCACCGTCGAGGCCGACCTGTACGTACTGGTCCGACATCGGATCAGGCGATCTTCAGGTTCACGGTGAACGCGATCGAGTCGCCGACCGCGAGAACGATTCCGGTGAAGTCGCCGTGGACCACCAACGTGCCAGACGACGACGCGGTGAACGTGCCGGCGTTCGTGATCGTCTTTCCCGACGTGGCGCACGTCATCGTGCCGGTCACGGTATAGGTATCGTTCGAGACGGTCGTGGTCGTGATCGACTCGGTGCCCGTCGTGCGCGATTCGTCGGACGATTCGGTCGAGAGCGTCGTGTCGGTCGCCGCAGCAGTGCCGGCGCCGGTGCCCCAGCCGATGTACTTGGCGGGCGTCTGCACGGCTTCGGTGATCTTCGTAACGAGCCATGCCTTGCCTGCGTTGGTGAACACGGTAGCCATTTGCTTACCCCTTCCGTGGAGTGAGCCGCGTTCGGGTGTTCTCCCACCAGATGCGCAGCTTCGTAGGCCAGCGCTGCCACCAGCGCCCGCCCGAGATGAAGGCGAGGTGGATCACCCGCCCGTTCGCGCGAGTGATCGTCGCGTGCATTTCAGCCTTCGGTTGCGATTCGAGTTCCACGCGCCCTCCTTGGCCGCGCCGTCGATGGTACTACGCTGAATTCGTCACGAGGAAGTCGATCGCCATGTCGGCCGCCGGGGCGGTGTCCACGGTGATCGTGACGTGCGCGCCGCCCGAAGCGGAATAGACGACGGACTTGATGCGCGGATTGTTCGTGTCGGCCTGCGCGATCTGACAGAACACGTGCGACGTGGACGACAGCTTGTTGTTCGTCAGCACCAGCGTCGTCGCCCCGGAAGCCATCAGCACGCGCCCGGAAATCTTGTCGATCGTCACCGCGCCTGCGCTGCCGGCGTTCGTGTACGGCAGGATCAAGTTCCCCGACGCCACGCCGCCCGGCGCGAGGTTCAGGTTGCCGGTCAGGCTGATGTCATTCACCGGCAGCGACGACGAACCGATGTTCAGCGCGTTCGCGTTCAGCGGTTCCCAATTGCCGGTGGTCGAGACGCGCCAGTAGGAAGTGATCGCCGCGCCGGCCGACTGCGCGACGCCCAATTCCAGCGCGCGCTTCACCGCCGTGACGGCGCCCGCGCCGATGTCCACGTTGCCCTTGAACTCGGTGCCGATCACGCTCGACGACGACTTAGCGCGCATCACGACGCGCTCGTAGTTGTTCGCGTCGATCCGGTTGCGGTACACGCGCATTTCCTGCGGGTGATCCGCGCCGCTCGCCTGATAGATGGCCGCCGCATCGGTCGCCTCGTAGCTCACGACGGGTGCCTGCGCCGGCAGGTCGATCAGGTTCGTGATTGTGTCGCTGTACTTCACGATGTCCGCGATGGCCGCGATCGTGTTGCCGTTCAGGTTGCGCCCGGTGTTGTGGCGCACCAGAACGTCGTCCACCGTGATCAGCGTCTCGTCCCACGTGAATTGAACGCCGTAGAGCGCGCCGTCCACGTGGTTGTCGAGCACGCGCCAACTGCTGTGCGTCATCTTGCGCTGTACGGTGGTCGTGCCGGTGCCGGCGCTGGTGATGTCGATGGTCGATCCACCGAGCGTCGCGGAAATCGTGAACGTGCTCGTCGTCGGCGTGGTCAGGATGTAGTAGTACGTGACCGGCGACGGCACCACCGAAGCCGTGATGCCGCCCGGCACCGTGCCCGGCCCAACCGGATCGGCAATGAAGCGCACCTGTTCGCCGACGTTCATCACGTGTGCGACCGGGTTCGCGCCCGACAGCGTGGTGATGGTGTCGGTGCTCGTGTTCACCGAGATGTCGAACGTGTACGAGCCCGGCTTCATCGAGATTCCGACCGGCGAGCGGCTGCTGTTGCGCAGCATGTGATTGCCGAAGCCGGCATCGGTGATGTCGAGCAGCGAGCCGGGGCCGGCAGATGCCGAGAGCGTGAACGTCGAACTCGTCGGGATGGTCTTGACGTAGTACGCCGTGCCGGGCACCAACGGCGCAGGCAGCGTGGTGCTGCTGGTGAAGCGCACCGTGTCGTTCACGGTCAACGAATGATGGATCGGCGCAGCCAGCGTGCCGGACGTGAACGTGTCGGTGCTGGCGTCCACCACGACCGGGAACGAGCCGACGTTGACGACGCGATTGCCGATCACGTCCACGCCGAGCCCTTCCTTCTTCGACACGAGGATTCCGAACGGCTGCGGCAGCGTCACGTCGTCGAACTCGTTCGTGACGCCGTCCACGTGGTTCTCGATCAGGCGGATGCGGTCGCCGCGTCCGAGTGCGTCGATGCCGATCTTGCCGCGATGATTCTTGATGACGTTGTTCATGATCGTGATGTCGTGGTTCGGTGCGTCGCTGCCGGTGTCGCTGTCGGTGTAGATCCCGATTTCGCAGAGTCCTTCGAGGTAGTTGTTCGCGACCAACACCTCGGAGGTGGCGATCTTGATGCCGTTCGAACGCTTGAACGTGCCCGCGCTCGACGCCGGGCTCGCCTGCGTGTCCACCAGCGTGTTGTTCACTACCGTCACCGAATAGCCGTAGGGCTGCGCCACCGTCTCGTTGCGCGCGCCGCCCTTGATGTTGATGAAGCCTTCGGCCTGTCCGGCATCCACCAGCACGTTGTTCGCGACCACGCTATAGCGGCACTTGGTGTAAATGCCGTCGCAGTCAGAATCGGTCGGCACCAGCTTGTTCACGTCCTTGACGATGTTGTTGGTGATCGTCGCGCGCCAGCCGTAGCAGATGATCGCGATTACCGCGCCGGTGACGTAACCGCCGGCCGTACCGGCGCCGCCGGTGCCGGTCGGCACGACGTTCGTCACGCCCTCGATCACGTTGCCTTCGATCACGTACTCGCCGCGCACGTCGGCGAGCGCGAGCGCGTTGCCGCCGCAGTCGATCCCCTTGCCGACGCAATTGACGATGATGTTGTTGGTGACGGAGATGCGCTCCATCACCGGCATGTTTAGCAGGATCGCGTCGCGCAGCCCGGACGTGATGCGACAGCCGCGAATGGTGAGGTTGCGGAATCCGAAGCCGGTTTTGTACGCCGTCGTGGTGCCCGATCCGCTGGTCGTGATGTTCAGAGTCGAACCGCCGAGCGTCGCCGACAGCGTCAGTGTCGTGCTGGTCGGCACGGTCAGCACGTAATAGGTCGTGCCGGCCGTGATGCCGCCCGGTAGCGCCCCGGCGGTGTTGGCGAACACCATCTGATCGTTCACGGCGAGGCCGTGGGCGCTGCTAGTGGTGATCGTTTCGGTGCTGGTGTTGACGGATGAAACGGTGATGGTCGTGGACGCGCTGGCGTAGATGCCGTGCAGGTAGTTTTTGATCTCGATGTCCTCGAACAGAATCTTGTCCACGATGGTGCTGATCGTCGAGAGGTTGAACACGTCGCCCCACGAGTCGAACGTCATGTCCGAGCAGCGGAAGTTCGTTTGGAGCGAGAACGCGTTCGTGCCGAGCGCGCTAACGCTGGCCGCCGAACTCGACTTGATGACCGTGTTACCGATGCCGTCGCCCGACAACCACAGCGACTTGTTCAGCGTGAAGATCGACCATGACGACAGGTAGTACGTCCCGGCCGGGAAGTGCACGCGGCTGCCAGCGGGTGCAGCGGTGAGCGCGGCGCTCACGGCGCTCGTGTCGTTCGTGGTTCCGTCGCCGGTCGCGCCGTAGCGGCGCACGTCCACGACGAGATCGTCGTTCACCCAGGCCGAGCCGGTGTAGATCTTCCACGTGTTCGTGTTGCGCACGTAGATGCGCCAACCGGCCTTCGCCGTGTACTTGCGCCAGTCGCCGAAGTTCGCGTCCCACTGCGCGACGCGGTTCGGGAACGACGCCCACACGCCGGACGGGCCGGTGCCGATCAGATAGCGCGCGCCGTCGGCCGGCGAGCCGGGCGGCGCGTTCAGAACGGATTCGACGGCCGGCATCACCAGCGCGTCGAGCAGTCGAAGATCCGCGCGCCCCTCGTCGCCCCACGTGTCGTGATTCGCGAAGTCGCCGGTCAGGCCGGTGTTCGGAAGATTGGTGCCGGGCACTATGAACCTCCAAAGTCGATGCCGAAGTCATCGCCGAAGCCGCTGGGGCCGCTGCCGCCGCCATCGGTCGGATCGACCGGCCGCACGAGTCCAGAATATGCCGACGCAGGCGCCGCGCCGGTCAGTTCGATCGCGACCACTTCCTGCGTCCAATTCGTCGGCCCTAGATTCTGCACCACCTCGGTCACGCGGAAGTAGCGTCCCGTCCACGATCCGCTCGTGCCGGGGTTCGGGAACGCCACCTGCGGGTCGAACGTCGTCGGGTCGAAGCTGATCACGCGCCCGCGCTGAAGATCAGGCAGCCGCTCGGCGGTAAATGTGACCTTCACGCGCGGCACGGCGTTCAGGTCGAACACCGTGTTGCGGAGCCGCTGCGCCACGACTTCGTCGCGAATCCACGGCGCGTCGATCACGTTCTCGAACGTGTCGCCGTACAGCGCGGCGTTCGCGATGGCGCGGTTCTCGCGGTCGCCGCGCGACTGCGCCGCGATGAACACCTGCGCGCGGCCGGGAATCGGCATCGCCGGCCCGCCGGCCGGGTCGAAGCCCATCAGCTTCAGCCACGCCGCCGCAATCTCGGTCGGGGCGTTCAGCCAGAACGAGCCGGCGCCGGTCGCGGGCGTCGGGACCGGGCCGGTGCCGGTGCGGATGATGAAAAACTTCTCGGCCTCGGGCATCCAGTCGCAGTCCACGGAGTACGCCGTGCCGGAGCCGGTCGAGTTCTTCGACGCAGCGAAGCCGAGCAACGGCCACGCCGAGATGCTGAAGTGCGGCGCCCCGACCGCGAACAGCACGTCGATGTCCGCGTTGAAATGCAGCGTATACGACAGCCCATCGTCGGCGATCGTGTAGTAGCAGCGCGGCGACGTGATGCCGTAGGTCCGCATGACTTCCGTGAAGCCGAGCGTCAGCACGTCGAGCATGCCGATCAGCGAGTAGCGTCCCTGCGGGAACACGAACGAGGTGGTCGTCGTGTCGGGCATCGTGAAGTCGAGCGTGTCGTTCACGCCGGTCGTCACGTCGAACGAGTACTGGCAGAAGATCCGGTTCGCCGTGCTGTTCGCCGCCGCATCGCTGCGCAGCGTGGCCTGCACCACCGCCGCGAATTGCGCCGGCCCGCTCACCGCTCCGTATCCGTCGTAATCGTGCGACCCGTAGAGGCTCGTGTACGTGACGCCGTCGAGCGTCCAATTCGGAGCGTAGTTCGTGCCGTCGATGACCTGCTTCTGATCGCGCACGTCGGCGATGTAGTAACCGGTGGTCGAGCCCGCCTGATTCACGAACGTCTCAAGCTGCGTAGTGTTTTTCCGGTAGTCCTGCCAGTAGCGCACGCGCACGCCGTTCGACGTGGCCGTGTCGCTCGTGAGTTCGGCGCTGAACGAGTCGATTTCGTCCCACACGATGTCGCGCCCGTAGCCGCTGGTGAGCACGCTCTGGTCGCCCCAAAACACCCACTTCCACTGATCGCTGAAGCGGTCGATGAACACCATGCTTCCCGACTGGCCGGTGATCTCCTTCAGCACGTCGGCGACGCTCGTCGTGTTGTTGATCACCACCGACAAGATCCACTCGGACGTGCTGTTTCGCAGCAAGCGCCGCGCGACCGCGAACGATCCGAAGCGCGGCGTCGTGCCGTCCGACTCGTACGCGGCGCTGTCGATCAGCGACAGCGACACGCCGCCGTACACGTTCAGCAGGTGACGCGCGATGTCCGGCGCGACTTCGATCAGCGCGTCGGGCGTGCCGGTGTAGGTGCCCGAGCCGTCGTCGGCGTAACCCTGCACGTTGCCGAAAAACGGCGAATTCACGGCGATGATCGCCGGCCGGTTGATCGGGATGCCTGCGCGATTCAGCGTGCGAACGATCGCCGTGCGAATGCCGAACACGTCCTGTCGCGGGAGCTTCACGGAAGAAGCCGCCGAGAGGATGTCGAACACCGGGCGGTAGAGGATCAGGTAGCCGGCCATGTAGACGTGCGTCGCGCCGCTGTCCACGATGACATCCGTTTTCACGCCACGCCCGAAGTCCCACTGCATGCGGTCGGCCACGACGGGGACCGCAACCTCGTCGTACCAGACCGTTCCGACACCGCTCGGGCCGCCGATGGAAATTTTCGGCGTCGCCGTGTTCGTCACGATCAAGATCGGCTCACCGCCGTCGCCGCCCAGGTAGGCGAAGTGCGTCGTGCCGCCAGCAGGCAGCGCGTGACCGATCATCAGCCATGCCTTCAGGATCTCCCCGCTTGCGCCGCCCTGCGGCATGATCATCTGAAGTCGGTTCGCGGCGGGTACGTCGGCGTACGCCGTCTCGTCGAGGAAGTCGATTGCGCGCTTCGGATTCACCACGCCAGCAGTCGTCGCCGGAGCGCCCACCTCGTCGCGGAGGCGATAGTCGATCGGGAACACGGCGATGTACGCGGTCATCGAATCGGCCGCGAACGTGAAACCGGCCTCGGTCGCGCTGTTCACGACCTGCATGCGCGCGATGCCGGAGTCCAACGTCTCGTCCCAATACACGTTGCCGCACTGGTTCTGAAGTCCGGCTTCGACCCAAATCGGATTCGACGGGTACGTCGCTTCGAGCCCGGTGACGGTCTTGAGCTTGTGCCCGGCGAACAGCACCTTCGCGCGATTGTTTTGCGCGCCCTTGTCCACGACATATCCGGGCACGACGCCCTTCGCAATGCCGCAGTGGTTGAAGTCCACGAGCGACGACTGATCGAACCCGCCGCGCAGCGCGCGCGCGGAGTGCTCGCCGTAGATGATCGGCAGCGGCGTCGTTGAGTCGGTCGGCGCGTTCGGGTAGTCGAGCGCGTTGATGGTCCGCACCGGCAGGCGCCGGTTCCACGTGCGGCGCTGGATCGCGTAGATGGTGAGTCGATCCTTCTCGCTCACGACGCGGTTCACGGTGCCGATGTAGATGCAGAGCATGTCGGCGGACAGCGTCAGCGACTTCTCCCACAGGAACATCTCGACCTTGATGCTCTGCGTCGTGTAGTCGCTGAACAGGTTGCCGATCGTCTTGCCGTCGGCCTGCCACGCGAAGCGCGTCCCGTTGATCACGAACGACGCGCCTACCAACTCGGGGCCGTTGCTCTGCTGCGCGCCGGTGGCGTGCAGCGCGTCGGCCGCGCCGATGCGCCCTTCCCACGTCACGCTGTCAGGCGTTGTGATCGTTTCGGTGCCGAGATAGAGCGTGCGCGCGGGATTGGTGCCGACGCCGGGCACGTCAGTCGCCGGCAGCGTCATCTTCACCAGCAACACCGGGCGCCGCGCGTAGCTCCACGCGCGCAGAAAGTTCGCCGTCGCCAGCATCAGGGCAACTCGTCGAGCGCGATGTCCACGTCGTAGATGTTGAACGCGCGCAGCGAGTAGCGCACCGCGTTGTTCGACGGGACCACTTCCCACAGCTTGTCGTTCTCGTCGAAGTAAGCGATCGAGCCCGACTGCGCGATCAGCACGTCCATCGCCGCGCGGATCGTGTCCACGTACGTGCCGCCCCACGAAGTCATGTGAATCACGAACGCGCGCGCCGGGTTGCCGAAGTCCGTGATCACCGGCAGGCCGCTCAGCGTGTGCATGATCGTGCGCGTGCGCTGCACGGTGACTTCGCGGCCGGCGTGCGTTGTGCCGAAGTTGAGCCCGACCGGGCGCGCGGCGAAGTTCGCGAGCGCCGGAGCTTCACCGATCAGCAGCGAACCGACCTTGAAGCGCGCCGTCGGCACGCCGTTGAACTGGAACAGCACGTACTTCGCCGACACCGCGTTGATCGTGAGGTTCGTGTTGTTCGCGAGCGTGAACGTGCCGGGCGTCGTCGGCGTGAACGTCGTGCCGTCGGTGGACGTGTACACGTTCATGCCGGTCGGCGCCGTGCCGCTGGTCAGCAGTTCGTAGTCGAGCAGGCCGAGCGAATTGATCGTTACCGCCGTCGAGCCCATATACACGTAGATCGACGCCGAGCCGGAGCCGGGATAGATCCACGGCGTGTAACGGTCGGCGTTCAGCAGGTTCACCGGCGGATAGCTCGCATCGGACGCAGGAGTCGAGATGGTGGTGTAGATCGACGGCGTCGTAACGCCGTTGCCGATGCGCGCGTAGTTCACGAACACGAGTCGAGTATTGGAAAGAGGCATCAGCCCGCCGCCTGGATTTCAGCAACACGATCGTTCGCGCGACGGAACTCGCCGCGCGGCGTCACCACCTGCCCGAGAACGTCCTTCATGCTGAGCGACGAAAGATAGAACGTCCGCTGGTCCACGTACGACGGGGCCGGCTTCGCCCATGTCGGGGCCGCTGCCGGCGGCGGCACCGCGACGGGCGTCGCGCGCGCGGTGGCGGCGGCGAGCGTGACGCGCGCTTCGACCACCGACGGGATCTGCGGCACGCGCGGCTGCGCGACCGTGATCGCCGGGGACGGCGGCAGCACCACGCGCGGCGCGAGTGCCGGAGTCGGCGCGAGGTTGACGAGTGGTGCCGGGATCGGCACGACGCGCAGCACCGGAGCCGGGACCGCCGGCAACACCGGGGCCGCGACGTTCACGATCGGCGCGCGTTGCGGGGCCGTGAGCGCCACGGCCGGCGCCGGCACGACGAGCGGGGCCGGCGCCGCCACCTGCGGCGGCACGTTGAACGACGGCTCGATGTTCACCGACGGCGGCAACACGGTGACAGGCGGGAGTTTCGGCAGAATCGGTGCCGGGGGTTCCACGTGGAACGTCGCCAGCGGAGCGGGCGCGATCACCGGCGCGAGCGACACGGCCGGCGCCGGGGCCTGCACCACCGTCAGGCGCGCGGGCGGCGCGGCGACGTTCACGCTCACGTCCGGCGCTGCCACAGACGGCGCAGGCGCGAAGATCGTGCGCGGATTGGCGAGCGGGGCCAGCAGCGAGCCGATCGCGCTCAGCAGCGACGCCAGGGGGCTCGGCGCGGGCGTCTGCGTGACCACGGCGGGCGGCGCCGTCACCGACACGGCCGGCGGGCGCACGACCGGGGTCGCGCTCGGAACCGGAGCGACGTTGACGATCGGCGTCGGCAGCGCGAAGGCCGGCACCGGCGGTGCCGCGACATGCACGTCCGGGGGGACGAT
>JADMIO011432784.1_pt1 | contig 36759 bp, 43 predicted proteins | sample 8958161 | NCBI WGS metagenome assembly JADMIO01 (sample SAMN16585339, study PRJNA669376) | soil metagenome | isolation source: Crop rotation soil | place: USA: Cullars Rotation, Alabama | collected 2011
GACAGTGCCGCGAGCGTCGCCGGAGCCAAGCCGCCGCGCACCCGGCCGACCCAGGCCGTGACCGAGCAGAAGCCGCTCAAGGGCCGCAAGGCGCGCGCCGCCGCGAAGCGCCAGGCGGCCTCCGTTCCCGACCCGAACGCGATCCGCATCACGCCCGCGGTGGAGGCGCGCCTGCCGAAGGCGTCGCCGACCGCGCGGAGCACGAAGGCCGCCGACCCGGCAGCCGCAGGCGCCTCCGAGTCGACCCCGACCGCGCCCCGGCCGCGCACGCCGCGCACGCCGCGCACACCGCCGGCCGCAGCGACCGACCCGGACTCCCCCACCACCAGGCCCCCCGCGGAGTGACATGACCACGATCCCCGTCGGCCCGCCCAGCGGGCCCTCCTTCTACGAGCAGATCGGCGGCCACGAGACGTTCGTGCGCCTGGTCGACGCCTTCTACCGCGGCATCGCCGCCGACCCCGTGCTCCGGCCGATGTATCCGGAGGAGGATCTGGGCCCGGCCGCCGAGCGGATGACCATGTTCCTCGAGCAGTACTGGGGCGGCCCCACCACCTACAGCGAGCAGCGCGGCCATCCCCGGCTGCGGATGCGGCACAACCCGTTCAAGGTCAACCCCGACGCCCGCGACCGCTGGCTGGGCCACATGCGCGCGGCCGTCGACGAGCTCCACCTCCCTCCGCTGCAGGAGGAGACACTGTGGAGCTACCTGGAGCGCGCCGCGTTCGCTATGGTCAACACATTCGAGGACTGATCCTCCCCCGCGTCCCGTGCGCGGCGTCCGACGTGCCGAAGGAGACACGCCATGACCACCGAACCCGATGCGATCGTCGTGGGGGCCGGGCTCGCCGGTCTCGTCGCCGCCAGCGAGCTGCTCGATGCGGGGCGGAGGGTGACGATCGTCGAGCAGGAGCCGGCGGCCTCCCTCGGCGGGCAGGCGTGGTGGTCGTTCGGCGGGCTGTTCCTGGTCGACTCGCCGGAGCAGCGCCGCATGGGCGTGCACGACTCCCTCGCCTTAGCCCGGCAGGACTGGTTCGGCTCGGCGGCCTTCGACCGCGACGAGGACCTGTGGCCGCGGCGTTGGGCCGAGGCGTACCTCCAGTTCGCCGCGGGCGAGAAGCGCGCCTGGCTGCACGAGAAGGGCGTCCGGTTCTTCCCGGTCGTCGGCTGGGCGGAGCGTGGAGCCGGCGCGGCCGGGGCGCACGGCAACTCCGTCCCGCGGTTCCACATCGTGTGGGGCACCGGTCCCGGCGTGCTGCAGCCGTTCATCCACCGCGTTCAGGCGGCCGCCGCCTCCGGCCGGGCCCGGCTGCTGCACCGGCACCGCGTCGACGAGCTGATCGTCGAGGACGGCCGGGTGACGGGCGTGCGCGGAGCCGTCCTCGCCCCCGACACCGCGCGGCGCGGCGCGCCCAGCAACCGGGAGGTCGTGCGCGACTTCGAGCTGCGGGCCCCGGCCGTCGTCGTGGCCTCCGGCGGCATCGGCGGCAACCACGACCTCGTCCGTGCGGCCTGGCCCGAACGGCTGGGCACGCCTCCCGCCGAGATGCTCTCCGGCGTGCCGGCGCACGTCGACGGGCGGATGCTCGGCATCGCGGCGGAGGCGGGTGCGCACCTCATCAACGGCGACCGGATGTGGCACTACACCGAGGGCATCCAGAACTACGACCCGGTGTGGGCGCAGCACGGCATCCGCATCCTCCCCGGTCCGTCGTCGCTGTGGCTCGACGCGCGCGGCGAGCGGCTGCCTGCGCCGCTCTACCCCGGCTTTGACACCCTCGGGACGCTCGAGCACCTCCGCCGCACCGGCTCCGACTACAGCTGGTTCGTGCTCACGCAGCGCATCATCGAGAAGGAGTTCGCGCTCTCGGGCAGCGAGCAGAACCCCGACCTGACCGGCAAGGACGTGCGGATGCTGGCCCAGCGGCTCTCACCGGGCGCCCCCGCTCCGGTGGAGGCATTCAAGCGGCAGGGCGCGGACTTCGTCGTCGCCGACACCCTCGACGAGCTCCTCGCCGGCATGCAGCGCCTGAGCGACGTGCCGCTCGACACCGAGCTCGTCGCCCGGCACGTGCACCAGCGGGACCGGGAGCTCGACAACGACTTCGGGAAGGACCTCCAGCTCGCCGCCGTGCGCGCCGCCCGCGCCTACCGCGGCGACAAGCTGATCCGGGTCGCGAGCCCGCACAAGCTGACCGATCCCAAGGCAGGCCCGCTGATCGCGGTGAAGCTGCACATCCTCACCCGCAAGAGCCTCGGCGGCATCGAGACCGACCTCGACGCCCGGGCGCTCGGCGCCGATGGGCAGCCGATCCCCGGGCTGTATGCGGCGGGCGAGGCGAGCGGCTTCGGCGGCGGAGGCGTGCACGGGTACCGATCACTGGAGGGCACGTTCCTCGGCGGGTGCCTGTTCTCCGGGCGTCAGGCCGGGCGCGCGGCGGCGCGGGAGAGCTAGGCGGCTGCTGGCGGCGCAGCGGCTGCTAGCGGCGCAGCGGCTGCTAGCGGCGCAGCGGCTGCTATCGGCGCAGCGGCTGCTATCTGCGCAGCGTCCAGGCCTGCCGGCGGATGAGGGTGTGGCCGCGGCGCGTTGTCATGCGCGTCCACGGGCCGGTCTCGAGCAGCGTCACCGGCTCGGCCGGGTCGAGGAAGCCGAGGCTCTCGGCGGCGAACGCGGCGCCCGCAGGCACCCACTCCAGACCCTCGATCGGCCGGCCCCACACCTCGGCGCGCACCCGCTGGACCAGCTGCTCCCCGAGTCCCTCCGGTACCGCTTCGGCGACTTCAGCGATGCCCGCCTTCGCCGTGGCGGCGAGGAGGTCGTACTCGGCCTCGCCGACCCTGCGCCAGCCTCCACGCGGCGGCGAGATGCCGGCCCACGTCACGGTCGACACCTCGAGCGGCAGGCGCACCTCCACCGGGCCGGATGCGGCGCCGGAGCCCTCACCTGCGGACTCCACCTCCGCCTCCGCCTGCTCGCGCACGCGTGCCAGGCGGTCGAGCAGCGATCGGATCGGCACGACCGCGTCGAACTCGACGTCGGCGCGGGTGGCGAAGGTGCGCAGCCCGAGCACGGTCGGCGTCTGGTCGAGCAGACCGCGGGGGTACAGGATCGCCGTATACACGGCGAGGACGCCGGATCCGGCGATCAGGCGCACGGAGCCCTCCTCGACACGGGCCGCCCTCGACAGATAGGTCTGCAGATCGGCGACGGCGAGGGGGTCCACGAGAGAAAACGACTGGCTCATCTGCTCTCTAAACTACTAGAGACGACGGACGGAGACACTGTGACCGAGCCCCTGGCTTCCCTTCTCACCGCGCTCGATCTCACGGACACCGGCGCACGCACCAGCGAGGACATCTTCACCGGTCCCTCGCAGTGGATGCCGCTGGGCCGCGTGTTCGGTGGCCAGGTGCTCGCGCAGTCGATCGTCGCGGCGACGCGGACGGTGGCGGACGACCGCAGCATCCACTCGATGCACGGCTACTTCCTGCGGCCGGGCGATGTGAACCTCCCGATCACATTCTCGGTGGACCGCATCCACGACGGCCGCTCGTTCTCGACACGGCGCACGCAGGCGTACCAGAACGGCCTCCCGATCCTGTCGATGATCGCGTCGTTCCAGACCGAGGACGAGGGCGTAGAGCACCAGGTGCCGATGCCGGAGGGGCTGCCCGACCCGGAGACGCTGCCCAACACGGCGGACGTGCTGGCAGACGTCGCGCACCCGGTCGCGCAGTACTGGGCGGGCGAGCGGCCCTTCGACATCCGGCACGTGACCTCCCCGGTGTACGTGTCGGTGGAGGGCGAGCACGTCGCCCACCAGGCCGTGTGGTTCCGGACGCTCGGCGAGCTGCCGGACGACCCTGCCCTGCACCGCGCGGCGATCGCCTACGCGAGCGACTACACGATCATGGAGTCCGTGATGCGCCGCCACGGCGTGGCCTGGGGCACGCCGGGCCTGCGCGCGGCGAGTCTCGACCACGCGATGTGGTGGCACCGGGAGGCGCGCGCCGACGAGTGGCTGCTGTACGTGCAGGAGTCGCCCACCGCGCAGGGCGGGCGCGGTCTGGCCCTCGGCCGCATCTACAGCCGCGACGGCCGCCTGGTGGCGAGCGTCGCGCAGGAGGCGATGATCCGCGTCCCGAGCTGACGCGCGCGCCCCGTCAGGTCACTCAAAGGTGTGCCGCAGCAGGACAGTGCCGTCGCGGGCGGTGCGGATGTCGACCGACGCGATGTCGGTCAGCGGCACGCTCGTCGTCGCGGTGGGCCACGCGGTGGTGCCCTCCTCGGCCGTCCAGGTCGAGATCTCGGTCTGCCGGCCCTCGCGGTCGGTGACGACCATCGCGTAGGTCCACGCGGGGTGGTAGCCCTCCTCCTCGTCGACGTGCGCGTACCGGCAGCGCGACTCGATCCGGGTGCCCCACGGCTCGGAGGTCAGCCGGAGGTCCGCGGTCACGGCGCTCGGCTCCACCTGCTGCATGGTCACGCGGCCGGCCTCGTTCAGCGGCTGCGCCTGCGGGAGGACCGTGGGGAGCACGAACGCGAGCACTCCGACCAGGATCGCCGCCGCGGCCACCGACAGGCCGGCGACGAGCCAGCGCGTGCGCGTGCGGCGTCGGCGCGCGCGGTGCAGCAGCGACGGAAGCACCGTGTCCGAAGGGCCGGCGGGAGCGGAGGCGGCGTCGGAGGTCGTCGACGAGAGACCGTCGCCGGCGTCGAGCAGGGCGGCCGCCTGCTCGCGCGGCACCCGGCTCAGCAGGCCCGGCATGCCCGCCAGCTCGCCGACCGCGTCGGCGCAGCGCTCGCAGGTGCGCAGGTGCTCCTCGTACTCCCGCCGCTCCGCCGGCGCGAGGGCGCCGAGGACGTAGGCGGCGTCCCAGGTCGCGTACTCGTCGTGCGTTGTCATCGCTCGGTCACTCCTCTCTCCTGCAGGGCGAGCCGCAGGGCCCGCAGACCGTAATGGAGGCGCGACTTCACGGTGCCCTCCGGGATCTGCAGCTCCCGGGCGATCTCGCCGACGGACCGGCCGCCGTAGTAGGCGTGGACGATGACGGCGCGGTGCTCGACGGACAGCTCCGCGAGCGCGTCGCTCACGAGCCACGCGTCGAGCACGGCGTCGGCCTCGCTGTCGGCCGCCGCGCGCTCCGGAAGCGTGTCCGTGCCGAACTCGTGGAGGTTGCGGGCGCTGCGCTTGTCGTCGATCACGAGATTGCGCGCCACCGTGTACAACCAGGCGCGGGCCGACTGCTGGGACTGGTCGAGGACGGCCGGCTTGCGCCAGGCGCGCAGCAGCGTCTCCTGCACGATGTCGTCGGCCATCGCCCGGTCGCCGGTGAGATGCACGACGTAGCGCCACAGGGCCGGCGCGTGCTGATCGTGCAGCTCGCGCAGCAGGCGCGCGTCCTCATCCGGCATGGTCACCTCCACTGATGACACGGGAGAACCGGCCGAAAGGTTCAGAACCTGAAGTTCATAACCGGTGAACCGTTCCCGCCCAGCCCTCGTGTCTACGGTAGGAGAACGCTACGCCGACCGGGAGGATCCCAGCATGTCCGACGCAACGCCCCTGACCCGCCGCACCCTCGTCCAGCTCGGTGGAGCGGCCGCCGCCGGCACCGGCGCCCTGCTGCTCGCCGCCTGCACCTCCGGGGGCGCCAGCGGCTCCGGTGCGAGCCCGACCGCCGGAGCATCGACCACGGTCTCGCTGAAGTCGATCCCGGTCGGCGGCGCCGTCTCGGCCTCCATCGGCTCGGCGCCCGTCGTGGTGGCGCAGCCCTCCGCCGGGAAGGTGGTCGCCTTCAGCGCCGTCTGCACGCACGCCGGCTGCACGGTCGCGCCGCAGGGCAAGGAGTTCGACTGCCCCTGCCACGGCTCGAAGTTCGACGCCACCACCGGCGATGTGATCAACGGCCCGGCGAAGGACCCGCTGCCCGAGCTGAAAACGACGATCGACGGCGACACCGTGACCGTGACGGCCTGACGCCGGGACCGGTGCCGGTTCGGTTCCCTCAGCCATCCACATGGCAGGAAACGCCGTCTCGCCGGGTGGCGAGACGGCGTTTCGTGACAAGTGGAGAGGCCGGCGGCGGTTGGGCGGCTGAGGTCAGCCGCGCTTGGTGAACTGCACGGGGTCGTCGAGGTACGGCGTCCAGGCCTCGCGCTCGCGGTCGTTGATGCGCCGCGGGCGCTCGCTCGCGGCATCCACGAGGACGATGGTCGTCGCCGCGCGCGAGTACAGCGTGCGCGGCTCCACGCCCTCCGGCGACCACACCTCGTAGCAGACCTCGAGGCTCGCGCCGCCGAGCCTCCCGAGCCAGAGCTGCACGTCGAGCGGCTGCCGCAGGTACGGGATGGGCGCGAGGTACTCGATCTCCTGCCGCGCGATGAGCGTCAGCGTGTCCGCGCCAGGCCGTCCGTCGAGGACGGCGGTGGACCCGCCGACGGCCTCGCCGCTGCCGCCCGTCGCGTTGTCGGCCGCGTCGTCGGTCACCCAGAACGCCTCGATGCGCGCCTCCTCGAGGAGGCGCAGCATCTCGGCGTTGTTGACGTGACCGTACGCGTCGAGGTCGCTCCAGCGGAGCTTGATCGGCACGTGGAGTCGCATGGCGGGCCTAGTCGCGGGTCAGCTTGCGGTACGTGGACCGGCTCGGCTTCGCGGCGTCGGGGCCGAGGCGCTGGATCTTGTTCTCCTCGTAGGCCTCGAAGTTGCCCTCGAACCAGTACCAGTTCGCCGGGTCCTCCTCGGTGCCCTCGTAGGCGAGGATGTGCGTCGCGATCCGGTCGAGGAACCACCGGTCGTGGGTGATGACCACGGCGCAGCCCGGGAACTCCAGGAGCGCGTTCTCGAGGCTCGACAGCGTCTCCACGTCGAGGTCGTTGGTCGGCTCGTCGAGGAGCAGGAGGTTGCCGCCCTGCTTGAGCGTCAGCGCCAGGTTGAGGCGGTTGCGCTCACCGCCCGAGAGCACTCCGGCCTTCTTCTGCTGGTCCGGACCCTTGAACCCGAAGGTCGAGACGTAGGCGCGCGACGGCACCTCAGTCTTGCCGACCTGGATGTAGTCGAGCCCGTCGGAGACGACCTCCCACACGTTCTTGTTGGGATCGATGCCGCCGCGGGTCTGGTCGACGTACGAGATCTGCACCGTCTCGCCGACCTTCAGCTCGCCGCCGTCGAGCGGCTCCAGGCCGACGACCGTCTTGAACAGCGTGGTCTTGCCGACGCCGTTCGGGCCGATCACGCCGACGATGCCGTTGCGCGGGAGGGTGAAGGTGAGCCCGTCGATGAGCTTGCGGTCGCCGAAGCCCTTCTCGAGGTTCTTGGCGTCGATCACGACCTGGCCGAGGCGCGGCCCCGGCGGGATCTGGATCTCCTCGAAGTCGAGCTTCCTGGTGCGCTCCGCCTCGGCCGCCATCTCCTCGTAGCGGGCGAGACGCGCCTTCGACTTGGCCTGCCGGCCCTTGGCGTTGCTGCGCACCCAGTCGAGCTCCTCGGAGAGGCGCTTGGCGAGCTTCGCGTCCTTCTTGCCCTGGACCTCGAGGCGCTCGCGCTTCTTCTCCAGGTAGGTCGAGTAGTTGCCCTCGTAGGGGTACAGGTGGCCGCGGTCGACCTCGGCGATCCACTCGGCGACGTGGTCGAGGAAGTACCGGTCGTGGGTGACCGCGAGCACGGCGCCGTGGTACTTGGCGAGGTGCTGCTCGAGCCAGAGCACGCTCTCGGCGTCGAGGTGGTTGGTGGGCTCGTCGAGGAGCAGGAGGTCGGGCTTCTGCAGCAGCAGGCGGCAGAGCGCGACGCGGCGCTTCTCACCACCGGACAGCGTGTTGACCGGCCAGTCCCCCGGCGGGCAGCGCAGCGCGTCCATCGCCTGCTCGAGCTGGGAGTCGAGGTCCCACGCGTCGGCGGCGTCGATCTGCTCCTGCAGGGTGCCCATCTCGGCGAGCAGGGTGTCGAAGTCGGCGTCCGGGTCGGCGAGCAGGCCGGAGATCTCGTTGAAGCGGTCGACCTTCTGCTTGATGTCGCCGACGCCCTCCTGGACGTTCTCGAGCACCGTCTTGTTCTCGTCGAGCTGCGGCTCCTGCATGAGGATGCCGACGGAGTACCCGGGCGACAGCTTCGCCTCGCCGTTGGAGGGCTGGTCGAGCCCGGCCATGATCTTCAGGATGGTGGACTTACCGGCGCCGTTGGGGCCGACGACGCCGATCTTGGCGCCCGGAAGGAACGCCATGGTCACGTCGTCGAGGATCACCTTGTCGCCGACCGCCTTGCGGGCGCGCACCATCGAGTAAATGTATTCGGCCACTCTTCTCCCTGGAGTCTGTGTTGCGGGCCCGGCCACGGGTCGCGGAAGGCGCGCCCGGCCGCTGGAGGCCCCGTACGAGGATACCGGGTGCGTCTGCACGACGGGTCAGCCGTCGCCCATCCCGGTTGCGCCGTCGGCGAAGCCGGGCGGCGACACGGGCGCTGCCGGCGCGACGACGCGAGCGCTGCCGCCCAGCACTACCAGTCGATCGCGCGGGTCTGCCCGATCAGGCAGGCGCCGGTGGAGAGCACGGGCGTCACCATGCTGTTGTACCCGCCTGCGTCTGCGCCGTTCTGGCCGATCAGGCAGCCGTCGCCGAGCTTGACGGAGAACTGGATGCTGTTCGCCTTCAGCCCGATCGTCGTGGTGTCGACGGTCAGCTGCATGTCGGCCTTCGCGAACCCGGCGGCCACGAGCGCGTCGATGAAGTCGCGCCCCTTCGCGTCGGGGTTGGCGGCGAGCGTCGCCCGGTTGACCTGGTCGAAGTACGCCTGGTTCTGCTGGGCCGTGCCGCCGGGCACGAACTCGGGCGCCGCCGGCGTCGGCGTCCCCTCCGCGGGCGCGGACGCCGCCGGCGTGGAGGCCGTGGGCGCAGGGTTCGCGCCGCCCACGCAGCCGCTCAGCGCCAGCCCGGCCGCGAGCGCAAGGGCGCCGAGGGCACCGACGGCGATCGGTCGGGAGGGAGAGGGCGAGTCGGGGCGTCGGGCGGGGCGGCGGCTCATATCTCGCATTCTAGGGGTCGTGGCTGACCGTCCGCCGACCGCGATCAGCCGCCGTGACGTCGCGCCCGATCCCCTCCGCCTCGATCTCGGCGGTGACGCCACGAGGCTCCCCCTCCCACTCCCGGATGCACAGCCTCCCGGCGACGAGCACCCGGTCGCCCTTCGCAAGATCTTCGGCGGCGCTGACGGCGAGCCTGCGGAAGGCGCTCACCGTGTACCAGTTGCCGTCGACCTCCTCCCAGGCCTGCTTCTCGCGGTTGTACCGGCGGCGGCGCGTGACCAGCCGGAAGCTGGTGATCGGCAGCCCGCCCTCTGTCACCGCGTGCCTCGGCGGCGTCGCGATGGTGCCGCGGACGGCGACGGTGTCGGTCATGGAGTCCTCCTCTCGCGCCCGCAGAAGGGACGCGAGACCAGCCTCGCGGCCACGCCCGGGTCGACGCGCCGGAACCGCGAATCCGTGGAGAGCCCACCCGAGTGTGCCCTGTTGTGGAGGGATCCGGGCCTCACAGCCCGCTGATAGATTCCCCTCACCCGAACCTCCACCCGAACCCGCGAAGGATCCGATGAAGCTCCGCGCCGTCGCCTCGTCCTGCGCCGCCGCCGTCGCGCTGGCCGCCCTCGTGCTGCCCGTGTCCGCCGCGGCAGCCTCCCCCGCCTCCGCCACGCCGCCCAAGGCCGCGTCCGCTCTCGCGAGCGTCGATCGCATCGCCGGCGCCGACCGGTGGGAGACCAGCGTCCGCGCCGCCCAGGCCGCCTATCCCGGCACGGCCGACCTCGTCGTCCTCGCGTCGGGCGTCAACTTCCCCGACGCGCTCTCCGCGGCGCCGGCCGCAGCGCACCTCGGCGGGCCGCTGCTGCTCACCGCCCCCGGTTCGCTCCCCGCCTCCGTCGCCGCGGAGATCCGGCGCGAGCAGCCGGCGAAGGTGGTCATCGTCGGTGGCACAGCGGCCGTCTCCGGCTCGGTGGAGGCGCAGGTGCGCGCGCTCGTGCCGGACGTCGTGCGCGTGGCCGGACCGGACCGGTTCGAGACCTCCGCGGCGATCAACCGCTACGCGTTCCCGACGGGAGCGTCCGCCGCGTTCATCGCCGCGGCCTCCAACTTCCCCGACGCGTTGAGCGCCTCCGCGGCGGCCGCGTCGGGAGGCAACCCGGTGCTCCTGGTGAACGGTGGAGGTGCGGCGATCCCCTCAGCCCTGCTCAGCCGGCTCGGCGTCTCGCGCGCCGTCATCGCCGGCGGTACCGCGGTCGTCTCCCCGGCCATCGAGAACGCGCTGCGTTCGCGCGGCCTCGCCGTCACCCGACTGGCGGGAGCCGACCGCTACGAGACATCGCACGCGATCAACCGGGGCGTGTTCTCCAGCTCGCCGACGGTCTACTTCGCCGCCGGCACCAACTTCCCCGACGCGCTCTCGGGTGCGGCCCTCGCCGGGCGCACCGGCTCGGCCCTGTACGTGGTGCCCCCGGGGTGCGTGAGCCAGACGGTCGCCGACGACATGACGGCTCTGCACACCACGCGGCGGGTGCTGCTCGGTGGCAGCGCGGTGCTGTCGTCGGCGGTGGGACAGCTGTCGGTGTGCCCGCCGCCGCCTCCCCCGCCCGCGCCCCCGGCGCCGGGTGGGCCGAGCGTCCCGCCGCGACCGGCCGACGTGGACTGCAGCGACTTCCACACCCAGGCGGAGGCCCAGGCCTGGTTCAACAAGTACTACCCGGCCTACGGCGACATCGCTCGCCTCGACTCCGACAACGACCTCATCGCCTGCGAGCTGCTGCCCTAGGCGCTGCCCGGACTACGCCGCGATCACATACTGCGCGTACGACTTCCGGATCTTGTTCACCTTGGGCACCGCCACCGCCATGCAGTAGCCCTGGCCGGGGTTCTTCGCGAAGAAGTCCTGGTGGTACTCCTCGGCGCGGTAGAACGGGCCGAGCGGTTCGAGGGTCGTGACGATGCCGCCGTCCCAGTATTCGGACGCGCGGTCGCGGGCGGCCTCGAAGAGCTCGCGCTGCTCCTCGCCGTCGTAGAACATCGCCGAGCGGTACTGCGTGCCGACGTCGGCGCCCTGGCGGTTGAGTTGACGCGGATCGTGGAGGGTGAAGAAGACGTCGAGGATCACGCTCGCCGGGATCACCTCCGGGTCGAAGGTGACCGCGACCGCCTCCGCGTGACCGGTTCGGCCGGTGCACACCTCCTCGTACGACGGGTCCACCGCGGTGCCGCCGGTGTAGCCGGACACCACGTCCTGCACGCCGCGAAGCACCCGGTACACCGCATCGAGGCACCAGAAGCACCCGCCGGCCAGCACGAAAGTCTGCATGGGAACGTCCTCCATCCGCTCGTCCCTCCATTCTGCTACGGCGATTCGGAGACACAGCGCGGAGGCTGCCGGGAGGCGGCCCCGGCCGCCGCTACCATCGGCCGCATGCAGTGGTGGAATGACTTCGTCGATTGGCTCACGTCGCCGGCCGCACAGCCGGCGCTCTTCAACGCGGCGGTCCTCGCGGTCGCCGTCATCATCTCGGGGCTGCTCGCGGCGTGGATCGCCCGCGGCGCCCTCCGCAGCCTCCTCAAGCGCACGGACCGCCAGCAGAAGGCGTCGGCCATCGCGGCCCTCGTCGACGCGGCCACCGAGGCGTCGGTGTGGAACTCCCTGACCCCCGCCGAGCAGGTGCTCTCGGACCGCGCCGTCGGCCAGGCCGACATCCTGGTCCGCCTGCTGCCGATCAAGGGCGCCGGGATCGCCGCCAACTGGGCCGGCCACCAGCTGGCCGAGATGAAGCGCGCGTCGGCGACCTTCGGCTACCAGCTCGACCCGGCCGTCGCGGAGTTCCGCGACCGCCTCATCGAGTGGCAGAACAACCCGCGCCGCGCCCGCAAGATCTTCCAGAACGACCTCGAGCGCTGGCGCTTCGAGAACACCGACGGCGAGCGTGCCCTGATCGCCCAGCAGGACGCCTGGGTCGCGCAGCAGCACCACGACCAGTTCGCGGGAGCGCCCGCCGGTCAGGCGCCCGCAGCCCAGAACCCCGCCCCGACCCCGGCCCCGGCCGCCCCGGCTCCGCAGCCCGGCCAGGACCTCCCCACGGCCGCCTTCACGACCTCCCCGGCCGACGGCGACGGCTCGGACACCGCCCCGACCACCCGGCTCGGCCAGCCCGCCTGACACCGGCCCGCCTGACACCGGCCCGCCTGACACCGGGCCGACGAGGCACACCACCCGAAGCGCAGAAGGGGCGCCGGCATCACGCCGGCGCCCCTTCTGCATGCCCGCCTAGTTCGTGAAGTCGCCGCGCTCGTGCCACCACGAGTCGAACATGCTGGCCGGCACCCGGCGCTTGTGCTCGGTGGCCAGGTAGCGCGCCTCGATCGCCTCCGCGACCTCGTTCGCGACGTCCCGCCCCTCCAGGAAGTCGTCGATGTCGGAGTAGCTGATCCCGAGGTTCTCCTCGTCGGTCTGACCGGGCTTCAGGTCGAGCAGGTCGGCGGTCGGCGCCTTCTCGTACAGCCGCGCCGGCGCTTCCAGGTGCTGCAGCAGCGCCTTGCCCTGCCGCTTCGTCAGCCCGCTCAGCGGGAGCACGTCGGTGCCGCCGTCGCCGTACTTGGTGAAGAAGCCGGTCACCGCCTCCGCGGCGTGATCCGTGCCGACGACGAGGAGGCTGCGCTGGCCGGCGATCGCGTACTGCGCGACCATGCGGATGCGCGCCTTCACGTTGCCCTTGTTGAAGTCGGTCATGTCGTCGCCGATGGCGTCGGCGTACTCGTCCTCGACGCCGTCCGTGCCGCGCTGGATGTTGAACGTCACGGTCCGCTGCGGCCGGATGAACGACAGCGCGAGCTGCGCGTCGTCCTCGTCGTGCTGCACGGCGTACGGGAGGCGCACGGCGATGAACTCGGCCTCGGTGCCCTGCTCGGCGAGCCGCTCCACCGCGAGCTGCGCCAGCCGCCCGGCGAGCGACGAGTCCTGCCCGCCGCTGATGCCGAGCACGAAGCCCTTGGCGCCCGTGCTCCGCAGGTAGCGGACGAGGAAGTCGACCCGCTTCTCCACCTCGGCGGCCGGGTCGATGCCGGCGCTCACGTTCAGTTCGTCGATGATCCTGGCCTGGAGTTCACGCATGCGCCCACCATATCCCCGGCGGATTTCGGGAGTGTGAACAGCGGTCGCGCCCGCGCGGTCACGCCACCCGGGTGACCGCGCGAGCGAGGATCGCGGTCGTCAGCGCCTCCACCGGCCCTGGCGCCGCCGCCGGGTTCGACAGCAGCGTGAAGTCGACATGGCCGAGCTCCGGGAGGCTGAACCGGTTGGTGACCTTCACCAGGTCCGTGGGGATCAGGGACCGCGGGAACACCGCCACCCCGATGCCGGCCCGCACCGCGGCGAGCACGCCGTTCACCTCCCGGGTGTTGCAGGTGATCCGCCAGGTGCGACCCGCCCGCTCCAGGGCGTCGATCGCGACCTGCCGGCTGAGGCTCGGACCCTGGTAGGCGATCAGCGGCACGGGCTGATCGGGCTCCACGACGGTCTTCTCCTGGCCCATCCACACCAGCTCGTCGGTCGCGACGACGGCGCCCTCGGTGGTGCCCGGGTTCTGCTTGATGAAGATGAGGTCGAGGTGCCCGGCCGTCAGCCGCCGGTGGAGCGGACCCGACTGGTCGATCGTCAGCTCGAGGTTGATCTGCGGGTTCTGCTGCCGGAAGTGCCGGAGGATGCGCGGGAGGGTCGTGATCGCGAGGTCGTCGGCGGCCCCGAAGCGCAGCCTCCCGCGCATCGCCGAGCCGCTGAAGTAGCGGTCGGCCTCGGCGTGGGCGGCGAGGATCGTGCGCGCGAACCCCGCCATCGCGTCGCCGTTGTCGGTCAGCCGCACCTCGCGGGTGTCGCGCGAGACGAGCTGGCGCTTCGCGGCCTCCTCGAGTCGGCGCACGTGCTGGCTGACCGTCGGCTGGCTGATGCCGAGCCGCTGGGCCGCGCGGGTGAACGAGCGGGTGTCGGCGACGGCGAGGAAGGTGCGCAGGAGCACGGGATCGAACACGGCACATCCATTCGGAAAACCAATGGGAGTTATAACAGCAATTGGCCCACAGAATAGCCGACCGTTGCGTATGGTCGAAGAGCCGCCCGATACGGAACCAGACACCAGCCATACGACACGCAAGGAACACAGTGGCGAACCACGCAGCAGCCGCCCCGCCGACCGGACCCATGCCCGTGCTGAGCGCGCGACCGCCGTGGCGCGAGACCTTCGCGTCGCTCCGGGTGCCGAACTACCGCCGCTTCGCCGCCGGCAACCTCGTCGCCAACACCGCCGTGTGGATGCAGCGCATCGCCATGGACTGGCTGGTGCTGCAGCTCTCCGGCAGCGTCGCCGCCGTCGGCATCACGGTCTTCATGCAGTTCACGCCGATGCTGCTGTTCGGTCTCTACGGCGGCGTGATCACCGACCGGTACTCGAAGCAGAAGCTGCTGATCGCCAGCCAGTCGGCCGCGGCCCTCCTCGCCGCCGTGCTCGCCGCGCTCACGCTCACGGGCACGACGCAGGTGTGGCACGTCTACGTCATCTCGTTCCTGCTCGGGATGGTGACGGTCGTCGACAACCCCGCCCGGCAGGTCTTCGTCAACGAGCTGGTCGGGCCGCGCTACCTGCGCAACGCGATCAGCCTCAACTCGTCGATCTTCCAGCTCGGCGGGCTGATCGGGCCCGCGGTCGGCGGCCTGCTGATCAACGCGGTCGGTGGAGGCTGGTCCTTCGTCATCAACGCCGCCGCCTGCCTCGCCGTGGTCGCCGCGCTGTGCTCGCTCGACCGCTCGGCCCTCCACGCCTCCCCCGCCGCACCGCGCGGCAAGGGACAGCTGGTCGAGGGGATGCGTTACGTGCGCCGCAAGCCGGTGATCTTCTGGACGATCGTGATGGTCGCCGTCGTCGCCGTCTTCGCCTTCAACATGCCGGTCTTCCTCGCCGCCTATGCGAACAACGTGTTCGACGTCGGCGCGCAGGGCTACGGGCTGTTCAACGCGCTCGTCGCGGCCGGCGCGCTGGCCGGGGCCCTCGCCTCCACCCGCCGGACCAGCGTGCGGCTGTCGATGGTCGTCGGCACCGCGGCAGCTCTCGGCATCGTGCAGGCCGCCGCCGGGTTCGCGCCCACGGAGATCGCCTTCTCGCTGCTGCTGGTCGGCATCGGGGTCGGCAACCTGCTCTTCATCACCGCGGCCAACTCGCTCGTCCAGATGTCGTCGAACGTGCAAATCCGCGGACGCGTCATCTCCCTCTACATCCTCGTGCTGCTCGGCGGCCAGGCCATCGGCGGACCGCTCATGGGCTGGATCGTGGAGGCGGCAGGCCCGCACGACGCGATGATCCTCTCCGGCGTGGTCCCGGCGGTCGCCGCGGTCGTGGTGGCGCTGCTGATCGCGCGGCGCGCCAGCCTCCGGCTCCGGTTCGGGCTGCGCGGACGGCGACCGGTGATCGCCATCGTCAACCGGGCCGGCAAGAACGGCGCCGTGCTCTGACGCGCCCGGCCGGCCTCCCGCGCTGCGATATCGTGGAGGACGCGCCCCCGTAGCTCAGCGGATAGAGCAGGAGCCTTCTAATCTCTTGGTCGCAGGTTCGATTCCTGCCGGGGGCACCGGACCGCGTTGCGTCCTCAGAGGGCCTTCGCCGCCGCCAGCAGGACCTGGTTGAGGGTGGGGACGCCCTCGGCGCGGAAGACCTCGTCGCCCGCGGGACCCGCGACGATCACGGTCGGGGTCGAGCGGATGCCGTCCGCCTCCGCCGACTCCAGGTTGCCGGCGACGTCGCGCTCGGTCACCCGCAGCCGCGGCACGAGGCGGGCCGCCTCGGCGAGCACCGCGCGCGTCTGCATGCACGGCTCGCAGAACGCCGACGTGTAGAGGGTGAGGCGGACCTCCGCGTCGGTTGCCGCGGGGCCAACGGCCGGTGTCGAATCCACGCTGCCAGTGTACGTCCGGCGAAATCGCGGCGACGATCGGCCCCGCTCCGCGCGCGCGTCACCCGCCCGTCACCCGCCCGGCGCAGGATCGCAGCGTGAGCCGAACGACCTTCACGCGATACGTCGCCCTCGGAGACTCGATCACGGAGGGGCTCTGCGACGCCGCCCCCGCCCGCCCGGGAGGCTGGCTCGGCTGGGCCGACCGCCTCGCCGCCATCCTCGACGGGGACGCCGGGCTCGCCGGCGGCACCCTCGAGTTCGCCAACCTCGCCGTGCGCGGCAGGAGGGTCGCCGACGTCGTCGACGATCAGATCCCGCACGCGCTCACCCTCGGCCCCGACCTCGTCTCGGTGCTCATCGGCGGCAACGACCTGATGAGCCCCTCCGCCGACCCCGACCAGCTCGCGACGCGGTTGGAGGCGGGAGTCGGCGCCCTCCGCCGCAGCGGCGCCACCGTGCTCCTGGCCAACCTCTTCGACCCGCAGTTCGCGTTCTTCCTCAAGCCGTTCCGCGGCCGGGCCGCCGTCTTCAACGCGAACATCTGGAGCATCGCCCGCGACCACCAGGCCACCGTGCTCGACGTCTGGGGCGTGCGCGAGTTCCGCGACCCGGGGATGTGGGCCGCCGACCGCGTCCACCTGAGCGCCCGCGGGCACCGGCTGCTCGCCAGCCACGCCGCGCACACCCTCGGCGTGCCGTACGCGGAGGTGACCTCGGCCGCTCCCGGCACCGCGGTCTCCCCCGCCCCCGCGCCGCCGCACGACGACGACCGCGGGGAGCCGGACCTCCCGTTCGGCGCGTGGCTGCGCCTCCACGCGCTCCCCTGGATGGCCCGCCGCCTGCGCCACATCTCGCTCGGCGACGGGATGGGGCCGAAGCTCCCCCAGCCGCTCCCCGTCGGCGGCCGGGCCGGCGCGCCGGGGGCTGTCGGAGGGCGGCACTAGACTCGGTGACATGGCTACCTCCTCGGATCGACTGGTCTGGATCGACTGCGAGATGACCGGACTCGACCTCGAGGTCGACGAGCTCGTCGAGATCGCGGTCGTCATCACCGACTTCGAGCTCAACGTGCTCGACCCGGGCCTCAGCATCGTGATCAAGCCCGACGCCACCGCGCTCGACAACATGGGCGACTTCGTCCGCGAGATGCACACCACCTCCGGGCTCATCGAGGAGATCCCGAACGGCAAGAGCCTCGCCGAGGCCGAGTACGAGGTGCTGGAGTACGTGCACAAGTTCGTGCCGACCGCGCGCACCGCGCCGCTCGCCGGCAACACCATCGGCACCGACCGCATGTTCATCGCCAAGTTCATGCCGCGCCTCGACAACCACCTGCACTACCGCAACGTCGACGTGTCCTCCATCAAGGAGATCGCCCGACGCTGGTTCCCGCGCATCTACTTCAACGCCCCCGAGAAGAACGGCGGCCACCGCGCCCTCGCCGACATCCTCGAGTCCATCCGCGAGCTCGACTACTACCGCTCCGCCGCCTTCGTCGCCCCTCCCGGGCCCACCACCGAGCAGACGCAGGCGACCGCCGCGTCCGTGGTGGAAAAATGGACCCCGCGGATGTATTAGAATCGACGAGTTGCCTAGACCGGCTCGCTGAAGCCGGACGCAGCACATGGTGGGTATAGCTCAGTTGGTAGAGCGCCTGGTTGTGGTCCAGGAGGTCGCGGGTTCAAGCCCCGTTACTCACCCCAAGAGAAGTGAGCGCCTGGTTGCGGTACAGAACCCGCGAGCAGGTCGCGGGTTCAAGCCCCGTTACTCACCCCAAATGAAGGCCCCGACGCGAAAGCGAAGGGGCCTTCGTCACTCCACCGAGCGGTGCAGCAGGAAGATCCCGCCGTGCGCCGGACGACCCGCCCGGGCCCGCTCCGCGTCCGACTCGATGAACTCGTCCAGCACGGCGACGATGCGACGATCCAGCTCGGCGACGTCCTCCTCCGACAGGTGCAGCGCAAACCGCGCGTATGTCGCGATGGAGGCGGGCCCGGCCTCCGCCAGCTCCTGCTGGAACGCCTCCACCGGCGCGAGGCCCTGACGGAGATCCAGGTCCTCCATCGCCACCGAGAGCCACCACGACCGCCCGGTCGACCGGTACGGCTTCTCCAGCGCCCCGCTCGCCCCCGTCCGCACCGGCGCCGGCTCCAGGAACCCCGCGGCCACGAGCTGCCGCACGTGGTAGTGCACCGTGCCCGGGTCGACACCCAGCCGGTCGGCCAGCTCTTTGTTCGTCAGCTCTCGATCACCGCACAGGCGCAGGATGCGCACCCGCACCGGGTGCGACAGCGCCTTGAGCTCCGCCACCGTCGCCGGGCGGCGCTTCGACTCGGGATCAGCAGCCATGCCCGCAGCCTAACGCGGCGGACCGCGTTGATGGAGATTCCCCGACCGATTGAGGTTTCTCCATCCCTGTGCGATCCTGCCGGTATGCCCTCGCAGACGGCCGCGACGCCGAAGCCCCGCCCGCGCGTCCACCTCGGCGGACGGTACTGGACCCTGTGGAGCTCCTCCGCCCTCTCCAACCTCGCCGACGGCGTGCTGAAGGTCGCCCTGCCGCTGGTCGCCATCCGCTTCACCGACTCCCCCGCCCTCATCGCCGGCCTCGGCATCGCCTTCACCCTCCCGTGGCTGCTGACCGCCCTGACCGCGGGCGCGCTCGCCGATCGCTTCGACCGGCGACGGCTCATGCTGATCGCCAATATCGCGCGATCGGCGGTGCTCGGCGGCCTGCTGGTGCTCACGCTCCTGGGCGGCGGCTCGATCTGGGTGCTCTACGGCGCCGCCTTCCTCGTCGGCGTCGCCGAGACGGTCTACGACACCTCGGCGCAGTCGATCCTGCCCCAGCTCGTGAGCCGCGACGCGCTCTCCCGGGCGAACGGGAGGCTGTACGCCGCCGAGCTCACCGCCAACCAGTTCGTCGGGCCGCCCCTCGGCGGGCTCCTCGTCGCGGTCAGCGCCGCGCTCGCCATCGGGGCGCCCGCCGTGTTCTGGGTGGCGGCCGTCGTGATGCTGCTCTTCGTCCGGGGCCGGTACGCGACCGATCACCCCCGCACGACGACGATCCGCGCCGACATCGCCGAGGGCCTCCGCTTCCTCGGGCGGCACCGCCTGCTGCGCGTGCTCGCGGTCATGGTGGGCGGCTTCAACTTCGCGAGCAACGCCGTCTTCACCGTCTTCGTGCTCTACGCCGTCGGCCCGCGCTCCGCGCTGCAGCTGAACGACCCTGTGTACGGCCTGCTCCTCACGGTCATGGCGATCGGCAGCGTGCTCGGCACCTTCCTCGCCGAGCCGTGCGAGCGGCTGTTCGGGCGGGCGCGCTCCCTGATCCTCACCATCTTCGCGGTCGCCGTCATGCTCGCGGTTCCCGCCTTCACGACGAATCTGTGGGCGATCGGTGCGCTGTTCGCCGTCGGCGGAGCGGCCATCTCGGTCTGGAACGTGATCACGGTGTCGCTGCGGCAGCGGGTGACGCCTCCTCGCCTGCTCGGCCGGGTCAACAGCGCGTACCGGCTGCTGGCCTTCGGGACGATGCCGCTCGGGTCGGCCGTCGGCGGGCTGATCGCCGAGATCCTGGGGCTTCCTGCCGTGTTCCTGATCGCCGGCCTCGTCACCCTGTGCCTTCTCTCAGGAATGTTCTGGGTCACCGACCGCGCGATGAGCCGCGCGGAGGAGGACGCCGATCGCGTCTCCGGCGCACCCGGAGGAACACCCGACGGGTCTACCGCCACCGCGGCCGAAGAACGGTGACGTGTACACGACTTTGCCAGGCTCCGTGCCCGAACCGTCCAGAAACCGCGCCTAGGGTGGCTTCTCGACGGCGATCGGATGCCGTCGGTGCCGACCACCAGCTCACTCCCACCCCTGAACGCAGACCCTGAGCTGGGTCCACTCCCCCCGGACGGCCGGCACACCCGCGCCGCACGCGCCTCGTCGGGATCCGCAGGGTCCACCGTCGCTTCCGCACGTGCCGGTGCGGCTGCCAGCCCGCCGGGACGCCGCTTCACGCGGTCCCGCCGTGCGCCCGGAGTCGGGCGCGTCCGGTATGCGGGGAAGCCCGATCCAGGAAACACATGCTCAACACGATCCGTCACACCGTCAAGAACAACGTCACCTTCGGCCGCATCGTCACCGGCGCCGCCACGGTGCTCATGTCCGCCAGCCTCATCGCCCCCGCGATGGCGGCCCAGCAGAACGAGAAGGAGACCAGGGAGCTCTCGCAGTCCACCGGCCTCCACCACGACCAGCTCGGCGTCTACGAGTCCATCGTGCGCGACCGCCTCGAGAAGGAGGCGCAGCAGACGCTCAGCTCGGCGCAGGCGACCGTCTCCGCCAACGAGACCAAGACCGACGCCTCGGCCGCCAAGCTGGCCATCGCCGGACTCGGCAGCTTCACCAAGCTCGACGACTCCGCCCTCCGCAAGTCGATCGACAGCACCAAGGCCGCCGCCGACGCGCTCTCCGCCGCCGGCGTCGAGGCCGACCGCAAGGCCGCCGAGGCCGCCGCCGCCGCAGCAGCCGCCAAGGCCGCCGCGGAAGCCGCCGCCGCCCAGGCCGCAGCGGAGGCCGCCGCCGCCGCGAACACGCCCGACAGCGCCAAGTCCGTCGCGGCGGGCATCGCCTCCTCGCAGTACGGCTGGGGCGCCGACCAGTTCTCCTGCCTGAGCAGCCTCTGGGCCAAGGAGTCCGGCTGGAACTACCAGGCCTACAACGCCGGCAGCGGCGCGACCGGCATCCCGCAGGCGCTCCCCGGCAGCAAGATGGCGAGCTTCGGCTCCGACTGGGCCACCAACGCGACCACCCAGATCAAGTGGGGCCTCGACTACATCGCGCGCTCCTACGGCACGCCGTGCTCGGCCTGGTCGCACTCCGAGTCCGTCAACTGGTACTGAGCCTCCGCTCAGCCCGCACCGCGACATCCGCGGGGGTCCGCCGGCGCCCGGCGCCGGTAGACTCCCGCGGGTGAGCACCCCCGACGCGACCGACCCGGTCGCCAGCAGCCCCGTCATCCGCGGCGCGCACCTCGTCGGCAGCGTCAACCTGCCCGACGCGGAGAGCGTGTTCCGCGCCGTCAGCGCCCGCCTCGGCGACCGCCTCCACCGCATCCCGGATGGGGAGGTCGGCGAGCGGTTCTACTGGATCCAGTTCCAGACCAGGCGCTTCGACAGCATGGCGGGGCTCTCGCGCATCCCCGTCGAGCCCTACTACCTGCGCGAGATCTTCGACGCCAGACCGTTCCGGCTCGACGACGGCGTCGCCGCGGACGAGCTGGTCTTCCCCGACCTCGGCTACGCCGACGCGGCGCTCGACTCGTACGCGACGTTCGCGCGGCTGCGCGAGGAGGGCGCCATCCCGGCCGGGGTCCGGTTCCAGGTCTCGCTGCCGACGCCCGCCGCCGTCACCGGCGCCTTCATCGTCCCCGAGGACCGCGCCGCCGTCGAGCCCGCGTACGAGCGCGCGCTGCTGGGCGAGCTCGACCGGATCGTCGCCGGCATCCCGCACGAGGACCTCGCCATCCAGTGGGACACCGCCGTGGAGTTCGCGCTCCTCGAAGGCCGCATCGAGCCGTGGTTCGACGACGTGCTCGGCGGCGTGATCGAGCGCGCCCTGCGTCAGGCGGCCGCCGTCCCCGACGACGTCCAGGTCGGCTACCACCTCTGCTACGGCGACGTGGAGGAGCACCACTTCGTGCAGCCCACCGACGCCGGCTACCTCGCGGCCGTGACCCGCGGCATCCTCGACGGCGCCGCGCGCCCGATCGCCTGGGTGCACCTCCCTGTGCCGATCGACCGCGACGACGACGCCTACTTCGCGCCCCTCGCCGACGTGGAGCTGCCGACGGGCACCGAGCTGTACCTCGGCCTCCTGCACCATGAGGACGGCGTGGAGGGTGCAGAGCGCCGGGCGCGTGCCGCCGCGACCGCGCAGCCCCGGTTCGGCGTGGCGACGGAGTGCGGCTTCGGCCGCGGGCCGAGCGAGCGCACCGCAGCGCTGCTCGACCTCCACGCGGCCGTCGCCGGGGCCTGGTGAGCATGGCGCTGGAGCTGGACGAGGAGGCGTTCGAGGCGCTCGTCACCGACGAGCTGGATCAGCTGCCCGACGAGATGGTCGACGGCCTCGACAACGTCGTGTTCGTCGTCGAGGACCGCCCGGAGGACGGCTCCCTCGACCTGCTCGGGCTGTACGACGGCGTCGCGCTCACCGAGCGCGACCGCTACGGCTTCGGCGAGATGCCGGACCGCATCATCCTGTACCGGGAGCCGCTCCTCGCCATCAGCGCCGACGAGGACGAGCTGCGCGACGAGATCCACATCACGCTCGTGCACGAGATCGCGCACTACTACGGCATCGACGACGAACGCCTCCACGAGCTGGGCTGGGCCTAGCCGGGAGGCGCCGGGCGCGCGAGGCGCCGGAGTCGTCGGAGTGCGGGCTCAGGCCCCGTAGCCGAAGATGGACTCGTCCTCCTGGTCGGCCTCGACCGGGTCGCTGTCGGGGGCGTCGAAGTGGTAGGTGACGTGCTTCTGCTCACCGACGGTGCGCTCGTCGCCCGCGATGTACCAGAACGTGGACTCCAGGCCCTCGACGGCGGCGACGACGCCGATGCGGTCGTCCACCTTGCCGTCGACCAGGAACCGCCGGTCCGTCTGCCCGGCCAGGGGGCCGTCGGCGAACTCGACGATGTATTCGGGGTCGGAGTGCGTGCTGTCGGTCATGAAGTTAACGTTAGTCCTCCGCTGCCGGATGGTGGAGCCGCCGGGCCGCGGAGGCTCAGCCGCGACCGGCCAGCAGCCGGCCCAGCGGCCTGCTCGTGACGTCCAGTCGAAGCATCGCCGCTTCCCGCGGGTGCTCCCGCTCGACGTAGCGCTCGAACTGCGCCTGCCAGCGGTCCCACTCGCGCGCGAACACCTCGCCGTCGCGCTCCAGCGCCCGGCGCTTGCGCAGCGCGTCGTCGGCGTCGAGCCACACCGTGAGGTCGGCGTACGGGAGGTTCGCCGCGGCGAGCGTGCCGCAGCCCTCCACCACGACGGGCTCGTCCGCGTCCACCGCCACCGGCTCGGCCGGCCGGTCGCGCACCCAGTCCCAGCGACGGTAGTGGCCGGTGCCGCCCCGGCGCAGCGGAGCGAGGAGGTCGCTGCCGAGGGCGGCGGAGCCGGCGTCGAGGCCGTCCCAGCCGGGATACAGCTCGTCCATGCGCACGAGGCGCGGGGTCCCGGCGGCGGGCCAGGCCGCGACCAGCTCGTCCGCGAGCGAGCTCTTGCCCGCTCCGCTCGGACCGTCGATCAGCACGACGACCGGCCGGCTCCCCGCGCGACGAGCGGCGTCCCGTACGCCGGCGAACAGGGCGTCCGCCGCTTCGACGCCCATCAGGTCGGCGCCCTTCAGGCCGGCGCCCTTCAGGCCGGCGCCCTTCAGGTCAGTGTCCGAACGCATTCCAGCTCCCTACGGCGACCGCCACCGATACGGCCGCGGTCGCGACCGTCGCCGCGACCACCAGAGCCGCCCAGTCGCGGCCGCGGAAGGTCGACGGCCGCGCCCAGGTCCGGGCGCCGGGCGCCCCGAAGCCGCGCGCCTCCATCGCCGTCGCCAGCTTGGTGCCGCGGCGGATCGAGAGGACGAACAGCGCGAACGATTGACCGAGCAGCCGCCGCAGGGCCCCGCTCTCGGCGACCCCGCGTGCCCGGCGGGCGAGGGTGAGCGCGCGCCAGTCGTCCACGAACAGCCCGACCAGGCGGAGGCCGGCGAGACCGCCCAGCACGAAGCGCGCGGGCAGCCGCAGCAGCTGCGCGAGACCGTCGGCGAGGTCGGTCGGGTCGATGGTCACGAACAGCAGCACAGCGGGCAGCCCGATCGCCAGGATGCGCAGCATGGTCGCGAGCGCGAGCTCCAGGGAGCCCTGGCTCACCTCCACCGCCCACCACTGCACGTAGACCGTGCCGCTGGAGGCGCCGTACAGCGCGGTCGTCAGCCCGGCGAGCGGCGCCGCGATCCACAGCGGCGCCGTGCGGGCGACCACCACCCGGACGGGGAGGCGCGCGAAGGCCAGCAGCGCCAGCTCCAGCACGAGCGCCACCAGTGCGGACACCGGATCGATCGAGACCAGCAGCACCACCGTCACGATCAGCGCGGCGCCCAGCTTGGCGACCGGGTTGAGCGTCGCGAGCGGACCCTGCCTGACCGGCTCGAGGAGCGTCACGCGACCACCCCCTGACCCGCTTCCCGACCCGCTCCGAGGCGCAGGCTCTCGGCGCCGATCGCCGCCACGAACTCGGCGTCATGCGTCGCGGTGACGACGGCATGACCCTCGCGGCGCAGCCCGGCGATCGTCTCCACCAGCCCGGCCCAGGTGTTCGCATCCTGCCCGAAGGTCGGTTCGTCGAGCACGAGGATCCGCGGACGCGTCGCCAGCGCGGTCGCGACCGACAGCCTCCGCTTCTGGCCGCCCGAGAGGGTGAACGGGTTGGCGTCGGCCAGCGCTGCCAGCCGCAGCCGGTCGAGCAGCTCGTCGACCCTGCGCCGCACCTCGTCGTCGGGCAACCCGAGGGCACGCGGCCCCGCGGCCAGCTCGTCACGGACGGTGGAGGCGAGGAGCTGGTGCTCGGGATTCTGGAACACGCTCCCGATGCGGGTGAGCAGCTCGCGCGACCGCCACTGGGACGGCTCGCGCGCGGCGCCGGCGGCGAGCAGCGGCTCCGCCTCCAGCCGCCCGCCGAGGGGAGGGAGCAGGCCGCCGAGCGTGAGCGCCAGCGTCGACTTGCCGGCGCCGTTCCTCCCGGTGAGCGCGAGCGCGGAGCCCTCGGCGAGCGTCAGATCCACCCGGTCGGGCAGCGCGTGCAGCGTGGCGCCGTCGACGGAGCGGTCGCTGCGGGCGCGTCGCCGGCGGCGCCGGACGACCGCAGGGCCGCGACCGAAGGCCAGCGCCTCCGCGCTGAGCAGCCGCTCCCCCGGTACGACGACAGGAGGCTCGGGCACAGCGGCGTCCGGCAGCCACACCCCCGCCGCGCGCAGCACGCCGGCCGCGTCCGCGAGGACAGCGTCGGGCGCGCCGTCGGCGAGCACGCCGCCGTCCGCGTCCAGCACGACCACGCGGTCCACGAGGTCGCGCCACACCGCGACGCGGTGCTCCACGACGATCAGGGTGGCGCCGGTGGCCGCGAGCGCCGCGCCCACCGCCTCCCTGACCTCCGCCACACCCTCCGGATCGAGGTTCGCGGTGGGCTCGTCGAGCAGCAGCAGGCCAGGCCGCATGGCGAGCAGACCGGCCAGCCCGAGGCGCTGCTTCTGCCCGCCCGAGAGCGCAGCGGTCGGATGCTCCAGCGGCAGGTCGAGCCCAACGGCGTCGAGCGCCGCACGCACCCGGGGCCAGATCTCGGCCCGGGGAACGCCGAGGTTCTCGCAGCCGAACGCCACGTCGTCGCCGACGCGTGCCAGGATCACCTGCGCGTCCGGGTCTTGCAACAGCAGCCCGGACACCCCGCGCGCCCGGGCCGGATCGCGTCCGTCGACCAGCAGTGCGCCGGCCGACTCGCCGTCGTCCTCGCCGCCGAGCACGCCCGCCAGCCCGGCGAGCACGGTGCTCTTGCCGGCGCCGGAGGCCCCGAGCAGCAGCACCCGCTCGCCCGGCTCGACGCGCAGCGTCAGCTCGCGCACCGCCCACGCGGCCCGTGCGGAGTAGCGCCAGCCCCAGCCGTCGACCCGGACGGCGGCAGGGACCGGCTGTCCCTGGTGCGGCACGGCGTCAGACCCGCCCGGTCGCTTCCCGTCCCGCGGCGAAGCGGCTGAGGGCCCCGGTGCGGGCGAGCGCGCGCACGAGCAGCCACGACAGCAGCCCGGCGAAGACGACACCCGAGATCACGGTCGTGATCGTGTACACCACGGCGAACTCGGGCTTGGCTCCCGGGTACCAGTAGAGGAGGTCGAGGATCGACTCGGCGAGGCCGGCACCGGCGCCCGCAAGCAGGGCCGGCAGCAGCCTCCAGTTCGCGTAGAGGAACAGCGCGAAGACGATCTCGGCGCCGAGGCCCTGCACCAGTCCGGAGAGCAGCGTGGCGAAGCCCCACTGCGTGCCGATCAGGGCGGACACCGTCGCGGCGACGAGCTCGCCGTACAGCGCGGCGCCCGGCTTGCGCACGATGAGCGCGGTCAGGACGCCCGCGAACAGCCACGGGCCGTTCAGGATGCCCTGGAAGCCCGGCAGCACCGCGGTGACCGGACCCGAGATCGGGTTCTGCACCTGGCCCCAGACCCAGAAGACGACGCCGGCGGCGACGGCGACGACGCTGGCGACGACGATGTCGACGACCCGCCAGCGGAAGACGCGCGCGGTCGGCCGCGCGCTCGTGGACGTGATGGTGTCCTGCACTGTTCGTGCCCTTTCACTCGAGGAAAAGAGGGCACGGGATAGAGATGCCTCCCTGCGCTGGCATGACCCAGATCAGGTTCGACGGTCGAAGCTTGGAGCAGCTTCCTCTCAGCCCGGCTCACCGGACTCCCGTGTTCGCCGCCAGTCTAGCGCTTGAGCGCCTTGATGACGCGCGCCCAGGCGTGACCGGCCACCCAGAGGAACGGGATGCCGACCGCGAGCAGCGTGATCAGGTTGGGCCGGAAGCGCACACCGGTCTCGTCGCTCACGTACGCGCCGAACGGGATGGCGACGCCGCCGCCACCGGCGCCGCCCGGCGCGTCCTCGCCCTCGGCCGCGGTGCCGGCGCCGAAGCCGAACTGCACGGCCGCGACCGGGACGATGGTCGTGCCGTCGACGACGACGGGCTCGCCGTAGACGGACTTGATGCCGGAGGAGCTGATGGTCTCGGCGAGCCGGAGAGACATGCTGGTCATGCGCTCACGCTACCGCGCCCCTCCCAGGCTGGCCAGGGCAGTTCGCAGACCACGTCCAGCGTCCGCCACAGGTTCTCGGCGGAGCGCCCGCAATAATCGGACGCGTGTCATCCCTCCGCGCCCGCCGTCGCCCTCGCGGCCTCGTGACCGGGATCGCGGCGCTCGGCGTCGGGGCGCTGCTGCTGTGGCACGGTGCGCTGCCGGACACCGCGGGCGCCGCCTCCCTGATCGAGACGTTCCTCCCCTGGGCGGGCGCGCTCATCGTGCTGCTCGGGCTGGGCGCGCTCCTGCGGTTGTCGGTGTTCGCCGGTCTCGCCGTCGCCACGGCCGCGGCGATCTGGTGGTCGCTGTTCGGCGCGGCGGCCCTGCCCGCGGTGAGCGCGGGAGCGCCCGCGTTCACCGTCGTGAGCGAGAACGTGCAGGCCGGCAACTCGTCGGCCGCCGACATCGCACGCGACCTGGCCGGCCGCTCCCCCGACCTGATCGCGCTGCAGGAGCTCGACGGCACGACCCTCCCCGCGGTGGAGGGCGTGCTCGACGCCGCCTACCCCTACCGGTCGGTCGTCGGCACGGTCGGCCTGTGGAGCCGCTACCCGCTGAGCGGCGAGGAGCGCCTCTCGCTCGGGCTGGGCTGGGACCGCGCCCTGCGCGTCGACGTCGCGACGCCCGGAGCCCCGACGAGCGTGTACGCCGTGCACCTGGCCTCCGTCCGCCCCGGGGAGAACGCCCGACGCGACGAGATGCTGGCCGAGCTGACCGCCACCGTCCGCGCGGACGACGCCGGCCGGGTCCTCGTCGTCGGCGACCTCAACACCGCGAGCACCGACCGCACGCTGGCTCCGCTGACCGACGTGCTCGCCGAGAACCCGGACAGCGCCCTCGGCCTCGGCTTCACCTGGCCGGCGGCGCTGCCGCTCGCCCGGCTCGACCACGCGTTCATCCGCGGGCTCACCACCGTCAGCAGCACGGTGCTGCCCGACAACGGCAGCGACCACCGCGGCATCGAGGTCGGCCTGCGCTAGCCGCGCGCGTCTCCCCGCGGTCTCAGTCGGAGACCCAGCGCGGGTTGCGGCCATCGGTGGACTCGGCGTCGGCCTCCTTGACGCGCCGCACGAGCGAGGCAGGGCCGATCACGCCGCGGCCGAAGCGGGCGCTCACCGCGTCGAGGGTCTGCTCGGTGCTGCGCCACTCCTCGTCCGGGTCCCACAGCGCGAGCGCGTCGCCGCCCGCGTCGATCAGCTGCTCGGCGCGGATGCCGATGAGCCGGATGGGCGTGCGGCGCAGGTCGAGCTCCAGGGCCTCGAAGATCTGCCACGCCTCCTCGAACAACCGCCGGCCGACGCTCGTGGGCTCGGCCAGCGTCCGCGAGCGCGTGATGGTGTGGAAGTCGGAGAACCGCACCTTGATCGCGACCGTGCGGCCGAGCATCCCGTGCTTGCGCAGGCGCTCTCCGACGCGCGTCGAGAGCCGCAGCAGCTCCCGCCGCAGGGTGTCGGGGTCGTCGACGTCGACACCGAAGGTGTTCTCGTGGCCGATGCTCTTCTCGCGCGACTCCGTGACGACGCGGCGCGGGTCGCGACCGTTGGCGAGCTCGTGCAGCCGGCGGCCGCTTGCGTCGCCGACGGCCTTCTGGAGCACGTGGAGGGGCGCATCGGCCAGGTCGGCGACCGTGCGCAGCCCCATCCGCTCGAGCGCCGCCTGCGTGCTGGCGCCGACGCCCCACAGCGCGCCGACCGGCAGAGGCCGCAGGAACGCGAGCGTCTCGGCCGGCGGGATGACGAGCAGCCCGTCGGGCTTCGCGCGGCCGGAGGCGAGCTTCGCCATGAACTTCGTCGCCGCGACGCCCACCGAGCAGGTCAGCCCGGTCTCGCCCGCGACGCGCGAGCGCACCAGCTCGGCGATGCGCCGGGGCGAGCCCAGCAGCCTCCCGGCGCCCGACACGTCGAGGAAGGCCTCGTCGATCGACAGCGGCTCCACGAGCGGCGTGACCTCGTGGAAGATGTCCATCACGCGCTGGGAGTACTCGACGTACTTCTCGTAGTGGGGAGGCAGGATGATCGCGGTCGGGCACAGCCGCATCGCCTGGGCCATCGGCATGGCGCTGCGCACGCCGTAGCGGCGGGCCTCGTAGGTCGCGCTCGTCACGACACCGCGCCCGCCCGCGTGCCCGACGATCGCGGGCTTGCCGCGCGCATCGGGCCGGTCGAGCAGCTCGACGGAGGCGAAGAAGGCGTCCATGTCGACGTGCAGGATGTGGGCGCCGGTGTCGTCGACGTCGGCGGTCGTCACCCGCCGATCCGTGCCGTCCGCTCGTCCCACTCCACAAGCTTGCCATCCGCGACCGACACTCGGGACGCGCACTCCGCGCGGAGTAGCGTGAACCGCATGGAATTCAGATACCTCGGCGAGTCCGGGCTCAAGATCTCGGAGATCATCTACGGCAACTGGCTGACCCACGGATCGCAGGTCGAGAACGACACCGCGACCGCCTCCGTCCGGGCCGCCCTCGACGCCGGCATCACCACGTTCGACACCGCGGACGCATACGCCAACACGGTCGCGGAGCAGGTGCTCGGCGACGCGCTGAAGGGCGAGCGCCGCGCCTCCCTCGAGATCTTCACGAAGGTCTACTGGCCGACCGGCCCCAAGGGGCACAACGACGTCGGCCTCTCGCGCAAGCACATCATGGAGTCGATCGACGGCTCGCTGCAGCGGCTCGGCACCGACTATGTCGACCTCTACCAGGCGCACCGCTACGACGTGGAGACGCCGCTCGAGGAGACGATGCAGGCGTTCGCCGACATCGTGCGCCAGGGCAAGGCCCTCTACATCGGCGTCAGCGAGTGGACCGCGGAGCAGCTGCGCGCCGGGCACGCGCTGGCGAAGCAGCTCGGCTTCCAGCTCATCTCGAACCAGCCGCAGTACTCGATGCTGTGGCGCGTCATCGAGGGCGCGGTGGTCCCCGCCTCGGCCGAGCTGGGCATCTCGCAGATCGTCTGGTCGCCGGTCGCGCAGGGCGTGCTCACCGGCAAGTACCTGCCGGGCGAGCAGCCGCCGGAGGGCTCCCGCGGCGCCGACGAGAAGGGCGGCGCGAACGCCATCAAGAGCTTCCTGCGCGACGACGTGCTGGAGGCCGTGCAGCGCCTCCGCCCGATCGCCGACGAGCTCGGCATCACGATGGCGCAGCTGGCCGTGGCGTGGGTGCTGCAGAACCCGAACGTCGCCGGGGCCATCGTGGGAGCCTCCCGCCCCGAGCAGGTGGCGTCCAACGCAGCGGCAGCGGGCATCCGCCTGGACGGCGACGTGCTCGCCCGCATCGATGAGGCCGTCGGCGACGTCGCGGTGACCGACACGACCGAGACGAAGTCGCCGGAGCGCCGCCCCGCCTGAGTCGGCCCCCGCCCGCGAACCCGGTTCCGGCCGCTCCGCTTCGCTACACCAGCGCGGCGACGAGCGGCCGGAACCAGTCGCGGAACGCGCGCGAATCGTCGCGCAGGCTGCCGCTCACCACGACGGTGTGCGGCCCGACGATCCACGCGCCCGGCTCGGCGAGCGGCAGCACGTCGATGTCCAGCCGGAAGTACCCGGCCTGCCGCCGCAGCTCGTGCTCGCGCTCGCGCACCACGTCGACGATGTCGGCGGCCCGCTGCGCGTGCTTCTCCAGACTGGTCCGCGCGTACTCCGCGTGCCGCTCCGCCGACCAGTGCGCGGCGACGTCGTAGTAGCGGAGGATGAGGTCCTGCAGCTCGATCGCCCGATCGAACGCCTCGAAGTGCGGCGGGTGCAGCAGCCCGCCGAGCGGCCGCCGGTCGCGGTGCACCGCACGTTCGAACCAGGCCGTCCACTGGCGGGAGAGGATGTCGTCGCCGGCCGCCCCGCCTCCCGTCACCGGCGTGCCCGTCACGGCCGCTCGGCGCACAGGCGAGGTCGTCGTCGTGTGCAGTGCCGGCTCGGGCTCCGGTGCCAGCCGCGGGAGGACCGGGTCGCCGACCGCATGCAGCCCGGCCAGGTCGCGCACGGCGAGGGCCATCAGCAGGTCCCAGGGACAGTCCTCGGTGACCTGCCATCGAAGGGTCCCCTCGACGAACATGCCGTCATTGTAGATTCGGCCGCCGACAGGCAGAAGAGGGCCGGGCGTCGTCAGCGGCGGCGGTCGAGCTCGGCGACGATGCGGGCCAGCGTGCGCTGGTTGCGGCCCGTCGCCACGGGCCCCACGGCGCGCCAGAATGCGGGCGGGACGACCGACTTCGAGATGCCGAGCGGGCACCACTGGTAGAGCGCCCGCTCCCCCGCGCGCAGCACCTCCGGGGCGAGGTCGGCGTCGGCGGGGAGCTCGAGGTCCGCCGGCAGGTCGTGGTCGAGGAAGGTGACCAGGAGGCGGGCGTCGTCGTCGGCGACGGCGGTCAGCGGGTTCGCGGCCACGACCTCCCGGAACCGCTCCTCCCCGACGAGCACCACCCGCGCGGAGACGCCCGAGCGCCGCTCGATACCCGCCTCGACCGTCGCCGCCTGCTCGACGGTCGGCGCGCCCGTCAGACCGAACACGGCGTTGCCGCTCTGCAGCAGCGTGACGACGTGGGAGAACCCGGCGTCGGCGAAGGCGGCGGCGAGGTCGTCCTTGGCGACGCGCGTGGAGGGGCCGACGTTGATGCCCCGCACCAGCCCGACGCCCAGCGCGGCGCCGGCCGCCCGCGCGGCCGCCACGGTCACTCCGCCGGCTCGGCCGCGACGAGCAGCGACGCCGGAATGGTCGCCGACGCGTACGGCCCGCGGCCGTCGCGCCGGTGCTGCGGCTCGCTGAACGCCACCACCCAGGTCGTGAGCCGGTCGGAGGGCAGCGTGACGGACCGCACGCCGCGCTCGCCGCGCGCGACGATCACGCCGGTCGGCTCGCCGACCCAGTCGTCGCCCGACGGCGTCCCGTGCTCGCGGACCCACACCTGCACGCCGACGCCCAGGCCGCCCGCGGCTCGTTCCTCGGCGGCGACGGCGGGGTCAGGCGTCCGGTCGGCTCGGCTGCGATTCCACATGGTTCAAGCATCCCATCAGGATGGCGTCGACCCACTCGCCCTCCCACAGCAGCGCGTCGCGCCGCCGGCCCTCGACGACGAAGCCGGCCTTCTCGTAGGCGCGCTGCGCCCGCGGGTTGAAGGCGTACACCTCCAACTCGATGCGGTGGAGGCCGACGGTGCCGAACGCGTGCTCGACCACCGCCCGCGTCGCCTCGGTGCCGTACCCCCGGCCGAACCAGCGCGGGGAGCCGAGGGCGATGCGGAAGCTCGCGGAGCGGTTGTCCTCGTCGAGCTCGTTGAGCACGACCTCCCCGATGTGCTCCTGCGTCTCGGCCAGCACGATCGCCCAGTCGGCGCGATCGTCCTGCTCCGCGAGCCCGGCGAGCCAGCGCTCGACGGCCTCGCGCGTGAAGGTCGCGTGCGTGCCGGTCAGCCGCATGGACTCGGGCTCCTGGAGGGCCGCCCAGGTCCCGTCGAGATGCTCCGGCCCGAGCGGCACGAGCAGCAGCCGCTCGGTGCGGAGCGCCGGCACGGGTTTCAGTGCGAGATCGATGGCTGGCCTCCTTCGGTCGGGTGCCGGCGCTCGGGGTCGAGCAGCCGGCGCAGGGTGGACCGTTCGAGGACGGTCCAGGTGGTGCTGGTCAGGATGTACACGGCGGCCGCCAGCGGCACGAACGCGGCGAAGACCACGGTGACGTACGGCAGGAACGACAGCGCACGCAGCATACCGGCCGGAGGCGTCGCAGCGGTGCCCGAGCCGCCCGGCGCGGGCTGCTGCGGGAGCGCCAGGACCTTGCGCGAGACGGTGGTCACGGCGGCGATCAGCGCGAGCACGACGAGGTAGACGACGATCGCGGGCCACACCTGCGGTCCCGCGCCGGTCAGCCCGACGAAGCTGGTGCCGAGCGGTGCGCCGAACGCCCGCTCGTCGAGCAGCGCGTTGCCGTGCCCGGCGATGGTCGGGTGGGTGAAGACCGCGTAGACGAGCGAGATGACGGGAATCTGCGCCAGCAGCGGCAGCATCCCGGCGAAGGGCGATGTGCGCTCCTCCTGGTACAGCTCGATGGTCTTGCGGCCGAGCAGCTCGCGGTCGTGGCCGTGCTTGCGCTGCAGCTCGGCGAGTTTGGGCGCGAGCCGGCGGCGCACGAACTCGGCGCGCACCTGGCTGACGCCGACCGGGAGGAGGACGGCCCGGACGACGACCGTCAGGAGGACGACGGCGACCAGGCCCGCCGCGGTGCCCGCGAACGGCTGCACGGCGGCGGAGAGGGCGGTGACGAAGCCGTAGGCCGCGTCGAGGACGGCCGCGATCGGCGGCCACGAGAAGAAGTCCATGGGTGTGTTCCCTGCATGTCGGACGGACGGTGGAGTCGTCTGACCGCGCGCGGGACCGTCGGTCCGGCGCTACGCGGCCTGCAGGGTGAGCCCCGGCGCTCGCGGGCGCGGATGCCCGTCGGCGTCGGGATCGGCGACGCTCTCGACCAGCCAGCCGGCCGGCGGCTCTGCGGGCCGCGACCACATGACGCGCGAGGTGAGCGACGCCGCGAGCGCGGCGACCGACCGCAGCGACGCGAGCGCGAGGGCGGCCACGAGGCCGATCGCTCCGGCGACGCCGACGAGGGCGAGCCCACCGGCCGGGCCGGACGTGCTCCACACCGACCCGAGCACGGACGCGACAGTGCGCGTCAGCAGGTCGAGGAGGGTGTGCACGGGGACGACGCTAACAGACCACGGCAGCCGCGGCCCAGCGCCGTTCGCCGTGAGCGCATCCGCGCCGGACGGGTGCAGGATGGAGGCATGACTCGTGTTGCGATCGTCGGAGCCCATGGAAAAGTCGCCCAGCAGCTGATGCGGGTGCTGTACGACCGGGGCGACGACTTCGTCGGCATCGTCCGCAACGAGGAGCACGCCGAGGATGTGTACCGCCTCGGCGGCGAAGGCGTGCTGCTCGACATCGAGCGCGCGACCTCGGAGCAGCTGGCCGACGCGTTCGCCGGCTGCGACGCCGTGGTTTTCACGGCGGGCGCTGGAGGCGGCTCCGGCGTCGAGCGCAAGCGCACGGTGGACTACGCGGGCTCGGTGAAGTCGGCCGACGCGGCGAAGGCGGCCGGCGTCCGGCGCTTCGTGCAGGTGTCGGCGTGGGGCACGGACGCGCCCGTCGACGCGGACGCCGACCCGCAGTGGCGCGCGTACGTCGAGGCGAAGCGCGACGCCGACGCGGCGCTGCGCGACTCCGGCCTCGACTGGACCATCCTGCGCCCGGGCGGGCTCACCTTCGACGAGGGCACCGGCCGGGTGACGCTCGGCGACAGCGTGCCGCGCGGCAGCATCGCCCGGGAGGACGTCGCCCACCTCATCGCCGTCTGCCTGGACGAGCCGGCGTCGATCGGCCACCAGTGGGAGGTCGTCGCGGGCGACACCCCGATCGAGGAGGCCGTGCGGACGGCGGCGGGCGCCGCCTGAGGCGCACGGCCGACCGCGCACGGCTGACGCGCGCGGGCCACCCGCCCGCGTAGGCTTGCCGTCGTGACCAGCTACAGCGATCGTCCCTGGGTCGCGGGCTACGCCGACGGCGTTCCCGCCGACGTCGACATCCCCGCCGGATCCCTCGCGCACCTCATCGACGAGTCCGTCCGCACCTACGGCAAGCACGTCGCACTCGAGTTCTTCGGCGCGACCACCACCTATGCCGAGCTGGGCGACCAGATCGCCCGCGTCGCGGAGGGGCTGCGCAGGCGCGGCGTCCGCAAGGGCGACCGGGTGGCCCTGGTGCTCCCGAACTGCCCGCAGCACGTCGTCGCGTTCTACGCCGCCCTGCGGCTCGGCGCCGTCGTGGTGGAGCACAACCCGCTCTACACGCCGCGGGAGCTGCGCCACCAGTTCGAGGACCACGGCGCGACGGTCGCCATCGTCTGGGACAAGGTCGCGGCGACCGTGCAGGAGCTGCCCGCCGACCTCGGCGTCACGACGATCGTCTCCGTCGACCTCACCCGCGCCATGCCGGCGAGCAAGCGGCTGGCGCTCAAACTGCCGGTGCCCGCCGCCCGCAAGGCGCGCGACCAGCTGACCGCGAAGGTGTCCGGCACGATCCGCTGGGAGGAGCTCACCGCCTCCCGTCGCCTCAAGGACACCTTCGCCCGCCCCGAGACCGGCGACCTGGCGCTGATCCAGTACACGAGCGGCACCACGGGCCAGCCCAAGGGCGCCATGCTCAGCCACGGCAACCTGACCGTCAACGCGGCGCAGGCCCGCGCCTGGGTGCCGACGATCGCACGCGGGAGCTCGGTCGTGTACGCCGTCCTGCCGCTCTTCCACGCATACGGCCTGACGCTCTGCCTCACCTTCGCGATGAGCATGGGCGCGCGGCTCGTGCTGTTCCCGAAGTTCGACCCCGACCTCGTGCTCGACGTGGTCAAGAAGCACCCGGCGACCTTCCTCCCGGCCGTCCCTCCGATCTACGAACGGCTCGTCCAGGCGGCGGAGAAGCGCAAGGTGTCGCTCTCGGGCATCGACATCGCCATCTCGGGCGCCATGAGCCTCCCGCAGAGCATCGTCGACCTCTGGGAGGAGCGCACCGGCGGCTACCTCGTGGAAGGCTACGGCCTGTCCGAGTGCTCGCCGGTGCTGATGGCCAACCCGGTCGGCGCCACCCGCAAGCCGGGCACGGTCGGGCTGCCGTTGCCGAGCACGGAGTTGCGCGTCGCCGACCCCGACGACCCGTCCGTCGACCGCGCGTTCGGCGACGAGGGCGAGCTGCTCGCCCGCGGCCCGCAGGTGTTCTCCGGCTACTGGCGCCGCCCGGACGAGACGTCGAAGGTGCTCACCGCCGACGGCTGGTTCCGCACCGGTGACATCGTCACGATGGACGAGGACGGCTTCGTCCGCATCGTCGACCGGATCAAGGAGCTGATCGTCACCGGCGGCTTCAACGTCTCCCCGACCGAGGTGGAGGACGCGCTGCGCTCCTACGAGGGCATCGCCGACGTCGCCGTGGTCGGCCTCCCCCACCGCCGCGGCGGCGAGGACGTCGTGGCCGCGGTCGTGATGGAGCCCGGCGCGTCCTTCGACGAGGAGGCGATCCGCGCGTACGCGCGCGACTGCCTGACCCCGTACAAGGTGCCGAAGCACGTCATCCCGGTCGAGGAGCTGCCGCGCTCGATCGTCGGCAAGGTGATCCGGCGCAAGGTGCGGGACCAGCTGCTCGCACAGCAGCCGCAGGGCCAGGCGGAAGCGGCGCGCTAGCCGGCCGCCTCGGCCCCCGGACCGATCGGGAACACCAGCAGCGACCCCGTCGCGGTCGCGACGGTCTTGCCCGACGCGTCCGTCACCACGCCGTCGGCGAAGGCGACGCGCTTGCCGGGCTTCGTCACGGTCGCCGTGCAGCGCAGCGGCCCGGTATGCGCGTAGACCGGCCGCAGGTAGTTCACGTTGATCTCGATCGAGGTGTAGCCCATCCCCTGCGGCAGCGTCGACTGCACGGCGCAACCCCAGTGCGGAGTCGAGGAGGGTGCACAGCAGACCCCCGTGCACGGTGCCGATCGGGTTGTAGTGCGACTCGTCGGGCTCGCAGACGAAGACCACGCGGCCCTCCTCGGCCTCCTCCAGCGTCATCCGCATGAGGACGGTGATGGGAGGCGGAGGCAGGTGCCCGCCGATCATCCGGCGCAGGTACTCCAGCCCGGTCATGGTCGGCATGACCGCGACGCCGGGCGCCGGGTCCTGCCACTCGACGGTGCGGCGGCGTTCGGTCACGGGGTCTCCTCGTTCGGGGACGGTGTCGGGGACGGCAGGGCGCCGAGGCGTTCGAGCCGACGGCGGGCGGCCAGCTCGGCCTGCGTTCGCGGGCCCAGCAGCACGCCGGCTCCGCGCAGCACGGCACCGGTCGCGGCGTGGAGGGGCAGCATGCGCTCCGGCACGGTCGGCGGGAGCCCGAGCAGCACCCGGTGCC
>JADMIO011107764.1_pt1 | contig 36758 bp, 35 predicted proteins | sample 8958161 | NCBI WGS metagenome assembly JADMIO01 (sample SAMN16585339, study PRJNA669376) | soil metagenome | isolation source: Crop rotation soil | place: USA: Cullars Rotation, Alabama | collected 2011
GCCGCGACTTCAAGTCACGTGAATTCCAAGCTTCGGATCCCACTGTGCTGGAAAGGCGATGATGCCCACGGTCGCCATCGTGCCTGCGCGCGCGATGGGCGCGTCGCCGCCCACCACCAGCACGTACGCCCACACCGCGGGCACCGCGCTTACGAGCGCGGACCGGCGGGGAACGCCGAACGCGGCCGCGGCCATCAGCCACGCCGCCAGAACAAAGCCGACGTTGGACCCGGAGGCCACGAGCACGTGCATCGTTCCTGAATCGACGAAGGCCCGCCTCAGTCCCGGGTAAAAGCGCGGCCGCTGGCCCACCGTCAGGCCGGCCATCACCGCGGCGCGTTCCGGCGGAAGGCGGCGCTCGAAGGCGTCGACCACCGCGCGGCGAAGGCGCCAGCCCGCGGCCTCAAAGCCGTGCCGCCGCGAGCCGCCCAGCCGCGAGAAGCCGCCCGGGCCGGAATAAATGAGAGCGTGGATGTCCTTGGTGGCAAGGTAAGCGCGGTAGTCGAAGGCCCCCGGCGAGCGCGCCGGTTCGGGCGAGCGGACCTCGCCAAATACGCGAACCCGGTCGCCCGGCGCGGCGGCGGTGACGGTCGAGCCGATCACCTGCGCGAGAAGGCGGCCGGCCACCGAACACATCCGCTCGCCCGCGGGCGTCAGAGTTTCGACGTCGAGAATGTAGACGCAGCCCGACGGGCGGACGTCCGGCGGTTCGACCACGATGCCGACCACCGCGGCGGGCTGGCCCACGAACGCGATCGGATCGCCCGGGCCGGGGCGTTCCAGCCGGCCCGCGCGATCCAGCGCCCACAGCGCCGCGGCGACGGCGATCAACAACAGAAGAAGCGGGCGGCGCCAGACGTAAAGAGAGAAGAAGCCACGCAACTCCGAGGCGAGAACGCCCGGAAATCGAAGATTAAACACGGTTGAAGGAGGGGAAGAGGGACGCGGCCCGGCGACCGGGGAGCCGAAGGGAGGCTCACCCTACCATGGCGGGCCGCCGATTGACAATCACCCCTCGCTGTTCTATGGTGCCCAAACAAATCTCGTCGGAAATTCGACGATCCAATACCCCCGAGGACCTCTCTCTTGGCCATTAAATTCGGAACATCCGGCTGGCGCGACATCATCGCGGACGGCTTCACCTTCCCCAACCTCCGCATCTGCGTCCAGGCCATCGCCGAACAGATTTATCGGGACAAAAACCACAACAAGCCGGTCATTGTCGGCTACGACACGCGTTTTTTCTCCGACGTTTTCGCCGAGGAAGCCGCGCGCATCCTGGCCAACAACGGCATGGAAGTGCGCTTCAGCGACCGCGACGTGCCCACGCCCGTGGTTGCGTTCCAGATCCTGGCCGCTCAGGCCGGCGCCGGCATCAACATCACCGCGAGCCACAACCCCTACACCTACAACGGCCTGAAATTTTCCACGTCGTGGGGCGGCCCGGCGCTTCCCGAAACCACCAAGTCCATCGAGTCGCTTTGCGCCGTCATCAAGGAAGAAGAGGTGGCGCTCAAACCCAAGTCGAAGGACGCCCTGAGCGAGAAGCTCGTGCGCCGTGAAAATTTCCGCGAAGCCTACGTGAAGCAGATCAAGACGCTCATCGACCCGGCGCCGTTCAAGAAGCACAAGCTGAAGGTGGTCGTGGACGTTCTCTGGGGCACCGGCCGCGGCTACCTCCCGGAGATCCTGCGTGATCTCGGCTGCGAGGTTGAAGTGCTTCACGACAACCACGACCCGTATTTCAACGGCCGCGGGCCGGACCCGTCCACCGAGGGCCTGGAGGAGCTGGTTCAGACGGTTCGCCGCCGCAAGGCGCATCTGGGCCTGGCCACCGACGGCGATGCCGACCGCTTCGGCGTGGTCGACGCCGATGGAACGATGATCGTGGCCAACGACATCCTCGCGCTGCTGACCCGCTACCTGCACACCTCGCGCGGCTGGTCGGGCGTGGTGGCCAAGAGCGTGATGACCACCCACGCCATCGACGCGGTCTGCAAGAAATACGGCCTCGAGCTCAAGGAAACGCCGGTCGGGTTCAAGCACATCGGCGAAGTGATGAAAGAATCGGATTCCATTTATCCGTCGAAGGAAGGGGAGTTCGTCTGCGGCGCCGAGGAGTCGGGCGGCTTCACCATGCGCGGCCACGTGCCGGAGAAAGACGGCGTGCTCGCCTGCCTTCTCGTCGCGGAGATGACCGCGGCCACCGGGCAGACCATCAAGCAGCAGCTCAAGGACCTCCACGCCGACGTCGGCACCTATTTGTCCCGCCGCCTCAATATTCACGCCACCCCCGAGATCGTCGGGGCGCTTCGCGACCAGTTCGCGACCAAGCCGCCCGTCCAGATCGACGGACTCAACGTCCACCGGATCGTCGATATCGACGGTTTCAAGTTCATCTTCCAGGGCGGCGCGTGGCTGGGCGTGCGATTCTCGGGCACCGAGCCGGTCGTTCGCGTGTACCTGGAAGGCTCTTCCGAGGAACAGCTTGCCGTTCTGGAGAAAGCCGGCCAGACGCTGGTTTTGGGCGGCCGCCAGAAGAACGGCGGGGCCCGGAAAAGGGCAGCCGCCGTCCATTAAAGGTTTTCCGACGATCCGTCGGAATTTGGTACGATCAGCCTCTTCCAGGAGATGACAGATGGCCGTTCTATCCAAATCCGGAGGTAGCTCCGTGAAACCGTTCAGCGTCCGCCAGAAAGGGAAAGCCAAGAGCCCCTGGGTGGTCGGACATCGTGGCGCCATGGGCCACGCCCCCGAAAACACCATGACCTCCTTCGAGGAGGCCGTTGAACTGGGCGCCGATATGTTCGAGTTCGACGTCCGCCTCACGAAAGACGGGATTCCGGTCATTGTTCACGACGCCAACCTCGACCGCACTTCCAACAAGTCCCTTTACGTCGCCGAACTCACCGCCAAGGATCTTCTCGAGCTCGACGCCGGCTCCTGGTTCGACCTCCGCTTCGCCGGCGAGCGCATTCCGCGCCTGGCCACCCTTCTCAAGTGGGCGCACAACAAGAAGAACAAGTCGGGCGACCTTCTGTCCTTCTTCGTGGAGCTCAAGGTGGACGGCGACGAGTCGCGCCGCGAGCAGCTGATTCAGGCCGTTCTCAAAGAGCTCAAGGAATTCAAGGTCATCAACCGATCGGTCATCATTTCCTTCGACGAACCCAGCCTCGCCATCGCCCACAAGCTCAGCCCGACCACCGCCACCGGCTTCCTGTACTCCGATTTCCTCTATGACGCGCTCGACCGCGCCAAGGCCCTCAAGGTGAACCATCTCCTGCCGCGCAAAGACCGCGTGACCGGCGACCTGGTGACCGACGCCCACGACAACGGCATGGCCGTCATGGCCTGGACCGCCGATCGTCTCGACGAGTTTCGCAAGCTGGTGGTGTGGGGCGTCGACGCCATCGCCACCAACTACCCCGATCGCCTGATCGAGTTCTACGACCGCTAACCGCGGCCCGGCGGCGCCCTCCGCGCTTCCCTCTCATGCCGTCTTCCACCACGCAACGCCTCGACGCGCTTCGCGCCCTCGCCTTTGACCTGGGCTTCGATCATTGCGCCCTGGCGCCCCTCAAGCTCGACGACATCGACCGTGACGCCTACCTGAACTGGTGCGCGGCGGGTTCCGCCGCGGGCATGGCCTACATGACGCGCGACCCGCATCACCGCCTCAACCCCGCCGCCTGGTCGCCCGGCGCCCGCTCGGTGCTCACCGTCGCCGTTTCCTACTTCCAGGGAGAGCTTCCGCCCAAGCCCGGCCCCGACTACGGCCGCGTGGCGCGCTACGCCTGGGGCGAGGACTATCACCCGCTTATCCTCGCACGCCTGGAGAGATTGCTTGAACGCCTGCCCGAGGCGCTGGGCGCGGGCGTGCGGGGCACCGCCGCGGTCGACACACGGCCGGTGCTCGAGCGCGCGCTTGCCCGGTCGGCCGGACTCGGCTTCACCGGGAAAAACACCGTGATGATCGTGCCGCGCGGCGGGCGGGGACTCCGGTTTCACGTCGGCTCGTTCATATTTCTGGGGGAAATTCTTCTCGACGTCGAGAGCGAGGCGCCCGCCGAGAAACCGGGCGACGGCTGCGGCGGCTGCCGCAAATGCCTCGACGCCTGCCCGACGGGCGCGTTCGACGCGGCGTACAACCTCAACGCGAACAAGTGCATCTCCTACCTCACCATTGAGAACAAGGGCTGGATTCCGGCGGAGATGCGCGCGGCGGTGGGCGACTGGATTTTCGGCTGCGACATCTGCCAGGACGTCTGCCCGTTCAACGCCCGCGCCTTCGACACGCGCTGGCCGGAACTGCGCGCCGAACGCGGCGCGGGCGCCTGGTTGAAGATCGACGAGATTCTCGGCCTCGACGCCGCCGGCTTCAAGGCGCGCTTCGGCGCCACGCCGTTGTCGCGCTCCAAGCGGCGCGGCCTGGTGCGAAACGCGTGCGTGGTCGCGGGGAACAGCGGCGACGCGTCGCTGTCGGCGCCGCTCGAATCGCTTCTTTCCGACGGAGAACCGGTCATTCGCGGGCACGCGCTGGCGGGCCTGGCCCGGCTCGCGTCGGGGCGCGCGCGGTCGCGGGCGCAGACGCTGGTGAGCGACCCGGATGAGGGCGTGCGCGCGGAAGCGCGCGCGGTGCTCGAGGCGGCGTCGTGACGCCGCGCGAGCGCGTCTTTCGCGACAAGGAGCCGGCTCTCACGCTGGTTCGCCAGCAGATCGAGCAGCTCGGCCCGATGACCTTCGACCGGTTCGTCGATCTCTCGCTCTACCACCCGATGCACGGCTATTACAGCCGCTCGGCGCCGCAGCGCGGGCGCGAGGGCGATTATTTCACGTCGATGCAGGTGGGCGGCCTCCTGCCCGAGATTTTCGCCGACGCGCTGCGCGCGATGCGCGCTTCGCTGGGCCCGGAGCAGTTTTCGCTGATCGAGCTCGGAAGCGGCGGCGGGGAATTCCTCGAGGCGTTGCTGGACGCTTTGCCCGCCGAGGACCGAAAGGGGCTGCGCGTGTGGGCGGTGGAGCGAAGCCGCTCGGCCCGCGAAAACATCTGGCGGCGGCTGTCGCGTTTTCCGCGGTGCGAAGCGGTGCCCAGCCTCGACGACATCGACTGGATGGGCGGGCTCGAGGGCTGCGTGTTCTCCAACGAATTTTTTGACGCGCTGCCGTTTCACCGCCTGCGCCGGCGCGGTGACGGCTGGAAGGAGATCTATACGGGCCTCGTCGACGGAAAACTGGCGGACGTCGAGGGCGAGCTGTCGCGTCCCGACCTTCCCGCCGTCTGCGGTCTCGACGGCGTCGAGATTCCCGACGGCGCCGAAGTGGAGGCGCGCCCGTCGATTCCGTCAATCTACGAAGAGGTCGCCGGCCGCCTGGCGCGCGGCTACATGCTCACCATCGACTACGGGCATCCGCGGGCCGCGCTCACGCGTCCCGACCGAGCCAACGGCACGTGGCGGTGCTTCTATCAACACCAGATGTCGGAGAAGCCCTACGACCACGTGGGAAAACAGGACATCACCGCCGACGTCGACTTCAGCCAGCTCGCCGAAGCCGGGCGCCTGCACGGTTTCGACGACCGCCTCTTCTGCTCGCAGGGGCTTTTCCTCACGCACGTCGGCCAGGACCGGATCCAGAAACGACTGTCGTCGCCCGATGGGCCGCGGGTGGGCCGCGCGCTTCAGCAGCTTCTTCATCCGGGCGCGATGGGTGAGCGTTTCTCCGTCCTGCTCCAGACGAAGACGGCGGACATGCCCGACTCTTTCGCCGCCATTCCCGACCGTCGCCGCCGCCTGGGCCTGCCTGACGAAACTTTGAACGTCCGCTGACGCGGACGCCGCTCCCGCCCCGCTATTTTCCCCGGGCTTTTCCGCGTTTCTCTCCGGCCGACCCGTTGTCCCTCACTTCCGGCGCCCGCGCGAAGCAGGAGACCATCATGAACCGCCGCAGAAAATCCCGGGGACAGGGCATCGTCGAATACATTCTCATCACCGCGCTGGTGTCGCTCGCCGCCGTCGCGATCTTCCAGACCTTCCGCGACAACGTCGCCGAGGCGTACCGCCGCGCCGGCGACACGCTGCTCGCCAGCGTGCAGGACGGCGGAGCGCCGCCCGCGCCGTGAAGTGGGCGCTGGCCGCTCTTCTCGTGGCGGCTCCCGCGGTGTCGTGGGGAGCCGCCCGGGGCGGGCCCGTCGAGGTGATGGTGGAAGTGACCGAGGTGGATGAATCCAAGGCGGCGCGGCTCGGCATCGAGTGGCCGTCGGAGATTTCCTTCACCGAGTCGGGCGGAACCGCCTTCGGCGTCGGCTCGGTCGATCGCCTCACCGCCCTGCGGGCCGACGTGCACTTCCTCATCGAGGAAGGCGCCGCCGAGGCCCTCGCGCGGCCGAACCTCGTCACCGACTCGGGAACGCCCGCCGCCTTCCACGCGGGCGGGCAGATCCCCTACATCACGAGCGCCTCGCTCGGTACCACGCACGTGGAGTTCAAACCCTATGGCGTGCTCGTGACCGTTCAGCCCACGACGCTCGACGATGGGCGGATCCGCCTCAAGGTGAAGGCGTCGGTCAGCGCGCCCGACAACGCCAACGGCGCGCTGCTCTCGGGCACGGCGGTTCCCGCGCTGCTCGAGCGCGAGGTGAACTCCAACGTCACGCTGAAGGACGGGGCGACGATGATGCTGGCGGGCCTGGCGCAGACCCAACGCGACGCCGTCATCGCCGGCGTGCCGGTGCTGCGGCGCCTGCCGTTTCTCGGAGCGCTGTTTCGATGGAAAAGGACAAACGAGCGTCGAACGACTATAATCGTGTTTGTCACGCCGCGCCTCGTACCACTTTAAAGGAGACGTTTCCTCCCATGCCCGATCAAAGCTCGACCCAGCGCCGCCCGCTCATCGCCGCGAACTGGAAGATGTTCAAAACCCCCGCCGAAACCGAGGCGTTTCTGAAGGAATTCCTTCCGAAAGTTTCCTCCGATCCCGGGGTTGAAATCGTGATCTGCCCGCCCTTCGTTTCGCTGGCCGCCGCCGGCGCGCTCATGAAGGGAACGCCCGTCCAGCTCGGGGCCCAGAACGTCAACGAAAATTCCGAAGGCGCCTTCACCGGTGAAATTTCTCCCGGCATGCTCGCCGCGCTCAACTGCACGCACGTCGTGGTCGGCCATTCGGAGCGGCGCCAGCTTTTCGGCGAAACCAATTCCGGCGTGAACAAGAAGATGCTCGCCGTTCTCAAGCAGGGCCTCATCCCGATCGTCTGCGTCGGAGAGACGCTGGCCGAGCGCGAGGCCGGCACCACGCTCGCCGTCGTCGAGCGCCAGGTCAAGGAAGCCCTCGTGAACATCCCATCGGCCGACACCAAGAAGATCGTGATCGCCTACGAGCCGGTGTGGGCCATCGGGACCGGGCGCACCGCCACGCCGCAGCAGGCGCAGGAAGTCCATCTCGCCATCCGCGACATCCTGAAGGACCAGTACGGTTCCCTCACCTCGCTCAGCGTCCGAATTCTGTACGGCGGTTCGGTAAAGCCGGACAACATGGCCGAGCTCATGGCCTGCGAGGACATCGATGGCGGCCTGGTGGGGGGCGCCAGCCTGAAGCCCGACGCTTTTCTGGACATCGTCAATTACCGCCAGCGCAAGGCGGCCGGCCGCTGATTCGGCCGCCGCGCTGAAAAGGTTCTAGAACTCAAATCAAACTTCCGATTTAGCCTCACTCCGCGCTTCTTCGGCCCGCCTCAAACTTCCCCCCGTTAAATCGACGCGAAACCGGCTTCTTTTTGCCGATTAAGTCCTTGAAGCAACACCTAAACCCGCCCATATTTATACAGATAGACCACGCAATGGGCCCGATGAAACAACACGAATTCACTCGTCGATATTTCCACGCAAATTGTCTGGAGAAGCGATGACGGAAAAAAACGGTTCAGGCAAACGAGAGGAGCCGAAGTTCGACGGCGTTGTCGACGAACTGCGGAACGTTCTCTCGGGCCTCAGCCGTCCGGCCGAGCCCAAACCCGCCGCTCCGCCGTTCAGCGCCGACCCCGGACCCTTCGCTGAGAACGGCCGCTCCAACGCCGCCACGAACGGAAAGGCCAATGGCAACGGGAACGGTGTCGCCAAGCCCGTTCCGCCGTCCGAACCGCTGGCCTCCGACGCTGATTTCTGGAACGGTAATGTCCTGGGCTGGCCGTCCAACGCGGACGCCGACCTTCCCGATGTGCCCGCCGTTTCCACGTCGTCGACCGAGCCCGCTCCGCAGGACAACCAGTTCTTCCGTGAAGACACGGGCGGCAACGGTTTCGGCGCGCTGACCGAAACGCCGATGCCCGAACCGATGGGCGCCGAGCCGATGATGTCGGCGGGCGAGATGGAAGCCGACAGATTTCTGGCCGGCGACGCGGGCAAGGACTTCACGCCGCCGGTTCCCGAACCGATTGAGAACACGCCCGAGGCGTGGCCGCTGACCAAGGACGCCGACGAGCTGGTGCCCGCGGCTCCCGCGGCGCCGTCGCCGATGGCCGCGCCGAGCAAACCCATGACGCCGGTCGCGGATCCGTGGCTCCACCCGGCCCTGGACGCCGGTGGTTTCGCGGAGGAGCCTCCGCCGCCCGTCGTCCGTCCGGCGCCCGTTGTTCCCGCTCCGGTGTCCGCGTTCGACCCTCCGTCGCCGACGCCGTCACCCGTCACGTCGCCGTCTCCCTTTGAGCCGCTCATGTCCGAGCCTCCGCCCGCCGCCGTCGAGAAAGCGCCGGCGGCGTCGCCGGCCACCGCGTTCCGTCCGTCGGCCGACTTCGAATTTGAGCTTCCGATTCCGGGCACCAAGGAAACCAAGGACAAGCCGGCGGAAGACGGCGGCCCGCACCTCGATCTCGAAGGAACCGAGATGAAGCCGCACGACCTCGTCCAGATCGCCTGCCTGTTTCCCGAGGGGCAGGAGAAAGCGGGGCAGGCGTTCGTCACCAAGCTTCGCGACGCCGCGGAAAAGCTGCGCGCGCCGATCACGCTCAAGGCGGTGTTCGTCAGCGCGTGGACGCCGGACAAGATCGACGTGGCCGCGTGGGCGAAATCGGCCCAGCTGTCGGGCGCCGATTCGCTGTTCGTGCTTTCGTTCCGGGCCAGCGCCAAACTTTTCAGCAACCTCGTGGAAGTGGCCGGGAAGGCGGGTCCGAAAGCGCGCCTGGTGCTTCTCGAGCAGACGGGTTTCCCGACGCTTTATGCCGACATCCTCGTTGAACTGCGGAGAGCGCGCTGATGGCCCGCGTTGACGCATCCACGGGTCTCAAGCCCGCCTACTCGTTCGATCAACTGGTGATCGGACCGAACAACCATGTCGCCGCGGCCGCCTGCAAGGAAGTGGTCAAGGCGCCGGGCGAACAGTACAACCCTCTTTTCATTTATGGACCGGCCGGCGTGGGCAAGACGCACCTCATGCAGGCCGTCGCCCACGAGATGCTGCAGTCGAATCCGTCGTTCAAGGTGAAGTACATCTCGGCCGAGCGTTTCATGAACGAAGTCATGACCGCCATCTCCGAGGACCGGGTGGTCGAGATCCGCAAGCTGTACAGCCAGCTCGACCTGCTCATCGTCGATGACGTGCAGTATCTCTCCGAGTCCAAGGTCGCCCAGGAAGAGCTCTTCCACATTTTCAACAACATGCACCAGGACGGTCGCCAGGCGATCCTCGCCGCCGACCGCCCGCCGACACAGCTCACCGCGCTCAGCACCGGCATCAAGAGCCGCCTCGAGTGGGGACTCGCCACGGACATCAAGATCCCCGACGAGCCCACGCGCCTGGAAATTCTCCGGAAGAAGCAGACGTCCCAGGGTCTCGCGATTCCCGACGACATGCTCAAGCTGGTGGCGTCGACGCTCAAGTCGAACGTTCGCGAGCTGGAAGGCTTCCTCAAACGCATGCATGCGTACGTCACGCTCTCGCACCAGGAAGTGTCCCTCGATCTCGTCAACGCGGTCATCCGCGAGCTGGCGCCGACGGCGAACGGCGCCCCCGAACCGAGCGCGCCGTTCATTCCGCCGAACGAATCGCCCGCGCCCCTCGCCGAACCCGGCGTGGCCGACGTCACGTCCCTGCTCGGCGGAAATGGAAACGGGAACGGCAACGGCACTGGAAGCGCGAACGGGAACGGAAGCGTGAACGGCAATGGAAACGGCCACGCCCACACCAACGGAAACGGCAATGGGAACGGTAAGCACCTTGAGAAAAAGCCGTTCAACCCGCTGGGCGGAAACGGCAACGCCGCCGGCCTGCCGCCGCGAGCCAACAAAACGCCCGCTCCCGCCAATTCGGGCAGCGACACTTTTGATCAGCTTCTGGAAGCCATCGACATGGGCGCCGTGGAAGCGCCCCGCGCGCCCGAGGCGGCGCCCGCCGCTCCGCCGCCGGTCGCCAAAACACCGGCCGCTCCGCCGCCTTCCCTGGTGCCGGTGAAAGCCGCACCGCCGCAGACGCCGAGCCCCGAGCCGGAAACGGTGCCCGTGGAGATCCCCGAGGCGCTGCTTGCCGCCGATGACGCCGACCTCGGCCTGGCGTCGGGCCACAAGGAAGTGGGCGCGGTGTTCTTCTTCCCCGAAGGCAATAACGAGGCGCTCGAAACCGTTCACCGCAAATTCCAGGACGTCATCAAGAAGCACAAGCTGAAATTCCGCCTGAAGCGCGTGCACAACGAGGCCTATTCGTTCAAAGGGAAAATCAACTATTCGAATTTCGTGAATGTGTGCAAGGCCAACAAGGTGCCGGTGGCCATCGTCATCGGTCCGCCGCCGGACACGTTCATTCCCGAACAGGATTTCTATGACCTTCTCACCGTGACGCTCGACGTCCAGGGCGTCTCCCTGCAGCTCGTGAACTGGGGCGAGATCAACAAGGACTACCGTTACCTCAACCTCGCCCTCGACATCGCTCTGGTGCGATCGAGATGAGCATGATCAACATGCTGGGAAAGCGCATGAAAGGCGTGGCGACGGCGGAAGTCCTGCTGGCGTTCGTGCAGTCGTGGGAGCTGCACGGCTCGGACGAGACCTCCATCTGCTCGGGCACGCTCGATCTGCTGCGCGCCTACCTCGGCGAGCGTCCTTCCTGCGTCTGGAAAAACACCGGGCCGGGCCTCACGAAGGTCACCGAGCGCGGCATGGTGGAAATGTTTTATTCGGGCACGCCCGAGCGCCAATCGGCGCTCAGCCGGGCCCTGGTGAGCGGAGCGCCGGAATTCGACCCGTGCGAGGTCAGCACCACCTCCGAGCTCCGCATCGATTTTGAAGGCTTCCTGCACGTGCCGATCAAGTCGCACGGCCAGGTCCACGCCCTTCTCTCGCTCGCCTCCAACAAGAAGGAAGCCCGCGACCGCGGTTTCGTTCAGCCGCTCGAGTCGCTGGCGCGCCTGATGGCCATCGCTCTTCATCATGGAAAGGACCAGCAGGCCACCGAGTCACGCGAGAAACGCCTCAAGGCCGAGGTGGAAGCCGCCACCCGCGAGCTGGCGCAGACCAACCACCGCCTCATCGAGCGGGTGAAAGAGCTGAAAACGCTCTATGGCGAGCTTCAGAAGCGGGTGCTGGAGCTCACCAACGCCAACAAGGCCAAGGATGAATTTCTTTCGGTGGTCAGCCACGAGCTGCGCACGCCGCTCACCTCGCTGAGCGGGTTTCTCAGCGTGGTCGTGGACGAGGAAGCCGGACCCATCAGCGAGCAGCAGAAGAAATTCCTCACCATCGCCAAGCAGTCCGCCGTGCGTCTGAACGCCCTGATTTCCGACCTGCTGGACGTCTCCCGCATCGAATCCGGCCGCCTTCAGCTCGAGATGAAGGAATGCTCGATCTATGAGATTCTTCACGAGGTGGTGGAGCAGACCAAGCCCGGCGCCCACGCCAAATCCCTTCAGATCCGCCTTCACGCCCACGTGATGACCCCGATGGTCTGGGGCGACGCCGGCCGCCTGCGGCAGGTCGTCGACAACCTCGTGTCCAACGCCGTGAAGTTCACCGAGCGGGGCGGGGAGATCGACGTGTTCGCCGAGGAAAAGGGCGATTTCGTCGAGATCTCGGTCCGCGACACGGGCCCTGGTCTCACGCCGGAAGAGCAGGAAAAGGTTTTTGACATCTTCTATCAGGCCGACACGTCCAACCGCCGCACGGCGGGCGGCGCGGGCCTGGGACTGGCCATTTCCCGCGGCATCGTGGTGATGCACGGGGGCCAGCTTCGCGTCACCTCGGAGAAGGGGAAGGGCGCCACCTTCACCTTCATCGTGCCCCGCCGCCGCGCCCAGAAAGCCGCCTAGCCCCGCCTCCCCGTTCCTCCCCGGTAGAAGTGCTAGAATCCCTGTAATTTCCCGCCGTGGAGGTCCGCTTTCATGCCAGCCAAGCCGCAGGCTCCCGTGCGCGTCGCCGTCATCGGCGGCAGCGGGGTGTATGAAATTGAAGGAATGAAGGTCCTTCGCCGCTATTTCCCCAGCACGCCTTTCGGTAGACCCTCCGACCCCATCACCATCGGCGAATATCATGGCGTCTCCTGCGCGTTTCTTCCGCGCCACGGAAAGGGCCACCGCTACCTGCCCAGCGAAATCCCCCAGCGGGCCAATTTCTACGCCCTGAAGCTTCTCGGCGTGCAGCACGTGGTGGCGCTGTCGGCCTGCGGCTCGCTCAAGGACAAGCTGAAACCGCGCGAGTTCGTGGTGCCCGACCAGATCCTCGACCGCACCCGCGGCCGTGCGTCGACATTTTTCGGCGACGGCATCGTCGCCCACATCGCCTTTGCCCGCCCGTTTTCCGAGACGTTGTCGCGCGCGCTCGTGCGCGCCGCCCGCGAGGCCGGGGCGGCCGTTCACGCGGGGGGAACCTACCTGTGCATGGAAGGGCCGGCGTTCTCGACGAAGGCCGAATCCAACGCGCATCGCGCCCTGAACTGCGACGTGGTGGGCATGACGGCGATTCCCGAGGCCAAGCTCGCCCGCGAATGCGAGATGAGCTACGCGCTGCTGGCCATGGTGACCGATTTCGACTGCTGGAAAGACGACGAGGAAGTGTCGGTGGAAATGGTGATCGGAAACCTGCTGGCCAACGCGTCCCTGGCCAAGCGCGTGGTGGCCAAGCTTCTGCCCACGCTTCAGAATCTTCCCAACGACTGCGCGTCCGCCCTGCAGGGCGCCATCTTTACCAGCCCCGACGTGATTCCGGCCGCCGCCAAGAAGCGGCTGATGCCGCTCGTCGGCAAGTACCTGAAGGCGTCATGATCAAGGCCGTCGTTTTCGATCTCGACAACACGCTCGTCGACTTCATGCGCGTCAAACGTGCGGCGGTGGAAGGCGCCGTCGAGGGTATGATCGACGCGGGCCTGCGCGGATCCAAGGACGAGGCCATCAAGCGCGTCATGAGCATGTACGACCGCGAGGGCATCGAGGACCAGCGGGTGTTCGACAAGCTGCTCGTCGAACAATACGGCGAGATTCCGTATCGAATCCTGGCCGCTGGCGTTCTGGGTTACCGGCGAGCCAAGGAAGGCCATCTCGTGCTATACCCGCACGTGCGGATCACGATCGTGAAGCTGATCCGCATGGGGCTGAAGCTCGGCCTGGTGTCGGACGCGCCACGAATGTCGGTGTGGATGCGTCTCAACTCTCTCGGGCTCGACGCCTACTTCGATACGGTGGTCGCGACCGAGGACACCGGCAAGAAAAAGCCGGACCCGGCGCCGTTTCTGAAGGCGCTCAGCCAGCTGGGTGTAAAGCCCGAGGAAGCGATCATGATCGGCGACTGGGCGGAACGCGACATGAAGGGCGCGCGCGCCATCGGAATGAAAACCGCCTTCGCACGCTACGGCGACGACTTTGAAACGAAGGACCCGGGTTCGGATTACGAGCTGGCCGACATCAGCGAGCTCATCGACATCGTGATGAAGCTCAACGGCGACGCCGGCGCGCGCTGAAAGGAGACGGATTGTCAGATTTCTTCCACATTTTCTTTAACGTCGGCGTGCCGGTTCTCGCCGGCGCCATCTACTTCCTCCTCGCCCGCTACGTCAAACACATCGGCCCCATGCGAACGCTGGTCACCGGGCGCTTGACCTACGTCGGCGCCTACTGGGGCTTTCTCCTGCTCGGCGCCTACCTCGCGTCGCGGCCGATCCAGATTCTCCTGGGCCCGCACCCGGCGCCGCTCATCGTCAACAGCATCCGCGAGTTCATGATGATCGGGTTCTTCGGGCCGGCGGTGACCGTCGCCATGCTGAGCCTGGTGCTGGGCAGCAACAACCTGCCCAAGGCGCTCGTGCGAAGCCTGTTCGGCCTCGGCATTCTCTGCGCGACGATTTTCGTGATCGTGAACGTGAACGCCATCGGCGGCTCGGAAGTCATCTTCATGATGGGCCATCACCCGGCCTACGACGGCGTGTGGTTCGCCGGCGGCCGCGGCGAGGGCGCGCACCTGATGCCGATTCTTTTCCTCGTGCGTCTCGTCGACCCGGTGATGCTGGTGTTCGGCGCCGGCACGCTGGTCCTCTGGCACGGCTTCAATTACCCGATCGAAAAGAAAATGCTCTACGACAACATGCCCACCAAGCTCTATTACATGGGCGCCGCCTGCATCGCGTTTTCCCTATCGATGCTCTCGGTCGGGCTTCTTTATCTTTTCGCCGACATCCCGAATCAGTGGTGGATTTATTACGTCGGCGCGCTGGCCGCCGGCCTTCTCGAAACCAAATCGCTGTCGCTGCCGCTGCGCAAGGCCGTGCAGATCACCGAGCACTGATTTGAAATTCCGCGCGATCGCCAACACCGAGCTTCTCGTCTCAGAAACCGCGCTCGCGCTGGACGCGCCCGCGGACACCGCCGCGGCCGAACAGCTCTTGCGCGTCGCCTACGACGAGGGCGTGAACCTCTTCCTGGCGCCCGACCGCCCGCGGCCGTCGGACCGCGCGTTCGAGTGGGCGTTCTCCGACGAGCGCCGCGCCAAGGTTCACCTGGCGTTCCGCCTGACGTGGACCGGAGATTTCTCCGCTTTTGCGCACAACCTGGATGATCGGCTCGCCGCCCTGGGCGCCGAGACCGTGGACGTGGTGATCGTGAGCGGGGTCAGCCGCGACGACCTGCAGGCGGGCGCGGTCGGCGACGCGGTTCACCGGCTTCGCGCCTCGGGCCGCATCGGTCACGCCGCCCTCCGCGCGGGCGACGGCGACGCGGCCGCGGACGCGCGGCTCATCGAGCGCAACGGCTTTGGTCTGATGGAAGAGGACGTCGCCCCGCGGATCTTTTCAGGCGACGACAAGCGGCCGCCGCTGCTCGTCTGGCCGCGCGCCTTCGACGACAACTCGCTCGCCTACCTGTGGAATGACGCGGGCCGGACCGCGGGGCAGCTGGCGGTCCAGTTCGCGCTGGCCCAGCCCGGCGTGTGCGCGGCGTTCGTCAGCCCGTCGGACGCGGCGGAATTGAAGGAACTGGCGCGCGCGCCCCTGGCGCCGCCGCTCTCGCCCGAAGATCTCGAAACGATTCGCGGATCGTGGGCGCGTTCCGGCGCCTCGCATCCGGTGGAGGCCTGATGCCCCTGAAATCCCGTCCCCGCCGGCTTCGCCGGCTCAACGGTTTGCGTCGGATGGCGCGTGAAACGCGCCTGTCGCCCGCCCACCTCGTGGCGCCCTTTTTCGTGACGCATGGCCGCGGCGTCCGCCGCCCGATCGCGTCGATGCCCGGGCAGGACCAGGTTTCCGTCGACGAGCTGCTCAACGACGCCGAGGAAGCCTTCGCGCTCGGCATCCCCGCGGTCCTTCTGTTCGGACTTCCCGCCCGCAAGGACGCCGCCGGTTCCGAGGCGTGGGCGGCGGCGGGCATCATCCAGAAAGCGGCGCGCGCGCTCAAGGCCAAACTTCCAGACCTGGTCGTGATCACCGATCTCTGCTTTTGCGAATACACCAGCCACGGCCACTGCGGCGTGCTGAAGAAAGGCCGCGTCGACAACGACGCCACGCTCAAGAACATCGCGCGCACCGCGGTCGCGCAGGCGCGGGCCGGCGCCGACCTCATCGCGCCCTCGGGCATGATGGACGGCGCGGTGGCCGTCATTCGCGCGGCGCTCGACCGCGCGGGCTTCAAGGACACGGGGATCCTCGCCTACGCCGCCAAGTACGCCAGTGTTTTTTACGGTCCTTTCCGCGACGCCGCCGGTTCGGCGCCGCAGTTCGGCGACCGCCGTTCGTACCAGATGGATCCGCCCAACGCCCGCGAGGCGCTGCGCGAGATCAGGACCGACGTCGAGGAAGGGGCCGACATCGTGATGGTCAAGCCGGCCCTCGCGTACCTCGACGTCATCTCCGCCGCCCGGCAGGCGGTGGACGTTCCCATCGCCGCCTACAACGTGTCGGGCGAGTACGCGATGGTGAAAGCGGCCGAGCGGCTCGGCTGGATCGACGGCGCCCAACAGTCCCGGGCCGCCCTCGAAATCCTGACCGCCATCAAACGCGCGGGCGCCGACCTGATCATCACCTACCACGCCGTCGAAGCGGCCCGTCGACTTCGGCGCGACCGGTCCTGAGACATGCGCCGCCCGGCGCGCTGGATCGTACTCGCCGCCGCATTGCTCGCCGGATGCGCGGTCAAGCGCATTCCTCCCGAGATGGGCAACCCCAAGTTCGGACTCGACATCATGTGGCACGGGCACTCCTGCTTCACGATCCGCGACAGCCTCGACCGCACCATCGTGATCGACCCCTTTGACGAAACCGTCGGCTACGGGCAGCTCAAGCTCTACGCCGACGCCCTGCTGATCACGCACCACCATTTCGATCACGACCACCGGCAGGCCGTCCGCTCGCGGCTGGATTCCGTCGACCTGGTCGACAGCACGGGCACCGCGACGGTGGCGTCGGGCCTCGTGGTCACCGGCATCGCCGCCGCCCACGACAACGAGCAGGGCCAGGTGAACGGGCCCGACACCATGTACCTCTTTCAGATGGGCGGCCTGCGCTGCCTGCACGTCGGCGATCTGGGCCAGCACAAGCTCACGGATTACCAGAAGAAACTCATCGGCGACGTGGACGTGCTGTTCATTCCGGTGGGCGGCGTGACCACGATCAACGCCCCGCAGGCCAAGGCGCTCGTCGACGAACTCAAGCCGGGGGTCGTGTTTCCGATGCATTACGGCGACATCCGCTTCTACAAGCTCGATTCGGTCGACGACTTCGCGGCGCTGTTCCCGGCCGACCAGGTCCGCCGCCTCGACTCTCCGACGATCCGCATTCGCGGCGCGGACTTAACGGACCGGCCGATTGTTTATATCCTGTCGTCCCAAAATCGAAACTAAAAGGCCTCCCATGAAAAGAACCATTCCCGCGTTTTTCCTGCTCTCCCTGTCCGTTTCCGCCGTCGCCGCCGGCCGCCCGGTGGACCGAAGCCAGGCGGTGCCCAGCGCCGACAAGTTGAATCTCGCCTCGCCCAACGGGGCGCCGATTCCCTACGAAAAATTCGGCACCTTCGAGGGCGTCGGCACCAAGGCCTACAAGTACACGATCACCGACAAGAAAGGCCTCGCCGAGGCCGCCGGCGAGGGCGTGTTCCCGAACAACACCGCCGCCCAGGACCCGGCCTATAAGGAGCTCCAGAAGGCGGGGAAGCTGAACGGCAACCATTGGACGTTCGTCGACACCAACAACGCCGCACAGAATTTTTACCGGTGGGCGACCACCAACGAGGATCCGGGCGTGAAGCAGTTCTACGCCGCGATCATGCTCGAGCGGGCGGGCCTCATTCCCGAGGCCGTGAAGGCGTTCTACGCCATCGCCGTCCATTTCCCGAAGACGATTTCCTGGACGTACTACGACACGCCGTGGTACGTCGCCCCGTCGGCGCTTGACCGCGCCGAGCAGCTCCTTCGCCGCCACCCGGAGGTGAAAATGGAGCTTTCGGGCGACAAGATCGACGTGAACGGCCACTACGACGCCGACCCGAAGAACGATGAGTTCATCGTCAACCCGGGCAAGCTCGTCGCCGTGAGAAAGCGCGTGCCCGAGAAGCCGCTCGACCTGTCGAAGCTGAAGGTGACCAAGACGATCGGCAGCCCGGCGCATCAGCTCCGCCGCTACGCCAACGGCCACTGGGCGTTTTTCGTCGACGGAAAGCAGTTCCCGATTCGCGCCATGACCTACTCGGTGACGCCCGTCGGCGTCAGCCCCGACCGCGGAACGTGGGACGTGTCGCGCGACTGGCAGCTCGTGGACACCAACAAGAACGGCAAGCACGACGGTTTCGACGAGTCCTTCATCGACAAGAACGGCAACAACGTCCAGGACGCGGACGAGCCGGTCGTCGGCGACGGCAAAATCATCCAGGACCTCGGCGTGAACACGCTCCGCGCCTATCATCATCTTTATGACAAGGAGCTCTTCCGCCGTCTTTACAAGCAGAACGGCATTCACATTCTCTGCGGCGATCTGCTCGGCGCCTACGCGGTGGGCAGCGGCGCGACCTGGACGGAAGGAACCGACTACAGCAACCCCAAGCAGCAGGAAACGATGCTGGCGGGCGTGCGCAAGATGGTCGAGGAATACAAGGACGAGCCCTACGTGCTGATGTGGGTGCTCGGCAACGAGAACGTCTACGGAGTGGCCAACAACGCCGGCAAGAACCCCGACGCGTTCTACACGCTGGTCAACCGCGCCGCCGAGCTGATTCACCAGATCGACCCGTCGCGCCCGGTGGCGATCGCCAACGGCGACGTGCTCGACATGGATTACTTCCAGAAGCTCTGCCCGGCCGTCGATGTCTTCGGCGCCAACGTGTACCGCGGCGAGCAGGGTTTCGGCCGCCACCTCTACATGAACGTTCGGGACATGCTCGACCGCCCGTTCCTGGTCACCGAGTACGGATGCTCGGCCTACGGCGAAGGCTACTCGCAGGCGCAGGCCGACGCCTACCAGGCGATGTACGTCGCCAACAACTGGGAAGACCTGGAAGCGAACATGGCCGGCCGCGGCGTCGGCAACGCGCTGGGCGGCGTGATGTTCGAATTCATGGACGAATGGTGGAAGGCCAACTCCGATCTTCCCGAGAAAGTGCAGAAGGCCCGCGCCGAGTGGTACGCCCAGCGGTCGGCCACCTACAAGAGCCTTCAGCCGCAGAACCACGACGTGGTTCCGCAGTTCGGATTCCCGTTCATCGACGGCTGGAGCTACGAGGAATGGTATGGGATCGTGAGCCAGGGCAACGGTCAGAACAGCCCGTTCGTGCGCATCATGCGCCCGGCCTACGACACCATGCGGACCCTCTGGCGGAAGTAGCACCGGGGCGTGGGACGCTGGCTGTTTCTCATCATGCTGGGAGCCGCCGGCGCCTACTGCGTTCGCACCTACGCGTTTGAGGGAATCTATCTCGCGTCCAACTCCATGGCGCCCACGCTTCCCGAAGGCCGGCACATCATCGTCAACAAATTCTCCTTCGCCTTCTCACGGCCGCGACGCGGCGACGTCGTCATGTTTGATCTGCCGGCGCATCCCGAAAAGGGGCTGGTGAAGCGCGTGATCGCCGTCGGAGGCGACCACATCGAAATCCGGCGCAAGGCGGTCATCCTCAACGGCCAGGAACTGAACGAGCCGTACGTGCAGCACACGCGCCCCGACGAGATTCTCGTCGGTGACAACATCCCCGACACCGAAGTGCCGAAGGACACGCTGTTCGTGATGGGCGACAACCGGGACGTGTCCGGCGATTCGCGCGACTGGAACGACGCGCAGGGGCGATGGACGCCGTTCGTCCCGGTCACGCGCGTGCGCGGGCTGGTTCAGCGGTGAGCGCGCCCTCGATGCCGCGCCGGCTTCGCGCGCTTCTCAAGCGGCCGGGCGCGCTGAGAAGCCTGGGCGCCCACGACGTTTTCACCGCGCTCATCGCCCAGCAGGCGGGCTTTGACGCCGTGTTCCTGGGAGGATTCGGAGCGAGCGCAAGCCTCCTCGGCCTGCCCGACCTGAACCTGCTGACGCTCGACGAGATGACGGGCGCGGTCCGGCGGATGGCCAGCCGCCTCACGATTCCCGTGGTGGCCGACGGAGACACCGGCCACGGCGGCGTTCACAATGTGGCGCGCACCGTGTCGGAGTTCGAGCGCGCGGGCGCGGCCGGCGTGGTTCTCGAGGATCAGGTGTCGCCCAAGCGCTGCGGGCATTTCGCGGGGAAGGAAATCATTCCCGCCAAGGAAATGGTGGCCAAGCTGCGCGCCGCCGTGGAAGCCCGCGCGAACCCCGATTTTGTGATCATTGCGCGAACCGACGCCCGCGACGTCGCCGGACTCGGCGAAGCCGTCAACCGGGCGAATCTTTACCGGCGCGCCGGCGCCGACGTGACGTTCATCGAGTCGCCGCACGGCGAGGACGAGCTGGAATCGATTCCGCGGCGCGTGAAAGGCCCGATGCTGGTGAACATGCTGACGGGCGGGCGCACGACCAACGTGCCGGCGGCGCGCCTCGATAAGTGGGGCTACAAGATCATCGTCTATCCCGTCGAGTCTCTGATGATCGCGGCCACCGCGGTGCGCCGGCTGGCCGACGCCGTTCTCTCGGGCGGAAGCGTCGACGGTGTTCGCCACGAGATGATCGATTTCAACGAACTCAAGCAGATGCTCGGGCTGGAAGAGACCCGGGCGAAAGGAGACCGCCATGTCCGTCGCTGATGCCAACAAAATGAAACCCGGCCAGGTTGCCCCCGATTTCTCCGGGCTTCCCGGCGTCGACGGCAAGCGCTACGGATTGAAGGACTTCGCGTCCGAAACCGCGCTCGTCATTTTTTTCAGCTGCAACCACTGCCCGTACGTCCAGGCCTACGAGGACCGCGTCATCGAGCTTCAGAACGAGTTCCGGTCGAAGGGCGTGCGGTTCATCGCCATCAATTCCAATGACGCCTCGAATTATCCCGACGACTCCTTCGACAACATGGTCGCGCGGGCCCAGCAGCGGAAATTCAACTTCGTGTATCTTCGCGACGACAGCCAGGACGTCGCGCGCGCCTACGGCGCCACGCACACGCCGCACCTGTTCGTCTTCGACAAGGAACGCAAGCTGCGCTACACCGGCCGCATCGACGACAACTGGCAGGAACCGGCCAAGGTCACCAAGCGCTACCTTCGCGACGCGCTGAACGCGCTCACGCAGGGGAAAGCGCCGGCCGAAGCGGAGACATTCGCCATCGGCTGCACCATCAAGTGGAAAAAATAACCCGGTCCGAAGCCCTTTTCGCCGAAGCCTCCCGGCACCTGGTCGGCGGCGTCAACTCGCCCGTCCGCGCCTTCGGCGCCGTCGGGGGAACGCCGCGCTTCATCGCCAGCGCCAAAGGCGCCCACGTCACCGACGTCGACGGCAACAAGTACATCGATTTCATCGGATCGTGGGGCCCCATGATCCTCGGCCACAACCCGCCGCTGGTGATCGACGCCGTCAAAAAGGCCATCACCGACGGCACGTCGTTCGGTGCGCCGTCGTCGGGCGAGGTCGAGCTGGCCAAGATGGTGAAGGACGCTTTTCCGTCGATCGACAAGGTCCGCTTCACCACCTCGGGCACCGAGGCGACCATGGCCGCCATCCGGCTGGCGCGCGCGGCGACCAAGCGCGTGCGCATCGTCAAGTTCGAGGGCGGCTACCACGGACATTCCGACGGGCTGCTCGTGGCGGCGGGATCCGGCGCCACCACCTTCGGCGTGCCGTCGAGCGCCGGCGTTCCGGATTTTCTGGCGAAGAACACCTGGGTGCTTCCCTACAACGACGAGGAAGGCCTCGAGAATCTTTTCATGCGCCAGGGCATCAACGTCGCCTGCGTCATCGTCGAGCCGGTGGCCGGCAACATGGGCGTCGTGGTCCCCGACAAGTCGTTCATCGACACGCTCGTCACGCTCTGCAAGAAGCACGGATCTCTTTTGATTTTCGACGAGGTCATGACGGGCTTCCGCCTCGCATGGGGCGGCGCGCAGGAACTGTTCGGGCACGCGCCCGACCTGACGTGCCTGGGTAAAATCATCGGCGGGGGCTTTCCCGTCGGCGCGTTCGGCGGCCGCAAGGACGTCATCGAGAAGCTGGCGCCGCTCGGCCCGGTGTACCAGGCCGGAACGCTCTCGGGCAACCCGGTGGCGATGGCGGCGGGCGTGGCGACGCTGAGCGAGCTCAAGAGCCGCAACCCGTACGAGGCGCTCGAGAAGGCGACGCAGGACCTGTGCGACTCGATCCGGGAATCCGCCCGCAAGGCGAACGTGCTGGTGCAGGTGAACGAGTGCGGCTCGATGTTCACCGTGTTCTTCACCGCGCGGAAAGTCGACAACTATTTTTCGGCCACGCAGGCCGACACCAAAAAGTACGCGGCGTTTTTCCACGCCCTGCTCGAGCGCGGCGTTTCGCTGCCGCCATCGCAGTTCGAGGCGGCCTTCGTCTCAACGGCGCACACGCCGGCGGTCATGGAAGAAGCCAAGAAAGCATTCGCCGGCGCGTTCAGCGCCGTCGCCGCACTGGGGAAAAAATGAAACTCGGATCCGAAATACTCTGGTTGTCTGAAAAGGACGTTCAGGAGCTGCTGCCGATGGCCGACGCGCTCACCGCGGTGCGCCAGGCGTTCGAACTCCACGGCAAGAATCTCGTGCAGATGCCGTCGAAGATTTACCTCGAATTCAAACCCTACGATGGCGACCTTCGCGCCATGCCCGCGTATCTGCTTCCGCCGGTCGAAGCCGCCGGCGTGAAGATCGTGAATTCCACGCCGTCGAACCCCGACAAAGGACTGCCGGCGGTGGCCGGCCTGATGATCCTGACCGACCCGAAGACCGGCCTTCCCCTGGCCGTGATGGGCGCGGGCACGCTGACGTCGATGCGCACGGGCGCGGCGGGCGGCATCGCCGCCAAGGCGCTGGCGCGGCCCGACTCCTCGCGCGTGGGCCTCGTCGGCTGCGGCCGCCAGGCCAAGACGCAGCTCGAGGCGCTGCTCGCTTATTTCAAGATTTCCGAGGTCATCGTGTGGGGCAAGACCATCGAGGAATCGAAGGCGTTCTGCGCCGCCAACGGCGCGATGGCGAAAATGCGGCCGGTGACCACGTCCCAGGAAGCCTGCGGAGCGGATATCATCGTCACCACCACGCCCTCGCGCGTGCCGGTGGTCAAGGAAGCATTCGTGAAGCCGGGCACCCACATCAACGCCATCGGCGCCGACGCGCCCGGCAAACAGGAGCTCGAGACCGCGCTTTTGAAGCGCTCGCGCGTGGTCGTCGACGAGTGGGGCCAGGCGTCGCACGCCGGCGAGATCAACGTCGCTGTTGAGAAAGCGGGCTACAAGCGCGGCGACATCGCCGGCCAGCTCGGCGAAATTCTCACCGGCGGCAAGCCGGGCCGCACCAGCCCCGCGGACATCACCATTTTCGATTCGACGGGCCTGGCGATTCAGGACGTGGCCACCGCCCGGATGATTTACGATAAGGCCGTTAAACTCCAGAAAGGTCAGGTGCTACAGCTCCATGGTTGACGTCGCGCCCTTCCGGGCTCTCCGATACGTTCCCGATAACAAGTCCGACATCTCGCGGTTCATCTGCCCACCCTATGACGTGATCTCGCCGCATGAGCGCGACGCGATGGGCCGGAAATTTCCCAAGAACATCATCCATCTCGAGCTGCCGGCGGGCGACGGCGACGACAAGTACGCCAACGCCGCGCGCATTCTCAACGACTGGCGGGGCACCAGCCTTCTGCAGGACGACCGCCAGGCGGCGTTCTACCTGCTCGAGACGACGTACAAGATCAGCGACCCTTTCGCTCCCGAGGGAAAACTCAAACGCTACGGCGTGATCACCGGCCTGCGACTGGAAACGCCGGGCAAGGGGCGCGTGAAGCCGCACGAGAAGACGCTGCCCAAGGCCAAGGAAGACCGGCTGAAGCTGTTGACCGCCCTGCGCACCAACATCAGCCCGATCTTCGGCTTATTCTTCGACAAGCAGAACGCCTGGAAGAAATGGGTGACCAAGGCCACCAGGCGCAAACCGCTCGTCACCGGCCGCGAGAGCAAGGATCTCGAGCATCGCATGTGGAAGATCGACGACCCCGCGCTCCAGAAGGAACTGCGCAAGCTCCTGTCGGCCAAGGAGCTCTACATCGCCGACGGCCACCACCGCTACGAGGTGTCCTGGGCCTACAGCGAAACCCGTCTTCATTCCGAACCGCACGCGCCGATGGACGCCGGTTGGCGCCGCGTGATGGCCTACATCTGCCCGATGGAAGAGAAAGGCCTGCTCATGCTGCCGACGCATCGCCTCGTGCGGTCCAACCGTAACCTCGAGGAGTGGCGGATCCACCTCGAATCGACCTTCGAGATCACCCCGGTCAAGGGAACGGCGGCGATTCTCGAGGTGCTGCGGAAGGAGACCGGCTCGATCGGCTGGGTGAACGCCGAAGGCGCGTTCCTGCTCAAGCTCAAGCGCGGGCTGACCATCGATCATTGCCTCCAGCACCGTCCCAAGGCGCTGCGCGAGCTCGACGTGGTGGTTCTGCATGACCTCGCGCTGGGCGAAGCCAACGAAACGCCCTTCCTCACCGAAAAGGAAATCGTTTTCACGCGCGACGTGAAGGGGCTCGACCTTCTCACCAAGAAAGACCGCACGTGGGTGGGCTTCATGCTCGCCTCTCCGGGCGTCGCCTCGCTCGCGCGCGTGGCCTCGGCGGGCGAAGTGATGCCGCCCAAGACGACGTACTTCTACCCCAAGGTTCCGACGGGTTTCACCACCATGCCCCTGGAGCAGCCGATCCGCTGACCATGACCTGGCTCGACGTCTCCCTTTTCGTGGTGCTCGTCCTGTTTCTCGCGGTGGGCGCGCGCATGGGGAGCGTCTGGATGGCGGCGTGCCTGGCTGGCGGATTCTTCGGCGCCTTTCTCACCGACATGTACGCGCTGTCGCTGGCGACGTCGCTCGCCCATTTTCCGGGTTCGGTGGCGCTCGCCGGAGCGGCGCTGTTCATTCTGGGCGCGGGCGCGATCCTGTTGCCGGGCCTGTTTCTGTCGGGTCTTTTTGAAGGGATGATCCTCGGTGTGATCGACAGTTCGTTCGGTCTGTTCACCGGCGCCGTGGCCGCCGCCGTGCTGATCGCCAACTTCCTTCTCATCGCGGTGCCGTTCCTGCCGAACCTGGAAGCCTCGCGCGCGTGGAAAAAATCCGTGGTGGTCCGCCCGCTTCAGCGCAAGCTCGAGGACACCTTCCAGCGCCCGGTCTTCCGTCGGCGCCTCTCGGGCCTGGGCGCGGCGCGCAGCGCGCTCAACGAGCTCGAGCCGCTCACCGACAAGGCCAAAACCGAACTCAAGGAAGCCGCCCACAAGGCCGTCGAGAAAGCCAAGGGCTGATGGCGCTTCGCGTCGGCTCCTTCTCCCGGGTTCCGGCTTCCATTCCCGCCTTCTGGCGGACGCTCCATCCCCGCCCCACGCATGGATTTCTTCTGGGTTCCGGCTCCGGCGGACCTGGCGACCGCTACGTCTATCTTTCGCTCGAGGAACCGCGCCGCGTCGTCTCCGCGCCGGCCGCGCGGTCGCTCGCCGCCCTTCGAACCCTCGAGCGGAAACTTGACCGCGGTGGTTTCGACGTTTTTCCGCGACTGGTCGGCTTCATCGGCTTCGATGCCGGACGCGGTTTTGACGCGGCCCTCGCCCGGCTTCCCCGGATGCCCGACGCCACCGGTCTTCCGGCCGTCCTCTTCGGCGATTACGCCGCCATCGCCCGCATTGATCTCGCCGAACGGCGGACCGACGTGGTGACGCGGGGCAGCGAGGCGTTCGCCCGCGCGGTCCGCCGCCGCGTGGAGCGGGCGCTGGCCACCGACGCGCCGATGCCGGCGGGCCGTCCGACGACGCGCTCGCGCATGCGCGTGGCCTCGCCCGCCGCCTTCGCCCGCGCCGTGAACGCCGCCAAGCGTCACATCGCCGCCGGCGACATCTATCAGGCGAACCTGAGCCTTCTTTTTCAGCGGCCGTTCGCGGGCGACCCGCTCGCGTTGTACGAGCGGTTGTCGCGCCGCAACCCGTCGCCGTACGCCGCGCTCATGAAGTGCGGCGACGCGTGGCTGGTGAGCTGCTCGCCCGAGCTTCTGATCCAGGTCGACGGAAAGCGGCTCATCACCCGCCCCATCGCCGGCACGCGGCCGCGCGGGCGCGACGCCGCGCACGACCGGCGGCGGCGCGGGCAGCTGCTGCTCTCGCCCAAGGAGCGCGCCGAACACATCATGCTCGTGGACCTCGAGCGAAACGACCTCGGGCGCGTGTGCGCGCCGGGCAGCGTCACCGTGACGGAGAAATTCGCGGTGGAGCGCTACTCGCACGTCATGCACATCGTGTCGCAGGTGGAGGGAAAACTGGCGCCCGGCCGCACCGCGGTGGACGCCGTGGCGGCGGTGTTTCCCGGCGGGACGATCACCGGCTGTCCCAAGATCCGCTCGGTCGAAATCATCCAGGCGCTCGAGCGGGCGTCGCGGTCCGTTTTCTATGGAAGCGCCGGCTATTTCTGCGGCAATGCCGATGCCAAATTCAATATCCTCATCCGCACCGCGTTGATCCGCCGGGGACGCTTGTCGCTGCGCGCGGGCGCGGGCATCGTGGCGGACTCGCGCGCCGACCGGGAATACCGCGAGGTTCTGGCGAAGGCGCGGGCCATCGTCGAGGCCGCGGAGGGATGAGACCATGAAGGCATTCTTGAACGGGCGCCTCGTGCCCGAATCCAAGGCGGCGGTGCCGCTCACCGACCGCGGTTTCCTGTACGGCGACGGAATTTTCGAGACCGTGCGCGTCTACGCCGGAAAGCCCTTCCTCCTGCAGGAGCACCTCCGCCGGCTCAACAGCGCCATGCTCGCGGTGAAAATCGCGCCGCCCCTGTCGCTCATGGAGATCGGCCGCGCCATTCACCGAATGATCACCGCCAACCGCCTGAAGGAAGCCGTGGTGCGCGTCACCATCACCCGCGGCTCGGGGCCGCGGGGCTACGACACGACCGGCTCGGGCAAGGCGACCATCGCCATCACGGCGCACCCCTTTCCCGGCTATTCCGCCGAACAGAACCGCAAAGGCGTGGTGGCGGCGGTGGTGTCGGTGCGCCGCAACGACGCGCGGGCCCTGCCGCCCGACGTGAAATCCACGAGCTGCCTCAACCAGATCCTGGCCCGGATGGAAGCCACCGACCTCGAGGCCCAGGAGGCGATCATGCTCAACGCCGCCGACGACGTGGTCGAGGCCAGCGCCAGCAACGTGTTCGTGGTGAAAAACGGCGCGCTGGTGACCCCGCGCCTGGACGGCAACGTCCTGCCCGGAATCACGCGCGGCTGGGTGATGCGCCTGGCGCGCGAGGGCGGGTACCCGGTGGAGGAGCGGCGTCTACCGGTCGCCGCCCTGGCCGCCGCCGACGAGGTCTTCCTGACCAACTCCGTCCAGGAAATCATGCCGGTGGCGCGAATCATTTTTAACCACGGCCCGGCCCCCAAGATGATGCGGCTGGGCCCCTACATGAAGACCAGCGGCTACATCGGGCCGGTCACCATCGACCTGGTGGTGCGTTTTCGGGAGTCGATCCGGTCGCTGCTGAGGGCCTAAATCGACGGGTCATCGACGGAAAGGAGCCATAATGTTACAATCCCAGCAAATTCGCCCCTCGGAAAAGGAAATGAAACAGGAAAAGAAAGTACTCAAGCTCGGCATGCCCAAGGGCAGCCTTCAGGAATCCACCACGGAATTATTCAAGAAAGCCGGCATCCGCATCTCCGCCGGCGACCGGTCGTACTTCCCCTATTGCGACGACGATGAGATCGAAGTCATGCTCATCCGCTCCCAGGAAATGGGCAAGTACGTCCAGGACGGCCTTTTTGACGTGGGCCTCACCGGCCAGGACTGGATCCTGGAAACCGGCGCGGACGTGCACGAGGTCTGCGAACTGATTTACGGAAAATCCGGTTTTCGACCGGTTCGATGGGTGCTCGCGGTGCCCAACGACTCCCCGATCCAGAAAGTGGAAGACCTCAACGGAAAGACGGTCGCCACCGAGCTCGTCAACTACACCAAGAAGACCTTTGAAAAGCGCGGCGTGAAGCCGCTCGTGGAATTTTCGTGGGGCGCCACCGAAGCCAAGGCGGGCATGCTTGTCGATGCGATCGTCGAGCTGACCGAGACCGGCCGCTCGCTGAAGGCCAACAAGCTCCGCATCGTCGAGGACCTTCTGTCGTCGACCACGCGCTTCATCGCCAACAAGGAATCCTGGAAGGACGAGTGGAAGCGCAAGAAGATCGAGAACATCGCGATTCTTCTGAAGGGCGCGCTCGCCGCCGAGGGCATGGTCGGCCTCAAGATGAACCTGAAGGAAGCCGACCTCGAAAAGATCACCAAGATCCTTCCGTCGCTCAAGCGGCCGACCGTGAGCAAGCTCACCGAGCCGGGCTGGATCGCGATCGAAGTCGTCGTCGAGGAATCGGTCGTCAAACGAATTCTGCCGGAGCTCAAACGCGCCGGCGCCGAAGGCATCATCGAGTATCCGCTGAACAAGCTGATCGCCTGACGTTGGTAAGGAGGGGGTTCTATGGAAATCCGTAAAGAGACAAAGTGGCTTTGCGAAAACGCTCACGCGTTGGAACGCTTCTCGGGTAAGTGGGTGATGTTCGACGTCACCGGCGGCGTCGTGAAGAAAGACGACTCGCTCATGCGCCTTCTGCGCACCACCGATCGCCGCGCCGTCGAGCGGCCGTACGTTCTGCACGTTCCGTCGAAGAAAGACCTCTCCGTGCCGCTTCCGGGCACCCGGCGCCGATAAACCGCCAGGTCTGAATGACGGCCCGCCGAAAACAGCGCAACCTTCCGCCGAAGCTTTACCAGTTCCCGTACGTCAGGTTCCACGGCAAGTTTTATCCGTTGATTCCCATCGCGCTGTCGCGCGGTGATCGCAGCGTCAACACCTTCGCCCTCCTCGATTCCGGCGCGTCCATCTCCGTATTCCGTCCGGAAATCGCCGAGGCGCTCGCCATTCCGCGCGGCCGGCGCACCGGCATGCGCCTGGGCACCGCCGCCGGCGGCGTCGACATCGGCATCACAAAGGTGAAGGTGGAGGTCGGGACCACGTCGTTCAACGCCCGCATCGGATTTTCGAAGGCTTTCGCCGCCAGCTTCAACATTCTCGGGCGGGAAGGCTTCTTTCACAAATTCAGCATCTGCTTCAACGAAGTGTCGAGGACGGTACTGATGGTCCCGCTGGGAGACATGCACTCATGACCGATCGCGTTCGTTTCGCCCCGTCGCCGACGGGCTTTCTCCATGTGGGCGGCGCCCGCACGGCGCTCTACAACTGGCTTTACGCCCGCGGCAAGAAGGGCACGTTCATCCTGCGCATCGAGGACACCGATGAGGCCCGGTCCACCGATGAGTCGATGCGCGCGATCATCGACGGCATGCGCTGGCTCGGCCTCGACTGGGACGAAGGTCCTTTTGTCGGAACCGACGGCCAGGAGAAGGGCTCGTTCGGCCCGTACTTCCAGATGGCGCGGCTCGACATCTACCGCCAGCATCTCGACCGCCTGCTCGCCGAGAACAAGGCGTATCCCTGTTTCTGCACCAAGGAAGACCTCGAGCAGATGCGCAACCGCGCCATGCTCACCAAGCAGCCGCCCAAGTACGACGAGCGCTGCCGGAAGCTGTCGGCCGACGAGCGGAAGGCTCGCCTCGCCAAGAACGAGCCGCACGTCTACCGTCTCGCGCGGGTTCACGAGGGCGCCGTGGAGTTCGACGACGTCGTCAAGGGTCGCATGCGCTTCGAGGCGGACCTGCTCGACGATTTCATCCTCGTCAAATCCTCGGGCGTTCCGACGTTCATGTACGCCGGCGCCATCGACGACCACTTGATGGAGATCACCCACGTCATTCGCGGCGACGATCACCTGTCGAACACGCCGCGGCAGATCCAGCTCTACGACGCGTTCGGCTGGACGAAAAAACCGATCTTCGCGCACATCTCCATGATCCACGGCCCCGACGGCCAGCGGCTGTCGAAGCGGCACGGCGCCACCTCCGTCGAGGAATTCCGGAAATCCGGCTTCCTTCCGGAAGTCATGCTCAATTACCTCGCGCTCCTGGGCTGGTCAACGGCGGATTCGCAGCAGCTCTTCGACCCGAAGGACCACTTCAAGGAGCTCGTCGAGAAATTCGACCTGGAGCGCTGCCAGAAGAGCCCGGCCATCTTCGACATCGAGAAGATCAAGTGGATGAACGGCGTGTACATCCGGAAACTGAACAAGGACGAGCTGCTCGACCGCACCTGGCCGTACCTGGTCGAGGCCAAGCTGGTGTCGGGTTCCGCCAGCCCGGAGCTGCGCAGCTACATTCACCAGGCGCTGATGCTCGAGCAGGAGAAGCTCGTGGTGCTGTCCGACGCGCCGGGCCTGATCGATTTCTTTTTGACCGAAGACGTGACCTTCGAGGCGGAAGCCGTCGAGAAAGTGCTTCGCAAAGACGGCGCGTTCGATGTGATCCGGGGCGTGGCTGAGGAATTCTCAAAGCTGCCGTCGCTCACGGCCGCGAACACCGAAAAGGTCTGCCGCGACTACGCCGTGGCCAAGGGCCTCAAGAACGGCCAGGTGTTTCACCCCGTGCGGGTGTCGGTGTCCGGCCGGACGCGGGGGCCGAGCCTGTTCCACATGCTGGAGGTGATGGGGAAAGACCGGGTGCTCAGGCGGATGTCGGCGGCGCGCGAAAAGACGGCGGTCTGATATAATCGTTCGTCGACCTTAGTTATCGACGGAAAAGACATGGACGAAAAAGAGTTTTTCTCAAAAATCGACTTCAACAAAACCTGGGACGAAGAGGACTGGGAAAAGTTCTTTCGCGCCCAGGACGACTACCGCCTGGCCACCCAGAACAAGGAAGTCCGCAAGAAGCCCATGTCCAAGCTGCGTTTCCAGGGGACCGACGAAGTGGCGGCGTTCGAGCCGATCGTGCGGGAATACGGCTTCGGCGGCGTTCCGTCCATCGTGCACCAGCTCCAGGGCCTTCCGTTCGTGGGCGACGAGGATCCGGAAGCCGACTATCATCCCGCCACCAACGAAGACCCTCACTACTGGGGAGAAGGCGCGCCCCTGGCGACCGTCCTGATTTACCGCGACTGCTGCCGGTTCGCGATCTGCACCTCGCAGGAAATCGACCGGTACCTCAAGATGCGCGGGCCCGCCTACAAGAAAAAGTACAACGCGGAATTCGAGACGCTCCGGTTTCACGCCAACTGGGTGGCCATCAACGTCGCGGAAGGGCACCGCACCGGTTATTCCGACGACCGCATCCGCGGCAACATCGCCAAGTGTAAGCGCGCGCTCAAGCATGCCGACATCTGCATGAGCCTGCTGACCAGAATTTCGACACGCACCCGTTCGGCGCGCCTGCGCCGTGAGCTGTTCGCCTTCGCGGTTCAGCTTCGCAATGGGCTTTTCGCGTGGATCGACGAGCTCCGCGATCGCGACCGATAACGCGACCACGTTATAGGCCGTGGCCGCGCGGGCTGACCCACCTGTCTTAAAACTCCGGACTTTTTGATTTCTTGATTCGCGACAGCGGAACGCGCGCGATCGCCGACGGGTTTTCCGTCACGATCCACGCGGTGCTGCCGCTCAGCGAAAACCCCGTGGGTGTGGCTCCCCGCAGGAACGGGTCGAGGTCGAAGGTGGCGAGTGTCTTGAGCGGCTTCTGCAATCTGAAAACGGTGAGCTCACGCGCCTTTCCGTCGAGGACCCACAGGCGCTTGTTTTGCATCTGCAGGGCCGTGACGTTGGCCAGCGGCAGGTCGAACTTGTCGCGCACCTCGGCGGGGTTGTCCGCGCGCAGGCGGTACAGCATCTTCGACTCGAGGCCCGCCGTCCACAAATCGGAACCGTCCAGGATCAGGCCCGCCGGCTTATCGTCGGGCGCCGGATAGCGATCGGTCACCTGATGATCGGTCGAGGCGGCGTGGCGAAGAATTTCGTGCGTGAGCCCGTCGACGGTCCACAATCCTTCCGAGTCCACCTGCAGCCCCGCCATCAACCCCACCGGCAATGATTCCACCGAAAGAATGGGCGCGCCGCGCTTGGCCGCGTGCACGTACAACGTCTTGCGAAGCCAGTCGGCGACGTAAATTTTTCCGTTGGCGGCGGTGATGGCGCCGGAATGCGCGTAGGGCAGCGGCGTCCATTCCGGCATGCGCAGCCCGAGAACCGCCGCGACCACGAGCACCGCGCCGAGCGCGATGGCGCCGGCCCGGCGATGAAGAGCGGATCGGGGCGCGGGCCCGGGCAGCATCGGCCGCGCGGGCGCCGCGGCCGCGGGACGACGGCGGCCCGAATCCATCGAGCGAAGCTCGTTGGCCACGCGCGCCACGATGCTGTCGATGCTTTCGGGCGCCGGGCCCTCGGCCTTGTGCGAGGCCGAGCCGTTGCCGTTGGGCGCGGTTTCACTCGCGCCCTTCTTGAGAAAGTCGTCCATGATCTCGGATATGCGCGACTGGTACACCGACTTGGCGCTCTCCCATTCGCGCTCGATGCGGCGCTGATAGGCGTCGATGTCGTCGATCAGTTCGGCGGCCGCCGGGGGGACGCCGTCGGGCGGGTTGGCCCCGTTTCCGTTGGGCGCGGCTTTCCCGCCGGCCCCGTTGGGGGAGGCCGGATCGGCCTGGGACTTCGAAAGGGGCTCAGATTCTTCGGGATTCATTGAACCATCTCCAATTTAAGGGGGTTTTTCGGCTTTTTCCACCCTTGCTCATTATTATTGGGCCTTCTTTTTCAAATGGGCGCCGTGTAGATGGATCTTCTCGATCTCGGCGTTGATGCGCGCGGCCTCGGCTGCGCCGAAGCGGGCGCGCATGGACTCCAGAAGCTCCATCCGCTCCTGGTCCGATACGTCGCGGGCGACCGCCTCGTCGTAGAACTGCCACGCGCGCGCGGCGTCGGGCGTCGGCGCCGCCTGCGCGGGCCGGCGCGCGGGCGTCACGGCCGGCTTGGGCGCGGCGGGGTGCGGGAGGGCGGCCGGCTTCTTGGGGGAAACGACGGGCACGACCGGGTGAACCACCTCGAGCGGGGCCGGCGCGGTCGACACCGCCACCGGCGCCGCGGGAGCCGGCGCCGGCTGGGCGGGATAGACCGCCGGCACCGTGGTGGTCGACGGCGCCACGTTGGCGGCGGCGCGCAGCGCGGCGATTTCGCGTTCGAGCGTGGCGATGTCCTCGGTCACGCCCTGCTGGAAGCGATTCAATTCCGAGACAGAATCTTCGATCGGCGCGGTTTCGGTCGGGGCGGCCGTCGCGACCGCGACCACCGGCTGAACCATCGGCGGGACGATCGCCGCCGTGGTCGCCACCGCGACCGCGTTGCCGAATCGCATCGAGAAGCCCAGGCGCTGCGTGCCGTCGGTGACCGACAGGTTTCCGATCGGGAAGCTGAGCGCGTAGTCGAACGAGAACCGGCCGAAGTGATAGGCCGCGCCCGCCGTGACCGCCTTGTAGCCGCGCGAACCCTCGGCATAACCGCCGCGCAGCGTCACCGCGCCGTTGTTGCTCAGGCGGAAATTGCGCTCAGCGCCCAGCGCGAGATCCGTGTCGGGGTTCGCCGCCAGGCGGTGCGCCCTGCGGATTTCCGCGGTCACAGCGCCCCACTTCGGACGGTGCGCGGCACCGATCTTGATGATCTCCGGCGCGCGGTCGCCCGAGCGGATCGAGATGTCCGGCCGGTTGGCGTTCATCACCATCACGCCGACGCTGGAATCCAGACGGCGGCCGAACTGGTAGAGGACGCCGAGGTCGGCGCTGACGGCGCTGGTTTTACCGCCGCCGTTGAGCAGCGGGTCGGCCGCGCCCGAGGCGGAGCCGTTGTCCCCGATGGCGTTCTCGGCGTAGGCGCCGCCCACGAAGGAGCGCTCGAGCATCTTCAAGTTGGCGCCCGCCGACCACACACCTTCCCAGCCGAACGGCGCGATGTTCAGACGACGGCCCGCGCCGAGAAGATACGTCTTCTCCTCGAGGATTTCCGTCGCCTTGAAGTCGCGGTAGCCGAAGCCGAGAACCGTTTCGCCGGGGCGGATCGGGTGAACGTAACCCAGGTAGGTGCTGCCGAGTTTCGATCCATCCGAAAGGCCGCGCGCGGTCTGCTCAAATTCCGTCACGAGGCGCGGGTCGCCGATCTGGATCAGGCCGGCGGGGTTGTTGAACGCCGCGCTGGCATCATCGGCGAGCGCCGTCTGGGCGTCGGCCATGCCGGCGGCGCGCGGGCCCGCCGCGACCTCGTCGAAGGAGGCGCGGACCGGCGCCACAAACACGCCCATCGCCACGGCGAGGGCCGCGGCGCGCAGCAGCCAGCGATGAAGGGTCTTCAGCGCAATCATCGCGCCACCCCCACCGTTCCGGTGAACGTCTGCCCTTCGCCGGTGATCTTGTAAATGTAGGCGCCGCCGGGCACCACGTTGCCCGAGGCGTCATGGCCGTCCCAGATAAGCGTCGTGCCGATGCCGCCGATCGTCGACGGATCGGGAAGCGTCGCGACGTGGCGGCCGTCCTTGTCGAAGATCTCGCCGTGCACGCCCGCGTTGTTCGGGTTCTCGAGCACGAAGTAGACGCGGTCGTTGAGACCGTCGCCGTTCGGCGTGAACACACGCGGGTAAACGTTGGTGCGTTCAAGCGACAGCGACGCGGCGCGCGGCGCCGACCTCAGCTGGTAATTGCCGAGGAAGGCGGTGCGAACGCTGACGGTCTGCGCAGGCACGTTGACAACGCCGCCGAGCTTGATCCACGACACGCCGTTGCTCCAGTACAGCGAGAGCTGGCTCGGCGAAACGCCGGCGGCGATCTGCGGCGCGGGCGACGGCCCGCCGCGCCCGACTTCACCGTTGATGAGGTCGAAGCCCACCGACACCGTGGCGTGGGCCACGGGGAACGAGAGATCGTTGACGGGCGTGAGGTTGTCGCCGCGCAGGAGCTGCAGGCGCACGCTGCGGATGATCGAGCCGTCATTGGCCAGCGGCTCCTCGACCAGCACGAGCGTGAGCGGCACGCCGTACTTATTGAAGCCCGAGCGCAGGAGGTTGTTGACGTCGCGCGGCATGAGCACGCTCGACAGCCCGTCGGCGCCCACGAAGATGACGTTCGCCTCCGGGCTCGAATCGGCCAGGAGCGAATCGGCGGACTCGTTGCCGTGGGTGTCGATCGCGTGGACTTTGTAGATGAACGTCTGGCCGTTCACCTGGTCGGCGAACACGGGGACGCTGAGCGGCGCGGTCGTAAGGCGGACGAACGATCCGCCGACGGCCGAGCTCCGGTAGATGTGGTAGCCCGCCAGATCGGTGATCGGCGTTCCGTCCTCGTTCAGCGTGACCGCTTCCCAGCTCAGCGTGAAGTTCTGGCCGTTCGCCGGCAGGTCGCCCTTGAAGCCGAGCGGCGCGCGCGGCGGCATGGCGTCGTCGGGCATGAAGACCGCGAGGGTCGCGCTCGTCGACGTCTGGACGCCGTCGCCGTTCACGGCGCGGACGCGGTAGTAGTAGGTGGTCAGCGGCGTCAGGCCGGTGTCCGTCAGGCTCGGCGACGTCACGAACGTCAGCGGCGTGAAGCTGACGTTGTCGGTCGAGCGCTCGGGCCGGTAAAGGGTGCCCGCCGAGTTGCCGCTGGCGTTCCACGCGATATCGAGATTGCCGTACCCGATCCGGGTGACCTGGAGCGAGGTCGGGACCGCCGCCAGCGTGTAGACCGTGGTCGCCGGCGACGGCGCCGACAGACCGAACCCGTTTCCGGCGCGGATGGTGCGCGCCACCGCGGTGTTGGGCGTGAAGCCCGACTCCACGTACTGAAGCAGCGGCGTCTGGACGATCAGGCCGCCGCCGGGGAAGGCGTTCAGCGTATAGAAGCTCGCGGCGCCGGAGGCAGTCCACTGCCACTGGAGGCTTCCCGTGCTCTGCGCGACCGCGGTAAGAGAGGCTGGCGTGGCCGGCGGACCTCCGCCGGTCTGAAGCGGCTTGCTCGCCGCCTGCTGCGCGGTTCCCACGCGCGTGTCGATGGGAGAAATCTGTGCATCCAAGTCGATCGACTTGATGCCGAAGTAGTAAGTGACGCCGACCGTGAGTCCGGAAACGATGGAGAATTCCGTGACGCCGGGCGCGTGCGCCGGTGAGACGATGACCTGCGAGAGCGGGATGGACGACCACCATGCTTCCGCCTGCGCGGGATTGTTCGCCGGGAATGTCGCGAACCGAACCTGGTAGAGCGTTAGCCCTATTGCGTTCTGATTGGCGGGCGCGGTCCAGACAAGCTGGATGTCTCCATCCAGGATTCCAACCGGCGACGCCGTCAGATTCGTGATGGCGTTGGGCGGGTTGAGGATGTGCACGGCGACGCCCAGCGACACGTTCTGCGCCGCCTGAGCGGGCACAGCGGTCCCCAGGAGCCAACCCGCGAGGGTCAGCCCGATCACAGACATCGCGCGCGCGCGCGATCTATATCGTCGCCAAACGTCCCACATAACTTTTCTTTGCGAGCCCAGCGCTCAACCGACGTGATGCGGCACGCCCACATGCGGAGCACGGGCGTGCGGCCGTTCTGTGTCCCTCAAATGCGTTTGGCCAGGCGTGTTGGCGCCTGACCGTCCGGACACAGCGGTCTCGTTAAGTCGCTAGATGCGGCCCACTAGCTCGCGGTCATATGACCTCCCTCGAGGAAATTCCGCGCTTCCTCACTGAACGGCGAGTACCAGCGTCGCCTTGCGCTGCGTCGTGTCGCTGACGATTCCCGGGGTCTTCATGCGGAACCACAGGT
>JADMIO011070292.1_pt1 | contig 36748 bp, 37 predicted proteins | sample 8958161 | NCBI WGS metagenome assembly JADMIO01 (sample SAMN16585339, study PRJNA669376) | soil metagenome | isolation source: Crop rotation soil | place: USA: Cullars Rotation, Alabama | collected 2011
CGCGACAACTTGTCCACGTGGAATTCTAAGCTTAGGATCCCAATGTGCTGGAAAGCGCAGCAAGGCATGCCCGCCTTCGAAATAGATCGCGGTATAGCTGAACACCATCGCCCATGGCATCATCAAGCCGACCGGACCGAGTACCGCCACGAGCCAGTAAAACGACATGCGCAGATCGCTCGATCCGCTCGTGAGTTCGTTTTCGAAAAACCGAACGACGAATGCGTGGGTGAGCGCGCGAACCTGCCGGACCATCACAACGCGATGGCATCCACGAGTTGATGGGCCAGCGCATTCACGTCTTCGCGCACGGCAAGCTGCGCAAACACGTCTTCGAGTGACGGCGCGTGCATCAGCTCGCGTAATCGTGCCGCCGAGTCGTCCGCGACGACCTTGCCCGATCGCAGGATGATCACACGGCTGCTGATCTTCTCGATCGTCTCGAGTTCGTGCGAACTGTAGAAAATGATCCGCTGTTCGGCCGCCAGTGTTTTCACCACCGTGCGCATCACGAGCGCGGTGGAAATGTCGAGCCCGGACACCGGTTCGTCCAGGACCACAACGCGCGGATTGTGCAGGAGCGCGGCCGAGAGTAGGACTTTCTGCCGCATGCCTTTCGAAAACTGCGCGAGCGTCACGTGGCGGCTGTTCTCGAGTCCGAACAACGTCAGAAATCGATCGATCTTGTTCTCGAGGCGCCTGTCATCGATGCCGCGCAGCCGGCCGGTCAATCGCAGGTATTCCGGCGCGGTCAGATACGTGTAGATGTACGCCTCTTCAGGGACGTACCCGACGTGCATCTTGTACGCGGGCAAGTCGTCCTGAATGTTCTTGCCGTCAAACAGGATGTCGCCCATCGTCGGCGGCATCAGCCCGACGATCATTTTCACCGTCGTGGATTTGCCGGAGCCGTTCGGTCCCAGATAGCCGAGCACCTCGCCCGGACCGACCGAAAAGCTGACACGGTCGACTGCAGTGATCGCGCCGTATCGCTTGGACACGTTGCGGACTTCGAGCATGGGGTATTAGACACCCTACTCAGCGTTCCGGGTTCCTCGTTCCTCGTTCCTCGTTCGGGTTCCGGTGTTCCGAGTTCCTCGTTCGGGTTTCGGGTTCCGAGTTCCTCGTTCGGGTTTCGGGTTCCGAGTTCTCGCTCGGGTTTCGGGTTCCGAGTTCGCGCTCGGGTTTCGGGTTCCGAGTTCCTCGTTCGGGTTTTCGGGTTCCGAGGTCCTCGTTCGAACCAGGAACCCGGAACCAGGAACCCGAACCAGGAACGAGGAACCAGGAACCCGGAACGGTTCGTCAGGTTCTCGCGAGGTATTTGTCGGCTGTTTCGTGCGCGTGGTACGAGCTGCGGACGAGCGGGCCGGACTCGACGTGGCCGAACCCGAGATCGAGCGCGACACGTTTGATGTGCTGGAATTCGTCGGGCGTGTAGTAGCGATCCATCGGCAGGTGTGCGACAGAGGGGCGCAGATACTGACCAACCGTGAGGATCTGGCAGTCGACGCGTCGCAGGTCGTGCAGCACCTCGATGACTTCGTCCATCGTCTCGCCAAGGCCGACCATCAGGCCTGTTTTGGTCGGAATCGCCGGGGCAAGCCGGCGCGCGCGTTCGAGCAGCTCGAGTGCACGCGGATACTTGCCGCCCGGCCGGGCGAGCCGATACAGGCGCGGCACCGTTTCCGTGTTGTGGTTCAAGATGTCCGGCTTCGCCTCGAGCACCGTGCGCAGGGGAGCTTCCCGCCCTTGAAAATCTGGAATCAGCACTTCGACGCGGCACTCGGGCCGCCGCGCATGCACTTCACGAATCGTCTCCGCGAACATGCTCGCGCCAAAGTCCGGCAAGTCGTCACGGTCGACGGAGGTCACGACGACGTACGCGAGCTCCAGCGTTTCCACCGCGCGCGCGAGCTTCTCAGGCTCGTGCGGATCAAGCGTGATCGGGGCGCCATGTTTGACGTTGCAATAGCCGCACGCGCGTGTGCAGACGTCGCCCATGATCATGAACGTCGCGGTGCCGTGGTGCCAGCACTCGCCGATATTGGGACAATGCGCTTCTTCGCACACCGTGTGCAGCCCGAGATCCCGCATGAGACCGCGAAGCCGCAGATAGTTCGGCGACCCGGGCGCCCGCACTTTCAGCCAGTCGGGCTTCGGCTCGCGGACCGCCGGCGGATTCTTGATGCGCCGCCCTCGGTGAAACAGGAGAGGAACCGCTTCAGACACTTCTTCCATTTTACCCAATGGTCAATGGTCAATGGTCAATGGCATTGACCGGTGGCCGGTGGCTGTTTCGCCAAGCCCGCCCGAGCAAAACCATTGACCATTGGCCATCGAGCAGTGACCATTGCAGTGATGCAGATCACCTGGTTGGGCCACTCAACGTTTCTCGTGGTGACGCCGACAGGGAAGCGCCTCGTCTTCGACCCCTGGCTCGGCAATCCGAACTGTCCGCCGGCGTTTTCAAAGCCTCACTCACTGAAGCCGGTGGATCTCATTCTTGTCACGCACGGGCACGGCGATCACGTTTCCGACGCGGCGGCGCTCGCGCGCGAAACACATGCGCCGATCGCCTGCGTCTTCGAGCTCGGGCAGCTGCTCACCGACAAAGGCGTGCAGAACGTCAAGGACATGGGCGTCGGCGGCACGCAGGACGTCGCCGGAATCAAAGTGACGATGACCGCGGCGACGCACAGCGGGAGCTTCGTCGACGATGGACGCATGCGCTACGCCGGCGGAGCGACAGGCTTCGTACTTCGTGCGCCCGCGACGCCAACCATTTATTTCGCGGGCGACACGGGTCTGTTCGGCGACATGAAGATCATCGGCGAGATCTACAAGCCGGAGATTGCCTTTCTCCCAATTGGCGATCACTACACGATGGGACCGGACACGGCCGCCATCGCCGCGCGCTGGTTGGGCGTGCGCCAAGTCGTGCCGATGCACTGGGGCACGTTCCCGTTGCTCACCGGCACACCGACCGAGCTCAAGGTTCAGCTGGCCGGAACGGGGATTGACGTGCTGGAACTGGAACCAGGCCAGACGGCCAGATAGTGGTGCGCGGTGCGTAGTACCGCGTACGTGGTGCCGGTACTGGATGCGGCGTGCGGAAGAGACGTCGAAGCGATCAGCGCCAGTCGAGGCCGATCGCGGACACAACCGCCTTGTACGGTTTGACGCGCTTGTCGTCCGACCTGACTTCAGCGGCCGATTGCATCGGCTCAACCAGCTTCCAGTCAGCCTTGTTGAACTCGACCACTGAGGGCGTCAGCCGCACGACCAGCCGGCACGAGGTTGTCGTCGACGGTTCAAGTTTGCCACCCGCCCACGAGAGGATCAGGCCGGGGTCGTCAGTCTGGAATCCACTCAACTGAAAGGCTCGTTCGTTGAGCTGGTCCAGCTCCGCGATGAGCATGCCGACTTTGATGCCGTTGGCCGAGCGCCACACGCTCTTGCGGTCGGTGGTCCACAGCGCCGCCATGCGCGTCTGCTGAGCGTCGGCCCACGTGATGTCGAGGCCGATCGCGTCGAAATCCCCGGTCCGTTGCTGCAACTCTTTCAGGGTGGTGCGAGTCGTGATCGTTTCGCACGAGAGGACGGGAGCCGGCGCCTGGCGAGCGGAGGCCAGACACAGCGGCAATGCGACAAGTATAAGGATGCGTCTCATCCGCGCATCATCAAGTGTGCCACAACCCCACACGACGTCGAGGTCGTGTGGGGTTGTGACATGGAGCCGCTATTGTTTGCCCAACCAGACGTCTTCGATGACGTTGAAGATCTGCGATCCAATCTCGCGTCCGTCCGCCGTGACCGTGACGCGATACACGCCGGCATTCACGCCGCCGCCACCACCCCCGCGACCACCGCCACCGCCGCCGCCAAAACCCTGGCCGCCGCCGGTGGCAGCACATGGCGACGGACCGGCCGGCGCTGCGGGTGCGGCACCGCCGCCAGCCGCTCCGCCACCTCCGAAGTTGCCGCGGCCACCTTGGCCGCCACCGCCACCACCCTGGCCGGGATCACCCGAGAGGGTCCACTGGAAGCGGTTCATGCCGGCTGCCTTTGTTCCTTCACAGCTACGGATGACGTTACCGGTGGCCGTGTTGGTGATGGTGACCTTCACTGAGTTGGCAGCGTTCTTGAGAAAGTAGGCGATTGCCGTGCCGCGCGGCGCGACTTCGCCCTCCCACCATTTGTTGCCCGGCACCTCGGTGACGTTCATCCGGTCGGCCTTCCACAACACGGCTTCGCGCGGCTTGAACACCATGTCGGCCGCAGGCACCGGTCCGGGCAGATTCTGCAGCGCCGAGATGTCGTCCATGATCCACACGGCGTGTGAATGCGTCGCGAGAATCAGGTCGTGTTCACGCGGGTGCACCAGCACGTCGTCGGTCCGGCCGATCGGCAGGTCCGTCATAAAGCGGCTCCATGACTGGCCGTCGTTCAGCGAAATGAAGAAGCCAAGTTCCGTCGGCGCGTAGAGCAAGTTGCGGTTGACGGGATCCTGACGGATCGAATTCACATTGCCCATCACGGGCAAGTTGCTCGACACGGATTTCCACGTCGCGCCGTAGTCCGTCGTCTTGAAGATGTACGGCTTGAGATCGTCGTGACGGTGGCCATCGAGCGCGACGTACGCCGTGCCCGCGTCGAACCACGACGCTTCGAGGCCGGAGACGTAGTACTCGTGATCGACGCCTGGAATGTTCTTGCCGACTTCCGTGAATGTGAGTCCGCCGTCCTTGCTGACCTGCACGTTGCCGTCATCCGTGCCGGCCCACAGCACACCGGGCAGCACGGGCGATTCGGCCAGTTCGGTCATCGATCCGAACTCGTTGGCCACGTAGCCGTCGTTCTTTGAAAGGATGCAGGGGTTGCCGCGCGCGTACCCGCCGCCACGCCCGCCGCCACCACCTCCGCCGCCCGGTCCGCCGCCTGCGCCGGCCGGATTCGGGAGTCCGCTGCTGCAGCCAGGGAGGGCGTACGACTGCTCGAGAATCTGACGTTTCGTGAGGTCGATGCCTTTGCCAACCGAGCCCGTCACCGTCCACGTCTCGCCGCGATCACGCGAGATGAAAAGCTGACGGCCGCCGAGCAAGACGGTGCTCGAGTTGTGGGGCGACAACCGAATCGGGGAGTCCCAATTGAACGCCGAGATCGTGTCTGGCGGTACGGCATTGATGACGTTGCCGCGGCCTCGACCGCCGCCACCGCCTCCGGCTGCGCCACCGCCTCCGCCGCCGGCCGCACCGCCGGCCGCACCGCCGGCCGCACCGGCACCGCCCGCCGCTCCACCGCCCCCGCCCGCGCCGCCACCGGCACCACCACCGCGACCGCCGGGCATTTGCGGTTGGATGCTTTGCGTCTGACCGGTCGTCAAGTTATAGCGCTGAATGCCGGCGTTCTGGGACTCGGTGTAGAAGATGTTCGGATCGGTCGGATCGATTTGATTCTGGAAGCCATCGCCGCCGCCGACGCTGATCCAGTTCCACTGATGAATCCCACCCGATCGTGTCGAGCTGGGACCGCACCACGATCCGTTGTCCTGCAGACCCGTGCATACGCGATACGGCCGGCTCATGTCGGCCGACACGTAGTAGGCGAGCCCCACACCCTGGAGGCGAATCGACTCGAACGTCGCGGCCGCGTCGTACGAGACATCAAGGCCGCCGTCATCGCCGTACATCAAGTGCTGGCTCGGTTTGGCCGGCTGCGGGTTCTTCCCGGTGACAGCAGGCGAGCCGCTCAGCGGGTCAATCCAGATGGCATGGTTGTCGACGTGGCCCTTGTTCGGCTCGATGTTCGTCCAGGTCTTGCCGCTGTCGATTGATTTCTGCGCGTTCACGCCGCCGACATAGACGACGGTTGGATCATTCGGATCGACGCGAATCTGGCTGAAGTACATCGGGCGCTGGTTTTCGTTGCTCTGGAACGTCCAGGTCTTGCCTTTGTCGATCGATTTCCAGACGCCGTTGTATTGCGGATCGGGAGGCTGGTTGCCGCCGCGCCCGCCTCCGCCACCACCTCGTCCGCCGCCACCGCCGGCACCTGCCGCGCCAGCAGGCGGCGCCGCGGGGGGAGCCGGCGCGTCGAGCGGGATCTTCGGTTCTTTGTCCGGGGCCACTTCGACCTGCGCGTAAATCACATTCGGGCTGGTCTTGCAAATGTCCATCGCGATGCGGCCCAAAGTACCGCGCGGAAAACCGTTGTCACCGACCGGCATCTTCTTCCAGGTCTTGCCACCGTCTGTGCTCGTATACATCCCGCTGCCCGGGCCGCCACCGGCATATCCCCATGCCGTCCGCATGTGTTCGTACATCGCCGCCCACAGATTCATCGGGTTGCTCGGATCGATGATGATCTCTGTCGCGCCGGTCGCGTCGTTCACGTACAGCGTCTTATTCCAGGTTTTGCCGCCGTCGGTCGTCATGTAGACGCCGCGCTCTTTGTGAGGTCCGTACAAATGTCCGCTCACCGCGACCCAGACGATGTCAGGGTTCGTCGGATGGACCAGCACGCGCCCGAGGCTTTGCGAATCGCGCAGTCCCATGTTCGTAAACGTCTTGCCGGCGTCGGTGCTCTTGTAAATGCCGTCGCCATACGACGTCGTCTGGCGATTGTTCGCCTCGCCAGTTGCGACCCAGACGATGTTGGGGTCAGAGGGCGCCAGCGCAATGTCGGCAATCGAGGCCGATCCGTAGGTGTCGAAGATGGGCGTGAACGTCGTGCCGTTGTTCACTGTCTTGTAGATGCCGCTGACGGCGTATCCGATGTAGTACGTCGACGGATTCTTTTCGTCCACGGCCAGGTCATCGATGCGCGCGCCTTGGCCAGCCGGACCAATCGAACGCCAGCGAAATCCTTGCAGCATCGGGTCTGTGGCTTTGTTGATCGCTTCGCGCGGCGGTGGTGGCGGCGCCGGCTGTTGCGCGACGACGGTATTGACGAATGGAACGGCGACGACGGTCAGTCCGGCGAGGAGCAGAAACGATGCGCGTCGCATATTGAAAGTGAATGGCATTGGCTGAAACCTCCGGGGGCCAGCCGTAATCCTAGCATCGGTAGTTGAAAAGGGCTCAGCCTTCACACGGCGCGCGCGACACGATCGAGCGCTTGCGTGGGCGTCAGGCCGGTCGTGTCGACCGTGATCTCGGCCTGCGCGTAGAGAGGATCGCGTCGGGCTACCAGCGCGCGGAGAGCGTCACGGGCCTGCGGATGCGCGTCGATGGGACGTCGATCGCCCTGTTTCATTACTCGGGACCAGTAGTCCTGAGGGCGAGCCTTCAGCCACACGGTGGTGGCGCCACGCTTCAACCGGGCGAAGGTCTCCGAGGATGTCACGAGGCCACCGCCCACGGCCAAGACCCGTGGCGTGCCAAGTTCGAGCTGTTCGACCACGATTTCGCGCTCGAGCCGGCGGTAGTACTCTTCGCCGTGGAACGAGAAGATCTCGCTCAAACTCATCCCGGCGCGCGCCGCTACCTGCTGATCCACCTCGACGAACGGACAGCCAAGTCGCTTGGCCAATCGCCGGCCGATCGTCGTCTTGCCCGCGCCGCGCAAACCTAGCAGCGCGATCACGCGGCGCCCGACGGGCGCGCGGGCGGTCAACAGATGCGCGGCCGTCAATTGCAGCGCGTCGGCCAGCCCGACGAGCCGCCTGACGGAGATGTTGCCGCGCCCCGACTCGACGTCCATGAGGAACCGCGTCGAGAGGTGTGCGCGCTCGGCGAGGACGCGCAGGGTCCACCCGCGCTCCACCCGTTCCTGCCGCAGCCTCGCCCCCAACAGCTTGAGGGCATTGTTCTCTGCCACCTCCGCGAACCTCCGAGGTGCAGTATATAGCACCTCGGAGATCAGTGACGGCACTATATTGCCTTGACTCCCTTGACGCGTCCCGATAGGCTTTTCGTCATCACCATGGCCCACGCCTCCGCTAAAGCGCCCGGCATCCTGACCTTCGATACGCACCCGTCGCAGTACCGCCACTGGCGGCTCGAGGTCGACGCGCACACGCACATCGCGACGCTCTCGATGGACGTCAAAGAAGACGCCGGGTTGTCGCCGGACTACAAGCTGAAACTCAACTCCTACGATCTCGGCGTCGACATCGAGCTGGCTGATGCGATTCAGCGTCTGCGGTTCGAACATCCCGAGGTCCACGCCGTCGTCATTACGAGCGTGAAGGAGCGTATTTTCTGCGCCGGCGCGAATATCTTCATGTTGCGCGGCTCATCGCACGCGTGGAAGGTGAACTTCTGCAAGTTCACGAACGAAACGCGGCTGGGCATGGAAGACGCCAGCGAGCATTCCGGCATCAAGTTTCTGGCGGCGTTGAACGGCATCTGCGCCGGCGGCGGGTACGAACTGGCGCTGGCCTGCGACGAGATTCTGCTCGTGGACGATTCGAATTCCGCCGTCAGCCTGCCGGAAACCCCGTTGCTCGCGGTCTTGCCAGGCACGGGCGGGCTGACGCGCGTTGTGGACAAGCGAAAAGTACGGCGAGACTTGGCCGATGTGTTCGGGACCCTGGCGGAAGGCGTGAAAGGGAAGCGCGCCGTCGAATGGCGACTCGTCGACGCCGTCTTCCCGTCGTCGAAGTTCAAGGACGGGGTCGCGCGTCATGCGGCCGTACTGGCGGCGAAATCCGACCGGCCCGCGACGGGTCCTGGCGTCCAACTCCATCCGCTGAACGCGACAGTGTCCGCCGACGCGATCGAGTACTCATCGGTCTCCCTCAAGATCGACCGCGCCAAGCGCATGGCCACGTTGACGGTTCGTGCGCCCGAATCCGCGGTGGAAACGACACCCGACGCGATTCTCGAGGCGGGCGATCAGTTCTGGCCGCTCCGTGTGTTCCGCGAGATCGACGACGTGATGTTGAGGCTCCGGACCAACGAGCCGGAAATCGGCACCATTGTGATCAAAACCACCGGCGATCCGGCGCTCGTGTTGGCGGCCGACGAGGCCTTGCTCGCCAACATCGAGCACTGGTTCGTCCGTGAGGTCGTGCATTTCATCAAACGCACCCTCAAGCGCGTCGATCTGACGGCCCGAACGTTTTTTGCGTTTGTCGAGCTCGGTAGTGCCTTTGCCGGCACGCTCTTCGAACTCGCGCTCGCGAGCGATCGCGTCTACATGTTCAACGATCCTGATCTCGCGAATAGCGTGCAACTGTCAGGAATGAACGCCGGCGTCCTGCCGATGAGCAACGGCCTCTCGCGCCTCGACGTGCGGTACTACGGCGAGCCGGACAAGGCGGCCGCCGTGCTGTCGCGCAACGGCCCGTTCAATCCCGAAGATGCACTCGAGGCCGGGCTCGTGACGTTCGCGCCCGACGAAATCGACTGGGACGACGAAGTGCGCATGGCGGTCGAGAGCCGCGCAGCGCTGTCACCCGACGCGCTGACGGGCATGGAAGCGAACCTGCGATTCGTTGGGCCAGAGACGATGGAAACGAAAATCTTCGGCCGGCTGACTGCGTGGCAGAACTGGATCTTTCAGCGACCCAACGCCGTCGGCCCCAAAGGCGCGCTCACGTCCTACGGCACCTCTGACCGAGCGGAATTCGATTTTGGGCGCACGTAGAAAAGTCAGGGAGCTGGGGAGTCTGGGAGCAAGGGAGCACGAGCGTTGATTTCTTCAGACATTATTCCGAATAACGTCGACCTGCACTTGAACAAGCGCCTGCAGCGGGCGCTCGAGCATTGGCAGCCGCAGTACATCCAATGGTGGAAGGACATGGGCCCGCAGGGGTTCCAGAACTATCACCAGGTGTACGTGCGCACGGCGGTCAGCGTCGATCCGTCGGGGTGGGCGCATTTCGAATACGTCAAGCTTCCGGAGTACCGCTGGGGCATTTTTCTCGCGGATCCGATCGCGAATCGCACCATCGGCTTCGGAGATTTTCATGGTCAGCCGGTGTGGCAGGAAGTACCAGGCGAGTTTCGCAATCAGCTGCGTCGTCTTGTCGTGACGCAAGGCGATACGGAGCCCGCGAGCGTCGAGCAGCAGCGCTGGCTGGGCCACCGCTGTCCGAGCATCTATGACTTGCGCAACCTGTTTCAGGTGAACGTCGAGGAAGGCCGCCATTTGTGGGCGATGGTGTACCTGTTGCACTCCTACTTCGGCCGCGATGGCCGCGATGAAGCCGAGGAACTCCTGGCTCGGCAGAGTGGGAACCGTGACAAGCCGCGCATCCTCGATGCGTTCAATCAGCCGATTGAGACCTGGCTCGACTTTTTCATGTTCACGATGTTTACCGACCGTGACGGCAAGTCGCAGCTGCTCTCGTTGTCGGAGAGCTCGCTCGATCCGCTGTCACGCACCACCCGATTCATGCTGACCGAAGAAGCGCATCACATGTTCGTCGGCGAGACGGGCGTGGCGCGCGTCATCGAGCGCACCTGTCAGCTGATGAAGGAGGCCGGATTCTCCGAAGACATCCGGAAGGTCGGCGGGATCGACCTGCCGACGATTCAGAAGCACATCAATCTGTGGTTTTCGTTGAGTCTGGACCTGCACGGCAACGAGATCTCGACGAATGCGGCATCCTATTTCGCCAACGGCCTGAAGGGCCGCGCGGAAGAAGCGAAGTGGACCGATCATAAAGTGGTCGAGGACATCTATACGCTGCAGACGGTCGAGGATGGCGCGGTCACGACGACGCAGGTGCCGATGCGCAACGCGATGAACGAAGTACTGCGCGACTGGTACGTCGACGACTGCCAGGCCGGCGTCAATCGCTGGAACAAGATCTTCGAGCGTTACGGCATGTCCGATCGCATTCTCCTGCCGGATCGCAAATTCAACCGCAATATCGGCCAGTTTGCCGGCCATCACTTCGATCCCGCGGGCCGCATGTTGTCGAAGGAAGAGTGGGCGCGCCGCAAGCACGAATGGCTGCCGGTCGACGCGGACACGAAGTTCCTGCTCGCGATCAGTGCAGCGCCGATTTACGAGACTGGCAAGTTCGCCAACTACATCGCGCCGCCGCAACGGGGGATCAAAGGCAAACCGGTGAACTTTGAGTACATTCGGACCGAGGCATGAGCGCCCGCGGCCCCGCGCCCTTCGACGAGCTCAGGGCGCCGTGAGCCTGTCGAACGGCGCGAGGATAGTGAGTCCCGCCGTCGCCAAGGCTATGGCGGGCCGCCGAAGCTTTAGCGGAGGCTGGCCTCGAACGCCGGAGCACGAGCGTCTGGGGGTGGGGCCCCAAACGCGCTGGAAACAACGATGACGAAAATCACCTCGCAAGTGTCCGACGGCGTCTGCCTTCTCACGCTCACCGACCCGCCGGCCAACACCTACAGCTACGAGATGATGCGCGCGCTCGATGCCGCCATCCTCGACGCGCGCATGGATTCGGCCGTGCACGTCATCGTCATCACTGGCGAGGGTGAGAAGTTCTTCTGCGCCGGCGCAAACATCGGGATGCTGAAAGATGCCGACCCGACGTTCAAGTACTACTTTTGCCTCCACGCGAACGAAACGCTGACGCGGCTCGAGCAGACACCAAAGCTCGTGATCGCCGCGCTCAACGGACATACCGTGGGCGGAGGCTTGGAAGTGGCGATGGCCGCCGACATCCGCATCGGGCGCAAAGACGCCGGCAAGATCGGGCTGCCCGAAGTTGCGCTCGGCGTGCTGCCCGGCACCGGCGGGACGCAGCGGCTAGTGCGCCTGCTCGGGAAGAGCCGGGCGATGGAGCTCCTGATCTCCGGGCGCTTGATGTCGATGGACGACGCGGCCGCGATCGGCCTGGTCACCGATGTCTGGGGGCCGGACAAACTGGCGGGACGGTCCTTCCTCGACGCGGTGATCGCGTACGCGCGCGGGTTCACGCCGCCGCACCGCGCGAGCATGGCCGTCGGCCACATCAAACGCGCGGTGCAGTCCGGCATGGAAGCCAGCTTTGCGGAGGGGCTCGCGCTCGAACGCGAGCTGCAGCAGCGGCTCTTCGAGAGCGACGATGCGCGCGAAGGCATTGCGGCGAATCTCGAAAAGCGCAAGCCCCATTTCACGGGAAACTAGTCAGAGGAGATCGCGTGACAGAGCTTGGACGCAAACAGCTTTTGATCAACGGCGAGTGGCGCGACGCGACGGGCGGGCGGACGATGCCCGTGATCAATCCGGCGACTGAAGCCGTGATTGCGGAAGTCGCCTCGGCGACGCCCGAGGATGTCGATGCCGCGGTGGCGGCGGCGCGCGCGGCGTTCAACGGGCCGTGGGGCAAGATGTCGGCGCGCGAACGCGGGCGCCTGATCTGGAAACTCGGCGAGCGCATCATGGAGCGCGTCGACGAGATCGCCCGCCTCGAGACGCTGCACAACGGCAAGCCGATAACCGAGTCGCGGCACGTCGAGATTCCGGCAGCGGCCGAATGCTTTCAGTACTTCGCCGGCTGGGCGGACAAGATCCACGGCGAGACGGTGCCGGTCAAAGGGCCGCAGCTCGTGTACACGCGCCGCGAGCCGCTGGGCGTGGTTGCAGCCATCGTGCCTTGGAATTTCCCTTTGCTGCTGGCGTCGTGGAAAGTGGCGCCCGCGCTGGCGACCGGCAATACGGTGATTCTCAAACCGGCGAGTCAGACGCCGCTCACCGCGATCGCGCTCGGCGAGCTCGCCGTGGACGTCGGGTTCCCGCCGGGTGTCATCAACATCATCACCGGCAGCGGCGCAACCGTCGGGCAAGCGATTGTCGAGCATCCGGGCATCGACAAAGTGGCGTTCACCGGCGACACGTCGACCGGCAAAGGCATCATGCGGAGCGCGGCGGACACGCTCAAGCACATCACACTCGAGCTCGGCGGGAAGTCGCCGAACATCGTGTTCGCGGACGCCGATCTGGATGCGGCGCTCCGCGGCGCGACCGTGGGGATTTTCTACGGCAAAGGCGAAGTGTGTGCCGCTGGATCGCGGTTGCTCGTCGATCGCGCCATCAAGGACGAATTCATCGACAAGCTCGCGGCGCGGACCAAGAAAATGGTGGCCGGCGATCCGCTCGATCCCAAGACGCGTCTCGGCGCGATTGCGTCGAAGAGCCAGCTCGAGCGCGTGCTCAAGTACGTCGACATCGCCAAAAGCGAAGGCGGTGTGCTCGTGGCCGGCGGACATCGCACGGACATCGGCACCGGCAAGGGCTATTTCATGCAGCCGACCGTGTTCGCGGATGTGACGCCGGATATGACGATTGCGCGCGAAGAAATCTTCGGCCCCGTGCTCGCGACGATCGAATTCGCGGACGTCGAGGAGGCGATCGCACGCGCGAATGACTCGGTGTATGGCCTGGCGGCCGCGGTGTGGACGCGCGATGTCAAGAAAGCCCACTACGTCGCGAGCAAGTTGCAGGCGGGCACGGTTTGGATCAACACCTACAACGTGTACGACACGGCAGCGGCCTTTGGCGGCTACAAGCAGAGCGGATTCGGGCGGGAAATGAGCGTCCACGCGCTCGACTACTACACGCAGGTGAAAACCGTGTGGGTGGATCTATCGTGAGCGCCGATTCGCTGACCACCTGGCGTGCTGAGTTTCCCATTCTCGACACGTGCACGTATCTGGTGAGCCATTCACTGGGCGCGATGCCCAGGCGCGCGCGTAAGTACGTACGGGAATTCGAAGATCAATGGGATCACCGCGGCGTACGTGCCTGGCACGAGGGGTGGTGGGAGATTGGCCGCGAGACCGGCAACCTGCTGGCGCCGATCCTCGGGGTCGATCGCGACACGATCACGATGCACCAGAACGTGACCGTCGCCCAGTCGATCGTCGTTTCCTGTTTTTCGTTCGATGGACCGCGCCGCAAAATCCTGTTGCAGGATCTCGATTTTCCCACCAACCACTACTTGTTCGAAGGGTTTCGCCGGTACGGCGCGGACGTCGAAATCGTCCCGTCGCACAATTCCGTGAAGGCGCCGATTGACGCGCTCGTGGACGCCATCGACGAGCGCACGGCTTTGGTGCCGATTTCGCTGGTCTTGTTCCGAAGCGCATGCCTGCAGGATGTGACGCCTGTGGTCCGGCGCGCGCACGAGGTCGGCGCGAAAGTGGTGCTCGACGTCTATCAGGGCGCCGGCGCGATTCCGATGAACTTGAAGGCCCTTGGAGTGGATTTCGCGGTCGGCGGCTCGGTGAAGTGGCTCTGCGGCGGTCCAGGCGCCGGCTATCTCTACGTGCGTCCCGACCTCATTCATGACCTCGAGCCCGCCGTCGTGGGATGGGCCGGGCATCGGACCCCGTTTGCCTTCACGACCGGAGAGATCGACTACGCCAGCGGCGTCGAGCGCTTCCAAAGCGGCACGCCGAACGTGCCGGCACTGGCCTCGGCCCGGGCCGGCTATGAAATCGTGAACGAAGTCGGCGTCGCGGCGATCCGCGAGAAGTCGCTGGCGCTGACGCGGCGGCTGATCGACGCCGCGCAACGGCACGGGTGGCGGCTGAACACGCCGACGAGCGATCGAGAACGCGGCGGGTCGGTGGTCATCGACGTGCCCCGCGGCGCCGAGGTCACCGACGAGCTGCTCCGCCGCGACGTGATTGTGGACTACCGGCCGGGTGCCGGCGTCCGGATCGCCCCACATTTCTACAATTCCACGGATGACGTGGATCGGGCCGCGGCCGTGATGTCAGAGGTGGTTGCGCGCGGCGCCGGCCATTGACAGCGACCGTCGCAGCAGTCAACATCATCGAACCTTTTTCCCGGAGTTACCCCACATGGCAAACGAAGAGTCAGGCACCACACTCGATCACGCAGCAGAGACCGTCGGCAAAGTGCTCGGCAACGTCGCCGCCGGTGTCGATACCGTCAAGGAAGAATTGGTCGCGCTGCCGGGCGAAGTCCGTGCGGTGACCGCCGAAGCGAAGAAGGTCATCAAGCGCGCGAGCAAAGCCGCCTCAGCCAGCCGCGCCAAGACCGGCAAGACCGCCAAACGCATCATCGCCAACGCCAAGACGGCGGTCAAGAAACGCTTCGTCAAAGCGACCGCGAAGAAGGCCGTGAAGACCGCCGTGAAGAAGGCCAAGACCGTCGCAAAGAAAGCCAAGACCGTCGCAAAAAAAGCGGCGAAGAAGGTGGGCAAGAAAGCCAAGAAGGCGGGCCGGAAGTAAGCCGCGTTGCCCGACATCCGGCAAATCACCGTTCTCGGCGCCGGCACGATGGGGCATGGGATCGCCCATGCCGCCATCAGCGCTGGTTATGCGACGCGTTTGTACGACGTGGCCGACGCCCAACTGGCGCGTGCCCACGCACAGATCGAGGCCATCTTCACGAAGTCCGTTGAGCTCGGCAAGGCCACTGCCTCAGACGCGCGTGCCGCACTCGAGCGACTGGAGACGACGTCGAACATCGGCGACGCGTGCGCTGACACAGAGTTCGTCATCGAAGCGGCGCCTGAGCGAATCGATCTCAAATTGCAGCTGTTTGCCGACATCGAGCGGTATGCGCCGCCCGCATCCGTCATCGGCAGCAACACGTCGGCGCTCAGCATCACGGAGCTCGCCGGCTCGCTGAAAACGCCGTCGCGCGTGGCGGGCATGCATTTCTTCAATCCCGTGCACCGGATGAAGCTGATTGAGATCGTGCGCGCGCTCGAGTCGAGTGACGCGACGCTTCAGGCGGTTGAGCACGTCTCGACGCGGATGGGAAAGGAGACGGTGCTCGTGCGTGAGTCTCCGGGCTTCATTACGACACGCGTGAACGCGTCGATCGGCAACGAGGCGTTCTACATGTTGATGGAAGGTGTCGCGTCCGCGCGCGATATCGACAAGGCGCTGAAGCTTGGGCTGAACCATCCGATGGGGCCGTTCGAGCTCGTCGATCTCGTCGGGCTCGACACGCGGCTGAGTATTCTCGAGTACCTGCATAAGAGCATGGGTGAAAAATATCGGCCCTGCCCGCTGCTTGCGCAGTACGTGAAGGCCGGCCGGCTCGGCAAGAAAGTCGGCCGAGGCGTCTACGACTACTAAGGCCTCAGGCCCAAGGGCCACGGCCCAAGTCGGAAGACCGACGGATTGAAATGAAGGCACTGATCCTCGCACGGGGGCTCGGCAAACGCATGCGCGAGGCCGGCGCGACCGAGCTCACCAACGCGCAGCAGGCCGCGGCCGCGTCGGGCAGCAAAGCGATGATGCCGATCGGCCATCGGCCATTTCTGGATTTCGTCATCAGCTCCCTGGCGGACGCTGGCTGCCGCCAGATCGGTCTGCTCATCGCGCCCGACCATGACGAGATTCGACGCCGGTACACGCGCGACCTCAGGCCAGAGCGCGTCTCGATCGAATTTGTCGTCCAGCCGGACGCCCTCGGGACGGCGCATGCCGTGGGGTGCGCGGAGGCCTGGGCTGAGGGAGCACATTTCCTGACGCTCAATGCCGACAATCTGTACCCGACGCGGGCACTGATCGATCTGATCGCGCTGGACGGCCCAGGACTGCCGGTGTTTCGCCGCGATGCGCTCGTGCGCGACAGCAACATTCCCGCCGAGCGCGTCGCCGCGTTCGCGCTGCTGGATATCGGTGCCGGCGGCGTGCTGCAGCGCATCGTGGAAAAACCTGGTGCGGCCGCGATGCGCGACGCAGGCCCCAATGCGGCCGTCAGCATGAACGTCTGGAGATTCGACACGCGGATCTTTGACGCGTGCCGTGACGTCCCGAAGTCCGCGCGCGGCGAGTACGAGTTGCCGCAAGCGGTTGGACTCGCGATTGAGCGCGGAGTGAAATTCCAGACGTTTGACGCGCAAGGCGCCGTCTTGGATTTGTCGCGACGCGACGACGTGGCGGCCGTCGAAGCGAGGCTCGCGCGCACCGAGCCGCGCCTCTGATCACGCGGGGCTCGCGGGGGACACGGGGGAAGAGGCTCACGCGGGGAACGCGGAGGGCGCGGAGGGATGGGATGGATCTCGATCGTCTGACGGCTGAGGCACTTCGTCGCGAAACGGGCCAGCTACCCGCGTGGCGATGGTTTGTCCCTGGACGGATCGAGATCTTCGGCAAGCACACGGACTACGCCGGCGGCCGGTCGCTCCTCGCGGCGGTACCGCGCGGCTTTGTCATTGCCGCGGGTCCACGCGACGACAACAGCGTCCGCGTGATCGATGCGCGCTACGGGCAGACGGCGATGGTCACCATCGGCGACGTGCGTGACGTGACGGGCTGGGCGAAATACCTGTCGGTCGTCGTGCATCGGCTCGCGCGCAATTTCCCGGGCGCCCGGCTTGGCGCCGACATCGCGATTGCGAGCGATCTGCCGCGCGCGGCCGGGCTGAGCAGCTCGAGCGCGCTGGTGGTCGGACTCAGCAGCGCCTTGATTCGCCGGGCCGCGCTGACAGATCGGGCGGAGTGGCGGGAGGCGATTCACTCCACGCTGGACCTCGCGGGCTATCTGGGCGCCGTCGAGAACGGGCTGACATTCAAGTCGCTCGCGAGCGCCAGCGGCGTGGGGACCCACGGCGGCAGCGAGGATCACACGGCGATCCTGACCTGCCGCGAGGAACTCGTCAGCGCGTATTCCTACGTGCCCGTGCGGCACCTCGAAGACGCGCCGATGCCGCGCGACTGGGCCTTTGTGATTGCGGCGTCCGGCATCGAGGCTGACAAAGCCGGCAGCGCGCGCGATAGGTACAACCATGCCTCGCTCGCAACGCGCGCGTTGATGGATGTGTGGAACCGCGCCCGCGGCGAGTCACACCCAACGTTGGCAGCCGCATTGGCGAGCGCGCCCGACGCCCCCGACGCGCTTCGCGCGCTGGTGTCACACGTCCCGCATCCCGATTTTTCCGCCGCCGTGCTTGCGCGCCGCCTCGAGCACTATCTCGGCGAGGATGCGCGGATTCCGCTGGCCGCCCGCGCCTTTCGCACCGGCGATCGCGCCGCCATCGCCGCGCTGGCCGACGCCACACAACACGATGCCGAGCATCTACTGGGCAATCAGATTCCTGAGACGGTCGCACTCGCGCGGCTGGCCCGCGAACTGGGAGCCTTTGGCGCCAGCAGCTTCGGCGCCGGCTTCGGGGGCAGCGTCTGGGCGCTGGTCGACAACGGGGACGCCGAGGACTTTCGCGAGCGCTGGACGAGGCAGTATCGAGAGACGCACTCGCAGATCAAGGGCGTCGATTCTTTTGTCGCGAGGCCGGGACACGGACGGCGAGAGCTTGGGAGCTAGGGAGTTGGGGAGTCCGGGAGTCGGGGAGTCGGGGAGTCGGAGGGGCGGGGAGCAAGAGAGCGGAGCGCCGAAGCTCGTGCAGACTTCCTAGCTCCCAGATTCCCCAGCTCCCAAGCTTCCTGATCACTTGATCGTGATGATGCCCGTCAACGCGTTGGTGTTCGGATTGTCGTGATCGTGAAACCCACATTTGCCGGCGAAGACGAGATTGCCGGACTCGCGCCGCTGGCCCGCGCTGAGAAAACCGATCTGATTCAGCTCGGGGCAGAGATCGTGCTCGGGATGCGGATCCGACGTCATGTTGTGCGAGCGGCTGTCGTTGTTGATGAACAGCACGCGGCTGCCAAGCGGGACTTCGATGTTGCGCGGGCTGGCCGCGTTGTTCGTGATCGTAATGGTCGTCGTCTCGACCGGGGGGCCGACCGGCTCAATCGGCGTGGAGCGACAGGCAGCCAGACCCAGCGAGACGGCCACGACCCGCATCGCGCGCGATGTCATACGGCCGCGGCGCATCAGTAAAACCGGCGCGTGAGATTGAAGCCGATGTACCAGTCATTGCGCCCCCGGCCGCCGCGCGCCACTTGCGCCAGTGTCGTGCCGAAAGTGTTCGAGATGTTGAACTGGAACATGTGACCTCCGACGCCGCGCTCGATGGCAATCGTCGCGTGATGGTTGCCGTCGTGATAGCCGCCGATTCGCGGGGCGATCTCAGCCACGAGGAACACCGGCGAGGCGCCCAGACGCACGCGCGCGCCGAGGCCAAGGACGAACGTGTTGCGCTTTTCCAGAGGCCCCGTGGGCGGCGGATTGGTCGTGTCATCGAAGACGTTGATCACGCCGAATGGATGCACGTAGAAGGCGGCCTGTGCGCCGACGGCTTTGGCCAGGATGCCGCCAATCGACGTGGCGTACGATTCGCCGAAGTTGTTCCGGCCTTCGACGCCGGCCAACATGTCAATGGTCCAGGGCGAGGCGCCGCCGCTGCTGAGCATCCGTTTTTGGCCCAGGAACTGGATCGTGCGGTCGTTGGTGCGGTGCACCGACACTTGGGTCCCTGGCCAGAGCCCGTATCGCAGCTCGAACCCGACTTTTGCCGAGCTGTCAAAGCCGAACGCATCGGCGAAGAAGTCCTTCGCGCTGCCTTCCCCGATGGCCCGCGAAAACCTGTGGGTGAGCCGAAAGGCCCATTTCCCGTCGGGAATCCGAAGGGAGGTCGGGAGTGAGCCGAGCGTGAAATCGGCGTCGAAGGCTGCATCCTGCGCGTGTGCCGATGTCGCCGGCAGCAAGAGAAGCGACAGCAGGACGGCTATGGGTGACAGCTGACGGGCGTCGCGTCGAGTCATGGGATTTTGGTCGATTCTATTCTGTCCGGACCTCCCTTGGGCCTTGGGCCTGGGGCCTTGGCCCTTGTATGATGACCCCCTATGGCCTACGTGATTACCGAACCGTGCATTGGGACCAAAGACGCCGCGTGCGTCGACGTGTGCCCGGTCGACTGCATTCATCCGCGCAAGGACGAACCCGCGTTCGAAACCGCGACCATTCTCAACATTCATCCCGACGAGTGCATCGACTGCGGGGCCTGCGTGCCCGCGTGTCCGGTCGAAGCGATCTACGCGCTCGACGAGGTGCCCGACAAGTTCAAGGACTACATCACGTCCAACGCCGCGTACTACAAGAAGTAGCTGTCTGTCCTCGTACTTCGATTTCGACAGAGCGTCCTGGGCGCGGCTGCGTGCCGCGACGCCGCTGACGCTCAGCGAGTCGGACCTGGCCGAGCTACAGGGCCTCAACGAGCGGGTGTCCCTGCAAGAGGTCGAGACGATCTACCTGCCGGTCTCACGCCTGCTCAACCTGCAGGTGGCGGCGACGCAGGGGCTGCACACGGCCACTGGACGGTTCCTGAACCGGGCGCCGGCGCGAACGCCCTACGTGATCGGCATCGCGGGCAGCGTCGCCGTCGGGAAAAGCACGTTCGCGCGCATTCTGCAGGCGCTCCTGTGTCGCTGGTCCGAAAGCCCGCGCGTCGATCTCGTGACCACCGACGGGTTTCTGTATCCGAACCAGGACCTGGAAGCGCGCGGGCTGATGGCGCGCAAAGGCTTTCCCGAAAGCTACAACGTGCGCGCGCTGCTGCAGTTCGTCGCCGACGTGAAGGCGGGCACCGACGCCGTGCACGCGCCCGTGTATTCGCATGTGTCGTACGACATCGAGCCCGGAGAAACGCAGGTCGTCGATCAGCCGGACATCGTGCTGATCGAAGGGCTGAACGTGTTGCAAACCGGCGATGGCGGGTCGGGACGGCCCGCGCGGTCTTTCGTCTCAGACTTTTTCGATTTCTCGATCTACATCGACGCCGATGAGGCCGACATCGAACGGTGGTACATCGAGCGGTTCCACGCGCTGCGAGAGACCGTCTTCAAGAACCCACAGTCGTATTTTCACCGGTACGCCAGCCTGACCGACGATCAGGCGACCGACACCGCTCGCGGCATCTGGCGCACGATCAACCACGTCAATCTGCGCGAGAACATCTCGCCGACCCGCGAACGCGCGCGGTTGATCCTCGAGAAGGGCACCGACCACTCCGTGCGACGCGTCCGACTCAAGAACATCTAAGAGCAAACAGAAGAAACGAAGACCACGAAGGTTTCACGAAGTTTCTATTTGGGGAACACCACCCACGAAGCCACGAAGCCTTCGAGTTTTCGTACCTTTGGCACCTTTCGTATCGTCGCGTAAGGTGTTTCCCAAAAAATCTTCGTGAAGCCTTCGTGCCTTCGTTTCTTCTGTTTTCTCTCAAGGGGCGATTTGTCTTTTCGCCGCGAGGCGGGCCGCGCGGCGCTTCTCGGCGTCGCGAGCTTTCTGACGCTCTTCGTCTGTGTCCAGCAGGAGCGGCGGGACGACCTGACGCTGTCCATCCCGATCGATGGCGACGAACGTCAGGTATGCATGGCTCGTCAGTTTGCGCTCGCCGGTGAGCGTCTCTTCAGAGTAGACGTCGACTTCGACTTCCATCGACGTCTTGAACACGGCCGTCACGCGTGCGCGCAGAATGATGAGATCGCCGACTTTGATGGAGTGCAGGAACTGCATGCCGTCGACGGCGGCCGTCACGAGCAGGCTCCGCGTGTGCCGGTGACAGGCAATCGCGCCCGCGATGTCGATCAGGTGCATGACCGTGCCGCCCAGAATGAAGCCGAGCGGATTCGCGTCGTTCGGCAGAACGACTTGCACCATCTCGGTCGCGGACTCTGAGGGCCTCTTCGCTGTCACGTGCCAGGCCGGAGGCCACAGGCCGAAGGCCGAAGGAACGCCGTTACTACGGCCCTCCGCCTTCGGCCTCCGGCCTTAGAAGTCATACCCGATCCAGAAACTGAACTTGATCTTCCGGAACGCCGCGCTGCCGCCGGTGCAGTCGAGCGTGTGCACCGTACCCTGGACGCAGTTCGGGAAGATCACATCCTCCCAGGTCTTGTTGAACATCGTCTTCCATGACCAGTCGAAGTGCATCGGGAAGCCAAGCAGGAAGCTCTCCAGACCGATCCCGTACGAGGCGCGCGCATCGATGAGACGGAAGCCGCGCACGGGGAGTGGATCGCCGAAGACCGGCGTCAGTCCGCCGAACGCGTTGACGTCGTAGCCGACGAGCGGCGCGACCAGTTCGCCCTTTGTCGTCGCCGCGCGGAAGGTGACGTTGTTGTAGGCGGCGCCGCCGACGTTGAGAAAAAATGTGCCGCGCAGACCGCCGAGCACGCCGAACGGCGTCAGCATCGCGTCGATCATCGGGAACCGGAGCTCGGCGTCGGCAAAGAAGCCTTTGTGGCCGACGAACCCCTGATAGTCGTACCCGCGCATTTCCGAGTTGCCGCCGAAGTACATGTAGTCGGGGAAATCGCCCCGGCTCTTGTAGGCGCGCAGCCGCGTGGCGAGCACGCCGTTCGCGGCGATGCGGCTGTAGTGGCGCACGTCGGCTTCGACCGTCTGACGCGACAGGAACTTGCCGATTTTCGGCGCCGCCTCATATGACAGGCGCACGGTGCTCCCGGCCACGGGACCAAAATCGCGGAACACCGTGGTTTCCTGCACGAGGGCAATGCCGAGGGGCAGGAGGTTGCCGCTGCCGAAGCTGTAACCCTGCGCAAACGCCTGCGTCGAGGGTTCGTTGAACTGCTGCTGAATGTTGACGTAGCTGGCCGACACTTCAGCGCGCGTGTACCGGCTGAATGGATAAATGCCGAACGCGGAGCCTCCGCGCACGGCGAGTGTCGCTTGCGCGTCGTCACGGCTGATGTATGGCGCGTAATCCGGGTCGTACAGCACGCCCGAGGCGTAGTAGGCATCCGGGTAGATGTAGGTTTCCTGGGAGAAGCCCTGGAAGGCGTACTGGAGGCGGTGTTCCGAGTTGACATACGACAGGGCGGTGGTGCGCGCCGTCGAGACGGTTTGCGCGTAGAACGTGATCGACTTGTCGCCGAGCACGTCCGTGAACGAGAACGCGGTGTTGCCGTACAGGTTGCCGCCGCTCGTGATGCCGACCGTGACCGGCGGCCGCCCGCTGAAGGTCATTTTTTCGAACGCGTCTTTGCGATGGATGTTCTCGCGCACGAGCGTGTGCGTGAACGGCGGCTGGAAGTCGATGATCGGACCAGGCGTGCCGAAATCAGCGGACGGCACGGTGGCGACCACCTTGTTGCCGGCCACCGAACGGATTCCATATTCGCCCTTGGCGTAGCTGACGAAGGCCACTTTCAACGCGCCCGATTCGCGCAGGAGCGCCGGCGACAAGTTGCCGGTGGCGGTGTCGGTGATCTGTTTAAGGTCCATCGAGCGCATGTCCAGGGACCAGATGTTCGGGATGTTCGCGTTTCGCGCCACATCCGGTGTCATGGGCGTGTTCGGATCGCTCGCGGTCGACGTGAACACGATCGTGTGGTCGTCGTAGAACTTTGCGCCCAAGTCGTCGTGCGCGCCGAAGCTGATCTGCGTCTTCTTTTTCGTCGCGAGATCGAACAGGAACAGTTTGTCGCTGCCGCTCACATGGGCCGAGTACACGATGCTCTTGCCGTCGGGGGAATAGGCCGGCGAATAGTCGGCGAATTCATCGTTGGTGAGGTTGGTGACCTTCTTCGTCGCCAGATCGACACTGAAGATGTCCGTGACGCCGCCCTGCAAACCCGAAAACATCACAGACTTGCCGTCAGGGCTGAACGTCGGCGATTCCGGGTTGTCGACTGTTTTCAAGTCGATTTTCTGAGTGATCAGGCGCGTGGTGACGCTCTGGATGATCAACGTCTTGTGTTTCTGCGCGCGGGCGAAATACCCAACGCTTTCCCCGTCCGGCGCAAACGCAATCCAGGGCACAAGGTTCCCGCGCAGGCCGCCGGCCATCGCGATGTATTCGAATCCGCGATCTTTGTCGAAGCCCCGGGTCAGGTTGTGAATGACCTGCCCGTCCTTTGACGACAACAACACGATGTCGATCTCTTGATCGCGTGTGTTGCCGACGACGGCGGCGATGATGTCACCGCTGGGAGAGGGCTCGATCGAGAGCACCGAGACGAACGGCGTGGTCCCAGGCTTCGGCATCAGGTTGCGGCCGTAGTCGTTCGGGCGCTCTTTGTCGCGGAACGGCTTGAAGCGCTCGCGCAGGTACTTGTCGAACTGATCGTCGAAATCGTCAGCTTTGAGCTTGAAGGCTTCTTCATACGCCGACGTCTGGCTGCCGACGGCGCTCCGGCGCAGCGAGAACAGGTACTGGCGCAGGCCTTCTTCGCCCCATTTGCCTTCGATGAACTCGAAGACGGCATGGCCCAACGAATAGGGCGCGCGGCCGCTCATCGGCGCGCTTCGCATTTCGCTCATCTTCGGCACGGAATCCGAAAGCGCGGCGTCGCGCACGGCCATCAGGTCCAGCGGATTCCAGCTGCCGGTCATGAAATCAGACAGGCCTTCGTCGATCCAGAGCGGCATGTCGTTCGTCAGCAGCCCCTGCGGGATGATGTCGAACTCGAAGATGTGTGTGAGCTCGTGCACGATCAGCTGATACAACCGGTCGGCCGGTTCGTCGATCGGCAGCACCATCCGGTTGCGTTCCGGTTCCGCAAACGCCAGGACGCCCTCCGGCAATTCCGTGCCGGCAATCATCTGTTCCTGGAATTCGCTCTGTGTCTTGAACAGAATCAGCGGAATCCGATCGGGCAGATCGTGCTTCAGTTTGGTGCTGATTCGTTGATAGGCGCTGTCGGCGTACGAGGCGATGCGCTGGAGGTGCTTTTCAAGCGCTGGGTAGTAGTAGATTTCGAAGCGGTCCGTCTTGTAGATGAACCACTGAAAATTGTCGAAGCGGACGTGATTCTTGCCGAAATACGGCACGAACGGGGTTTGGGCCGAAGCGGGCTGCGGGAGCGCCGCCAGCGTTGCGAACGTGACCGCGCCTAGAAGGAGCTGCAGGGTGCGGACCCGGCGCATTCTCATGTGAGCACCTCGATGACGAAATCTTACCGCGGACAGACCTAGGCTGATCGCAGCAAAGGGCGTGCCTTCAGACGAGGCCGGAAACTCGGGCTCGAGTGGCGTCCGCACCCGGCACGAAACAGGACAATCGGTGTAATGTGAGGGCAGTGACTGACGTGCAGGGGACACAGGGGCGAAGTTCGATGGCCTGGCGCTGGGTGGCGGCCGCCGTCGTTGCGGCCGGCATCGCCATGTGGCCGTTTTTGGGGCGACAGACCTCCGCGCCCGGCGAAATGGCGCCCTTCGATTTCACCCTGGCGGAAATGAACGGGCACCAGGTCAAGCTGTCGGACTACAAGGGGAAGCCGCTGCTCATCAATTTCTGGGCGACCTGGTGCGGTCCCTGCCGCGCCGAATTGCCGCTCTTCGTCGAGTTCACGGAGAAGTACGGCCAACAAGGGTTCATGGTGTTGGGCATCTCGGTGGATGACACGGCTGAGCAGCTCAAGCCGTTTGCGGCGCAGAACAGGCTGAACTATCCGATGCTCATGGCGCTTGGCAACGAGAAGGTGCTCGACGCCTACAGCGCGACGATTTATCCGACGTCATGGCTCGTGCGCCGCGACGGGACGGTCAAGGTCAAGCAGGTGGGGGCGGCCACTGAACAGTGGTTCCGCACTCAGGTCAAAGAATTGGTGGACGGTCAATGACGGCGAAGCTCGCGTGCGGGTGCCTTCTTTCGTTCAGAGCGGGTGAGCACGGCAGTCCGGTGACCGTCGTTCTCCAAGAGAAGTCCGGAAGCTGCACGATGTCGATTCACGTCTCCGGCTTGCCCATCTACGACCATCGTGAAGCGCTTCGTCCGGCCACTCGCGTGACGCCGATCGAACATTCGGATTTTGAAGGCGAAGGATAGTGAACAAACTGCGGACGGAATTCGAGGTCACGTGTCCGTGCTGCGGTGGCACGCTCGTGATCGACAAGGGCTTGGAGCGCGTCGTCCGGCACGTTGAAGCGGAGCGGCCCGACAAGGCCAAGTTCGACGACATTCATCAGATTCTCGAGACGCAGAAAGCCCGCCGGGACGCGCTGTTCGAGAGCTCCGTCCAATCCGAGAAGACGCGGGGCGATGCCCTGGCCGCGCGTTTTGACGAAGCGCTGAAGCAGGCGAAGAAGGAGCCCGTCACCAAGCCCACGCGCGACTGGGACTTGGATTAGGGTTGTAGCTGTAGCCGCGCGCTCCGGCCTAGAGCACTTCCGTCCACGCGCGCTGGTTGTAGTAGCGCGGTTTCTGTCCCGGATTCGTTTTCAGGAATGCGAAGTACTTGCGCCGGAGGCGATCGACGCGCGGCTGCGAGTAGGTGATCGTGTGGTGCCGCACGTCGAGCAAGTACTGCTCGACCCTCCAGACGTTGCGTTCGGACAATCGCCAGTCGTAGTTGCCGAGCACGCCCAAATCAACGACGGCAAATCCCTTCAAGCACCCGGTCTTGTCGATGAACGGATCGAAGTAGCTCTTCGCCAGCGCGCGCAGCGATCGAAACACCGGCTTGCGGCCGTGCAGCCCAGGATCGCGCGATCGCGCGACCGATCCCCAGCGTTCCTTCGACTTGTAGATGAAGATGACATGGTCGAGGCCGTCAATCGACTCGAGGCTCATGACGAGCGGCGGATAACCGTGCTGCTCGAGGATGACCGCGGCGCTGAGCGCGGCCTCGAGGCAATGGGCGGTGCGGTGACGCACGACGCCGCGAAACGAGCGCAGCTTCGCGCGCTCCGGCGGCGGCTCGTTGTTGTAGGGCAGCCGATTCAGGAAGGCCTGCACCTTCGCAGGCGTCGAGAGCCGGCGAATGAGCCGCCATTCCGCACGCGTGAAGTGTGGCCCTCCCGTCTCCAGCGTGTTCAATTCCTGCTCCGCGTTCCCCGCGCGCCCGGCGTGATCACTTCGCGCCGGCGGCCGCGCGCAGGTCCGCGAGGACGCTGCTGGGCGTCCAGTCGCTGCCCGTCCAGAACTTGATCACCTTGCCGTCGGCCCCGACAAGCGTGGTGCGGAGGTTGTGGGTGATGGTTTGCCCGGCGTCGGTTTCGCGGATGACCCCGACGCCGAAGCGCATCGCAAATCCGTCAAGGGTCGCGCGATCACCGGTGAGGAAGGTCCACACTGCCGGGTCGGCCTTCATTTTCCTCGCCTGGGCCGCGAGCACCGGCGGCGTGTCGTGATCGGGATCGAAGGTCACGGACATCAACTGTGCTTTGCCGTTCAGCGCCGGATCTTTCTTGATCGCGCCTTGGAGCGCCGCGAAATTCTGATCCATCAGCGGGCAGAAATTCGGCAACGGGCAGCGCGTGTAGATGAACGTGATGACGACGGGCGAGCCCTTCCACTCGCTCGTCGAACGGCGCTTGTCGTTCTGATCGATCAGCGCGACGTCCGGCACGTCGCTGCCAGGCTCGAGCAGGCCGGCAGCCACCGCCATTTCATTGGCGGGGGGCAGCGTTGCCTCTCCTACATGTTGAACGTCGACAAGCCGGCCGAGGTAGTCAGTGACTTCGAGCGTACCCTTGATCAACTCGCCAGGTTTGCGGCCCGTCATCAGCTCCGGTTTTGTGACCGGAAACGTCATCGTCATCGCGGGCATGAACCCGACGATGTCGCCATGCTTCACGGTGAGCGTCCGCTGTTGCGCATCCAGAGCGAGGATTTGCCCTTCGATCGGATACCGCTTTCCGGCGGACTCCTGACTGCAACCCTGGGCGATCAGCATCAGGGCGACGCCGATCGCCACAGTCTTTACCCGAGTCTCTAGACGACCCATCCGTCTTTCAGCTCGATGACGCGCGATCCGTACCCGGCGTTCGTCTCCGAGTGCGTCACCTGCACGATCGTCGTGCCGGCATCGTTGAGCTTCTTGAAGAGCTCCATGATCTCGCGGCCCTGGCTCGAGTGGAGGTTGCCGGTCGGTTCGTCCGCCAGGACAATTTTCGGATTCGCGATGACGGCGCGCGCCACGGCCACCAGCTGCTGCTGGCCACCCGACAACTGATTCGGATACAGATCTTTCTTGCCGACGATGTTGAAGCGATCGAGCGCGTCGCACACCATGCTGTCGCGTTCCGACTTGCGGATGTCGCGATACGAAAGCGGCACGTCGAGATTCTCGTACACCGTCAGGTGATCGAGCAGGTGATAACTCTGGAAGACGAAGCCGATGTGTTGTTTGTGCAGCTGCGCGCGATCTTTGGGACCAAGCCGGTGCACGGGCTGGCCGCCGAAATAGTAGTCGCCGGTCCACGCGCTGTCGTGCATTCCGATAATGTGCAGGAGCGTCGACTTGCCCGCGCCCGACGGCCCCATGATCGACACGAATTCCCCGTCCTTGATGTCGATCGCGACGCGGCGCAACACCCAGGTGCGGGTGGCGCCGTGCGCGTACGACTTCTCGAGATTGCGAAGCGAAATCAGCGCGTCGGCGGCCGGAAGATCCACGTCGCCGGCGGGCGCCGGCTGCGCGGTACTACGGGAAAACAATGCCATTGGAGCTCCTGAACTCCGATTGTAGCGTGCTCCGGCGTCATTCACCGAGGCCGCGCCGCCGCTGACCGAGAGCGTGCAGTGCGCGGCCGCGCGCACCCGTATTCTCCTTTTGAAGGCAGACGGAGAGACACCATGACCCAACAGCGCCAACGCCGATGGCTCGTCGCAGTCGCAATCGTGGGGGTGATGGCCTCAGCCGTCGCCACCGGGATTGTCTGGCTGGTGATGACGCGGCCGGTCGAAGTCGCGCAGGCGCTGGGTCGCGTGTTCTAAAACGGACGGAGGGGGATGTGAATCGGAAGCAGACGTCGCAGGCGATTTCCGGGATGCTCTTGATCGTTCTCGGGTTGATCTTTCTGGGCGATCAACTCAGCGGCAACGGGCTCTGGACGATGCAGAAGCTGTGGCCGACATTTCTGATCGTACTGGGCATCGGCACGCTGATCTCGTCCGATGGGGCCGATCCTCGCGCCGAGGACGGCAGCGGTCAAGCCGTGACCGTCGGCGTGGTGACGCCACGTCGCAGTAACGGAAAACTCGGCACCGGACTCTGGTTCATTTTTCTCGGCGGTCTGTTCCTGTTGCACACGTACCGGGTTGCCAGCATCGGCAAGACGTGGCCGCTGTTCATCGTGGTGGGCGGCCTGTCGATGATGTTCAGTCACGATTCCGATCGTTCGGCGAGAAAGCGAGAGCAGTAACATGACTCAAAGCCCTGAGCCCTCATTTCGTCTGACACCCCAGCTCGTGTTCGGGCTGGTGATCGTGGCCGCCGGCCTGCTCATGACGGCGAGCAATCTCCACTGGATCGAGGCGCGCAGCTTGTGGCGGTACTTCCCGCTCGGGTTCGTCGCCGTCGGGATCGCGAAAATCCTCCAGCCGGACGGGCACTCCGGAAAAATGTTCGGCTGGCTGCTGCTCATCGTCGGCATTTGGTTGTCCGCGAACACACTGTTGTCGTTTTCATTCAGCATCGGACGCTGGTGGCCACTCCTCCTGATTCTGCTTGGCGCCGTGATGATCATTCGCGCGCGTGGCGAAGAGCCGGAACCGACGACGGTGTCCGCAGAGACACTGAACGCGGGGACCGATTGGAACCGGACCGGCGGCGATCAGACGATGACGGAGTTTGCGTTCTGGTCGGGGAAGCAGCGCCGCAGCGCTTCGCCGGCGTTCAAGAAGGCGGAGTTGACGGCGATCATGGGCGGCATCGAAGTGGATCTGCGCGCTGCGGGCACGGCGGGTGAGGCCGTGATCGATTGCTTCGCGTTCTGGGGCGGCATCGAAATCACCGTCCCGCCGGATTGGGCCGTCTCGAACAAAGTCGTGGCGATCATGGGTGGTGCGGAAGACTCGACGTCAGGGACGCAGGACGCCCGTCATCGATTGACCGTGCGCGGTTTCGCCATCATGGGCGGCATCGAGATCAAGACGAAAGGGCGGAACTCGTAATGGTCAATGGTTAATGGTTAATGGTTAATGGCAAATGGCAAATGGGTGGTGCGAAAACACAAAAAGCTCAGCATTCGCCATTGACTGGCACCCATTAGCCATTAGCCACTAACCATTAGCCACTAACCATTAACCATTCCATGCATCCGATCCTTTCGGACCGACGTCGGCTTCAGGTGTTGCTTGTGGCGTGGTGTCTGGTGGGCGTGATGCTGGGGTTTCTGGTGCGCACGCTGATTGCGGGCGCGGGTTGGGGAGAGTCGTTCTTCTTCGCGGTGCCGCTTGGCCTGGCGGCGGCACCGTTTTCGTTGTCCTCCTGGTATGTCTGCCGCGCGCTGCCGCTGGCGCGCGTGTCGGCGATTCGCGCGGCGACGACCGCGCTGGCGGCGTCACTGGTGACCGCAGCCGTCTGGTCGGCGATCGGGTATTTGCATTGGACCCTCATCGTCGTTCCCGATCGCGCGCTGGTGGAGTCGTCGAAAGACGCGCTCGTGCTGTTGCTGATGAGCGTGGGCGCGCTGGCATATCTGTTGTCGATGGCGGTGAATTATGTGGTCCAGGCGTTCGAGGCCTCTGCTGAGGCGAGTCAACGGGTGCTGGAGTCGCAGGTGGCCCAGCGCGACGCGGAACTTCGAGCGTTGCGCGCTCAAATCGATCCGCACTTCCTGTTCAACAGCCTCAATTCGATCAACGGCTTGATCGTGCCGGCACCAGAGAAAGCTCGGATGATGTGCCAGATGCTGGGTGACTTTCTGCGCGACAGTCTGAAGGTTGGCGCGGCGCACCGTATTCCGCTGGCGCGCGAAGTGGCGTTGGTGGAGCAGTACTTGAACGTCGAGCAAGTGCGATTCGGCAGCCGGCTGCGCGTGACGACAAGAGTCAGCGACGATACCGCCGATGTCCCGGTGCCCCCGTTGATTCTGCAACCGCTCGTCGAAAACGCCGTTCGCCACGGCATCGGCACCTGCGTGGACGGCGGCGAGATCACGGTGTCCGCCAGGCTCGCAGGAGACATTGCGGTGCTCGAGGTGATCAATCCTCGCGACATCGACGGGGCCCGCAAGGGCACTGGCCTGGGCCTCGACATCGTCCGCCGCCGGTTGGCGGCGTCCTTTGGGGATCGGGCGTCAATTGCCGTCGAGCCGAGCGAGACGCAGTATCGTGTCGTCGTGACCGTGCCAGTCGAGGACAACCGCAATGACTGAGCGAGACCTGTTGCGCGTGATGATCGTGGATGACGAAGAGCCCGCGCGGATGGCGGTGCGCCAGGACCTCGAGGCGATCGGCGGTGTGGAGATCGTCGCCGAGTGCGCGAACGGGTTCGAGGCCGTCAAGGTCGCGGCGGAGGTGCGCCCGGGGGTCATGTTGCTGGACGTGCAGATGCCCAAGCTCGACGGGTTCGATGTGCTCGAGCTCGTCGGACCGGAGGTGCCGGTGGTCTTCGTCACGGCGTATGACGAGTTCGCGCTGCGCGCCTTCGAGGTGCACGCGGTGGACTATCTGCTGAAGCCGGTCGCGCGCGAGCGGCTGGCGTCGGCGCTGGAGCGCGTGCGGGCGCGCGAGGCCGGGAGGGCGGCGGCGCCGCCCCCGTCCGTGCTGCGGGCGGCCGCCCGTCCGGGCGCCGGCCCGCTCGAGCGCGTCGTCATTCGCGACGGCACGCAAGTGCATGTGCTGTCCGTCGAGAAGATCGACTACGTTGAAGCGCAAGACGACTACGTCGCCTTCAAGAGCAGCGGCAAGAGCTGGCTGAAAGAGCAGGCGCTCGGCGACCTCGAAGGGCAGCTCGACAACCGCCGGTTCGTCCGTATCCACCGATCGTACCTTCTGAACATCGACCGCCTCGCGCGCGTGGAGCTGTACGCGAAAGACAGCCGCGTCGCGATCCTGCACGACGGCTCCAAGCTCCCCGTTAGCCGCGCCGGTTATCAGCGTCTGCAGCAGTTGCTCTGAGGGGGACGGGTCCCTTTTCCACAGATTTCACGAGGTCGGGGACAGGCCTCCTTGGGGCATTTGCCCTCTCGAGGCCTGTCCCCGACTAGCTGAAATCTGTGGAAAAGGGACCCGTCCCCCCTTGACAGATTTTCAACCATCCGGTTAGTTTAACCAAATGGTCAGTCAGTCACCGGCCACCGACTCGACGCGCGACAAGCTGCTTGCGGCAGCGGCGGCGGAGTTCGCCGCACGTGGGTTTGACGGCGCGAAGGTCGATCGCATTGCCGCGCACGCGGGCGTGAACAAGGCGATGATCTACTACCACTTCAAGAGCAAGGCGGCGCTGTACCGCGACATCTTGCACGACGTCTTCGGCACGCTTGCGCGGACCGTTCAGGTCGCGCGCGAAGAAGCGACGCCCGAACTGCAGCTGCGCCGCTTTATCCGCGCCATTGCCGACACCACCGCCACACGGCCGCATTTCCCGGCGATCTGGCTGCGCGAGCTGGTCGAAGGCGGGCGGCATGTCGACGAGTCGCTCGTGATGGAAGTCGGCCGGATCATGCAGACCCTGGCCGGCATTCTCCAGGACGGACAGCGCGCGCGCGTGTTCGGCGACGTCGATCCGTTCATCGTCCAAGTCGGCATCGTCGGCCCCCTGTTGTTTCACGCGGCGACGGCGAAACTTCGGGAGCGGTTCAGCGATCGCGCGCCGTATCCGATGAACGCCCTCACGCGCGAACACATCATTGGACACATCCAGGCGACCACGCTCTCGGCGTTGCAGCCGCGCGCGCGTGTCAACGGCAACACCAGCACGCGCAAGACCAGCCCGCGCAAAGCGATCGGGGCGATCAAGAGGAGAGCGACGGTATGAGGCGAGTGTCTCTATTTCTGATGGGTTTGACCGTGGCCGTGTCCGGCACGGCGGCGTGTCACCGCGAGCCGGCGCCCACCGAGCCACGCGCCACCGGCTACGTCGAGGCGACCGAAGTGCGGGTAGCGGCGAAGGTGCCCGGACGCGTCCTCGAGGTCAACGCCGCTGAAGGGCGGCGCGTGAACGCCGGTGATGTCCTCCTGGTCCTGTCCACGACTGACACAGACTTGGCGATCCAGCGCGTCAAGGCCGAGCGCGATGGCGCTCAGGCGCAGCTCCGGCTTCTCAGCGCCGGCGCTCGCGTTGAGGATGTGGCTCAGGCGGAAGCGCAAGTGACCGCGGCCATCAGCGACCGCAAGACCGCCGAAGCCGAGCTCGCGGCCGCGAAGAACGACGAGGCACGATTCGAGCAGCTCTTGATCAGCCGCGCAGGCACGCAGAAGCAGCGAGACGACGCGGTGGCGCGCCGGGAACTGGCGGAGGCGCGCGTCAAAGCCGCCGCCGACCGTGTATCGGTCGCGTCGGCGGCGGTCACGCGCGTCAAGAGCGGCGCGCGGCCTGAAGAACTGGACGCCGCTCGCGCGCGCATCAGCGGAATCGACGCGCAAATCGCCGCGCTCGAGCAGGACCGCGCGGAAGCGACGGTCAAAGCGCCCATCGCCGGAACGGTCTCGTCTCGACTCGTCGAGAGCGGCGAGTTGATCCTGCCGCGCACGCCACTCGTCGTGCTCGTGGATCTCGATCACGCCTGGGCGAGCGCCTACGTCGAAGAACCCGTCGTCCCGACGCTGCGTATCGATCAGAACGCGACCATCGTCACCGATGCCGGCGATCGCCTCCCGGGAAAGATCGCGTTCATTTCCCCGCGCGCCGAGTTCACGCCGCGCAATGTGCAGACGACGGCCGAGCGCGCCAAGCTCGTCTATCGAGTGAAGATCACGGTGGACAACGCGAAGGGCGTGTTGAAACCCGGTATGCCGGTGGAAGTGAAATTCGGCGACGCGGGGAAGTCGTAGGCAGCGATGACGACCGCCGACACGATCATCTCGCTCGACGACGTCAAGAAGTCGTTCGGCGCCACACGCGCGCTCGATGGCTTGACGTGCGCCATCCATCGCGGCGAGATGTTCGGCGTCATCGGTCCCGACGGCGCCGGAAAGACGACAACACTTCGAATCATCTGCGGATTGCTTGCCGCCGATGCCGGCACGGTTCAGCTGATGGGGCACGACCCCTTCAAATCACGCCGCACCGCCACTGAAGCGATTGGATACGTCTCGCAGAAATTCAGCCTGTACGGCGACCTCTCGATTGACGAGAACATCGCGTTTTTCGCCAGCATCCACGGCGTGTCCGATTTCGACGCGCGGCGCACGCGTTTGCTCGAGCTCACGGGGTTGAAAAAGTTTCGGACCCGGCGCGCCGATCGATTGTCCGGCGGGATGAAGCAGAAACTCGCGCTGGCGTGCACGCTGGTGCACGAGCCGCCGATTCTCGTGCTCGACGAGCCGACGACCGGCGTCGATCCCGTCTCACGGCGCGAGTTCTGGAAGCTGCTGGCCGAGTTCCTCTCCAACGGGCTGACGATCGTGCTGGCGACGCCGTACCTGGACGAAGCCGAGCGGTGTGGCCGTGTCGCGCTCCTCAGCAACGGCCGCGTGCTCGCGCTCGACGAGCCTGGCGTGCTGCAACGCGCGAGCGCCGGCGTCATCCTCGAGGTCGTGGCGACACCGCCTCGACAGGCGCTGCAAATTCTACGGTCGACGCTTGGCGCCGACCGCGTGCAGCTGTTTGGCGATCGACTGCACGTTCGCGTGAAGGGCGAAGGCGACGGCACGGCATTGCGCGACACCCTGCGCGCGAAACAGATCGACGTCGCGAGCGTCAGGGCCATCCTGCCGACGCTCGAAGACGTCTTCATCGAACAGCTGGCGCACGAAGGAGCACGACGATGAGAACCGTCCGATTAGCCGCGCTGGTGGCGGGCCTGGCATGGCTCGTTGCATCAGCCGCGCCGGCGTTCGCGCAGGGCGCCGTTTCTCTCACGTTGGAGGACGCGGTGACGCGCGCAGTGGCGCACGCGCCTCGTCTCGCGGAAGCGCGGGCCCAAGAGGCCGCCGCCGCGGCGATCACGGCGGGGAAGCGCGCGCAGGTCCTGCCGCAGCTTTCAGTCAGCGCTGAGTATCAACGCACCAATCACGTGACGGAGTTCGGCTTGCTGCTGCCGGACGGCACGTTCAAGGCGGTGTTCCCCGATATTCCGAACACGTATTGGCTGCGATCCGATCTGAATATCCCGATTTGGCCCGTCGACGCCGCCAAAGACGCCATTGCGTCCTCCCGCGCCGATGAACGCGTCCTGGCCGCGGATCGGAAGACGTCGGAACAGGACATTCGTCTCGACACGGCACGCGCGTACTGGACGCTGGTGCTTGCGCGAGAGAACGTGCGCGTGTTGATTGAAGGTCAACAGCGCATGGACGCCTGGGTGGCCGACGTGAAATCTCGCGTCGATGCCGGGGTGCTCGGCCTGAACGAAGTACTCACCGCGCAGGCGCAGAGCGCGCGTCAGAACGTGCAGCTCATCCAGGCGAGGAACAACGCCGCGCTTGCCGAAGTCGACCTGGCCCGCCTGGTTGGTGTCGATCCAGGCACGCCGATCACGACGACGTCACGCGCGACGGACGCCCTGACGAACGCGTCGGCGGCCGCGAGTCAGACGCCGCAAGCGCTGATCACTCGTGCACTGGAGAGCCGCAGCGAACGAGAAGGGCTGCGGGAAAAAAAGAACAGCGTGAACCTGCTCGGCCGCGCGGCACTGGGCGCCACCGCGCCACAGGTCAACGGGATCGCATCGGTGATGCCGGCACGACCCAATCCGCGGTTCGCGCCACGCGCTGACGAGTGGAAGACGTCGTGGGACGCCGGGATCCGCGTGGTCTGGCCGATTTTCGACGGCGGCCGCGCAAAGGCCAATCATGCCGCGGCGACCGCGCAGGCCACCGTCATCGATCACCGCATCGAGCAATTCGACGCCTTGGTATCACTGGAAATCCGGCAGCGGCTGCTCGAGATCGATTCCGGAAAAGCCGCGCTCGCGGCGTCGGCGGAGGTCGTCGCGGCATTTGCGGAAGCGCGTCGTGTCGCACAGGCTCGATTCGAGGCCGGCGTCGTGACCAGCACCGACGTGCTCGACGCGCAACTGGCGCTGACCGAGGCCGAGATCGAGCAGGTGCGGCTGGCCGTGGCCCTGCGGCTGTCGGAAGCGCGATTGCTGCGCGCCGTCGGAGGTCTGTAGGTGGCCGCGGACATCGCCATTCACGTCGAGCATCTGTCGAAGCACTTCGGCGCGTTCAAGGCCGTCGACGACGTCACATTCGAAGTGAAACGCGGCGAGATCTTCGGATTTCTCGGCAGCAACGGTGCCGGCAAGTCGACGACGATTCGAATGTTGTGCGGCCTGCTGCACCCGAGCTCGGGACGGGCAGCCGTCGACGGGATCGACGTCGCCAAAGATCCGGATGCGGTCAAGCGCCGCATCGGCTACATGTCTCAGCGCTTCTCGCTTTATGAGCTGTTGACCGTCGATCAGAACATCCGCTTCTACGGCGGACTGTACGGATTGGACGGCGAGCGCATGGAACGCCGCCGGCAGTTCGCGTTGGAGATGGCCGGGCTCGAGGGCCGCGAGAAGGAAATGGCGCGGAACCTTTCTGGCGGGTGGAAGCAGCGCCTCGCGCTCGGCTGCGCCCTCTTGCATGAGCCGCCGATCATCTTTCTCGACGAGCCGACTGGCGGCGTCGATCCGGTGTCGCGTCGTGATTTCTGGCGCCTGATCGACGACTTGTCGCACGGTGGCACCACCGTGCTGGTGACGACACACTATCTCGACGAGGCGGAGCGCTGCGACCGGGTCGCGATCATGCACGCGGGCCGGCTTGCGGCCATTGGCACGACCGCCGAGCTGAAGAGTACGTTCCGCGATCGGCCGATTCTGGAAGTGCGCGCCGAGGATCCGGTCGGCGCCATGACGGCCCTGGACGCGATGCCATTCGTCGAAAAGACGAGCCTGTTCGGCACGGCCGTCCACGCGGTACTGCGTTCTCGCGCGGACGACGAAGCGCGCGTGCGCGCGTCATTGAGTCAGGCCGGCATCAGCGCCTCGAGCGTGCAGCCGGTCATCCCTTCCCTCGAGGACGTGTTTCTCGACGTCGTCGATCGCATCGAGTCCAAATCCGCGGCCGCGGGAGTGGCGCCATGAGACGCATGTGGGCCGTGGCTTTCCAGCACAGTGGGATCCGAAGCTTGGAATTCACGTGACTTGAAGTCGCGGC
>JADMIO010965034.1_pt1 | contig 36740 bp, 39 predicted proteins | sample 8958161 | NCBI WGS metagenome assembly JADMIO01 (sample SAMN16585339, study PRJNA669376) | soil metagenome | isolation source: Crop rotation soil | place: USA: Cullars Rotation, Alabama | collected 2011
CCGCGACTTCAAGTCACGTGAATTCCAAGCTTCGGATCCCACTGTGCTGGAAAGGTCATCAGCGTGCTCGAGTCCCGCCGAGAAACGCACCAATCCGTCGCCGATACCAAGCTCGGCCCGCTGTTCGGGCGTCAGGCGTTGATGTGTCGTCGTGGTCGGATGGGTGATGAGACTTCGCGCATCGCCGAGATTGTTGGTGATGCTCACCAGCTTGAGCGCGTCCAGAAATCGGAACGCACCCGCCTTGCCGTTCTTGACCTCGAACGCGCACAGGGTCGAGCCGCCCTTCATCTGCCTGCGGATAACGTCGGCCTGCGGATGGTCCGGCCGCCCAGGATAGACGAGCCGCAGCAGCTTCGGATGCCCGGCGAGCTGTTCGGCAATGGCGGCTGCGGTTTCGGTTTGCTGACGCACGCGCACCGCTAAGGTTTCCAGACCTTTCAGCAGTACCCACGCGTTGAACGGCGATAGCGCCGGTCCGCTTTGACGCAGCACATTATGGTAGTTCTCCTGGATCAATTTCTCCGAGCCGAGGATGACACCGCCGAGACAGCGGCCTTGGCCGTCGATGTGCTTGGTCGCGGAATAGACGACGCAATCGGCGCCGAGCTTCAGCGGGCTCTGATAAAGCGGCGTCGCGAAGACATTATCCACCACAAGCTTGGCGCCCACGCTGCGCGCGATGCCGGCGACCGCGGCGATGTCGATTACTTCCAGCGTCGGATTGGTCGGCGTTTCCAGAAAGCAGACTTTGGTGTTCTTCCGCACCGCCTTGCGCCAAGCGTCGAGATCGGTGCCGTTGACGAGCGTCGACTCCACGCCGAAACGGGGCAGCCAGTCCTCCACCACCCAGCGGCAGCCGCCGAACAGCGCTTTGGCCGCGACGACGTGATCGCCGGCGCGCACCAGGCCCATCAGCGCAGTCGTCACGGCGGCCATGCCGCTCGCCGCTGCACGGGCGGCTTCCGCGCCCTCTAGCGCGGCCATGCGCTGCTCGAACATGGCGACGGTCGGATTCGAGTAGCGCGAATAAACGTAGCCGGCCTTCTTGCCGGAAAACAGCGCCTCGCAATCCTCGGCACTGTCATAGACGTAGCCTTGGGTGAGAAACAGCGCTTCGGAGGTTTCGCCGAATTGCGAGCGCAACGTGCCGGCGTGGACCAGCTTGGTTTCGGGACGATAATCGCGGACGGCGGACGACATGTGACGCGCTCCTTGCTTGGCGCGCGGCCGCTGCTGCGACACTGCGCCGGCAATAAAAAACCGGCCGTAAAATGTCGGCCGGGCTCACGCGTCCCCGGCCTTTTAGCGACTTGTTTTACGTGGCTGCAAGCCGGCCGGCTCAAATGACCACGGGATAAAAGGCTTGTAGCGGGGCGGAACGCTTCACGTCAAGGCGCGCCTGGAGTTAGATCGCGCCAACCGAAGGGCAGACCGTGGCGCTCTCCTTTGCCGTCAACGACAAGGGCATCCTGCCGGACACGATGATCGCCGCGCTGGCGCAAGGCGGCGGCATTCTGCCGGCGAGCGATTTCGCGCCCGGTCAAATCCAACCCGCCAGCCTCGATCTGCGGCTCGGCGATGTCGCCTATCGCGTGCGCGCCAGCTTCTTGCCCGGCCGCACCACGGTTGCCGAACGCATCGATGAGCTCAAGCTCCACGAGATTTCGCTCTCCGACGGGGCCGTGCTCGAAACCGGCTGTGTCTATATCGTGCCATTGCTCGAAAGCCTGGCGCTGCCCGGCGATATCGAGGCTGCCGCTAATCCGAAAAGCTCGACCGGCCGGCTCGACGTCTTCACCCGCGTCATTGCTGACCAAACGCGGGGCTTTGACCGGATTCACGCGGGTTATCACGGCCCGCTCTACGCCGAGATTTCGCCGCGTACCTTTCCGGTGCTGGCGCGTGAAGGATCACGCCTGTCGCAAATCCGTTTCCGCCACGGCCACGCGCTGCTCGACGCGGATGCGTTGCGTGCACTGCACGCCCGGGAGCGCCTGGTCGATGCGCCTAACGCGAACGTGAGCGAAGGCATCGCGGTGGGGGTGGATTTGTCGGGCCTCGGCCCGGGCGGCCTCGTTGGCTATCGCGCCAAACGTCATACCGGCCTGATCGATGTAGAGCGCCGCGGCGGTTATGCCGTTGCCGATTTCTGGGAGCCGCTTCAGGCGCGTCCGGAACGGACCATCATCCTCGATCCCAACGAGTTCTACATTCTGGCCTCAAAAGAAGCCGTACAAGTGCCGCCGGACTATGCGGCCGAGATGGTGCCATTCGATCCGTTGGTCGGTGAGTTTCGCGTGCACTATGCGGGCTTTTTCGATCCCGGCTTCGGTTACGCCGGCGCGGGAGGACAAGGCGCGCGCGCGGTGCTCGAGGTGCGGTCGCGGGAAGTGCCGTTTATCCTCGAGCACGGCCAGATTGTCGGGCGGCTGGTATATGAGAAAATGTTGGCGCGGCCGAAGACGCTCTACGGCCAGGGCATCGGCTCGAACTACCAGGCGCAGACCTTAAAGCTGTCGAAACATTTCAAGGCTTGAGATTGCCCATGGCAGACGCGACCCGCGCGGTAACTAAATCTGCAGCCAGCCTTCACCGCAACATGAAGTCGGTGGCGGACGCGCTCGGCACATTGCTGGTGGACGCGTTTCACCACCTTGCGCTGTTCGCGATCGGGGCAACGACCGTGTGGTCGGCGGGCGCCGCATTTCTGGAGATGGTTCAACGCGGCCGCGCCGGCCTTCCCGACATTCTGCTGTTGTTCATCTATCTCGAGCTTGGCGCGATGGTCGGCATCTATTTCAAAACGACGCGGCTGCCGGTCCGTTATCTGCTCTATATCGCGGTCACCGCGCTGGCGCGCGTTCTAATCGAGCTCATCAGCGCCGAGCACCGCACCGGGTACGACCTCGTCATCGTCGCCGGCGCGATCCTATTGCTGTCGATTGCCGTGCTGATCCTGCGCTTCGCCTCGCACCGATTCCCATCGAGCGACTAAAGCGCCTGCACGAACAGATTGAATGGCGGATTTGCGGACATCGGATGAGCGCTTTCGAGGCGTAGCAGCGAGCCGGTTCAGGTGTTAGATACCGGCCGTGTCCGGTTTAATGTCGCATTATCTGGTGCCGCTCGCGATTATCGCCGTCGCGATCGTGCTGGTGCTCGGCCTCGTCAACATGATGCGAGGCGGCGCGCCGAATCGCTCGCAGGAGCTGATGCGGTTGCGCGTGCTGCTACAGTTCGTCGCCATCGTCGTGATCATGGCGACGATCTGGATGATGGGGAGGTGATCAACGGCCCGAGTAGCTCGCCGCTGCTATTTCTTTGGCTCAGGCGGCGCAGCCGAGCGCATGTACTCGACCTTCTCTTTCTTCATTTTTGCCTTGCGCACCTTTTTCTTTTCGGTCGTGTCCGCCGACAGTTCATGTGTCGTTAGCTGCGCCATCGTCAGTTTTGCGCCCGAGCAAGCCTGCGCCGCGGCCGGCAGCAACAAAGCCAAGCTGAAAAGTCCGAGTGCGATCGTCCGCATTGTGTCACCCTGTCTGGTTACAAGCGTTCACTGATTGGATAAATTCTAGCGCGAATCCGGTCTCTGCAAAGGCCCTAATCATGGTCGTTCTCAACCGCATCTACACCCGCACCGGTGACGACGGTACGACTTCGCTCGGCTCCGGGGCGCGCCGCAAGAAATACGACCTGCGGATCGCGGCTTACGGGACCCTCGATGAGCTCAATGCGGTGCTGGGCTTGGCGCGGTTGCACACCGCTGCTGCCGACCCGGAGCTCGATGCCGCGCTCGGCCGCATTCAGAACGATGTGTTTGATGTCGAAGCCGACCTTTCGCTGTCGGAAAAAGGCCCGGGGCGCGCCCGGCTCACCGTCACCGAGACCCAGGTGGCGTGGCTCGAAACCGAGATTGATCGGCTCAACGCCGGTCTGGCGCCGCTAAAATCTTTCATTCTGCCCGGCGGCAGCGCGGTTTCGGCGTGGCTGCATCTGGCGCGCACGGTCTGCCGGCGCGCCGAGCGCATCATGGTCGAGCTCAAGGACCGTCCCGGCGAGGAGGTATCCGCGCCGTCGTTGAAATACGTGAACCGGCTGTCCGACTACCTGTTCGTGGCCGGCCGGCATGCCAACGACAAGGGCGGCCGCGACGTCCTTTGGGCGCCAGGTCAGAACCGCTAGCGTCCGTACGCGACCTTCGCGTGCAGAAAGTTGTCGCGCAACCCCGATCTCTGATTTAGCATTTCGCGCGAAGCGTTGCGGGGTGGGGGTTTGTGGTGTTCGGAGTGCGCCATCGTGCGGCAGTCGACCGCCTCGTGGCGGTTTTGCGCGCTCATCTGGAAACTCGCTGTTTTTCCCCCGAACCGAGACAAGCAATCCCTCCTGAGCTCGAGTGCCTGCGAGGCTTGCTAAGCGAACAGACGCTCATCACAGCGTCGCGCCGCGCTGATGTGGTCGGGCTTGGCGCCGACCGGGTCCTCGTCCGGGCGGGCATGCTCGATGAAGAACTTTACGTGCGCGCATTGGCGGACGCGCTTGGCGTCGAGTTCGAGCTGCTCGAAGCGAAGCAGCGCGAGCTTTGCCCGTTTGACGACCGCGAGCTGCTCACTGGGCCAGCGGCCGGTGCGTTGCCCCTTATCGTGGATCGCGACGTTCGGATCGTAATCGCGCCGCAAGGCAATGGCGCGCGCAATCTGACGGATTTTCTGGCCCACTACCCGCATCTCGCGCGGCGCTTCCGTCTGACCACGAGCGAGCGACTGCAAGCGTTTGTGTCAAGATGCGGCGAAGCCGCGGTCGCTGAATACGCGACGTCGAAGCTCGCAAAGACATGGCCGGAAATGTCAGCGGCGCCGCGCGCGCGTTTGACTTTTCCGCCGTTGCTCGGCGCGATCGCCTGTGCGCTCGGGGCGGCTTTCATTGTCGCACCGGAGTTCGCGATGTTTGGCTGCGACATCGCGCTAAGCGTGGTCTTTCTCGCATGGGCGGCGATCAGGATGGTTGCCGCTATTATCGAACCGCTTGCAAATCCTCCGGCGTCACGGCTGCGAGACTGCGACTTGCCGATCTACTCGGTGCTGGTGCCGCTCTATCGCGAAGCCGCGTCGGTCAAAGGATTGGTGTCGGCCTTGCGCAGGCTCGATTATCCGCCGGAGAAACTCGATATTACGTTGATCGTGGAGCGCGACGACCGCGATACGATCACCGCCATTCGTCGCCAACAGCTCGATCCGCGTTTTCACGTGATCGTCGCGCCGGTTGGAAACCCGCAAACCAAGCCGAAGGCGCTCAACGCCGCGCTGCCCTTCGTCCGCGGAAGTTTTGTCGTCATCTACGACGCCGAGGATCGTCCGGATCCTGCCCAGCTTCGGCTGGCGCTGAACGCTTTTTCGAGCTACAATGAACGGCTCGCCTGCGTGCAGGCCGGTCTCACCATCGACAACTGCGCCGATAATTGGCTGACCGCCATGTTTACAGCGGAGTATGCCGCCCAGTTCGACGTGTTCTTGCCTGCGCTGACCAAACTGACCGCGCCGTTGCCGCTGGGCGGCTCCTCAAATCACTTCCGCACCGCGGCTCTCCGTGCGGTCGGCGGGTGGGATCCTTACAACGTCACCGAAGACGCCGATCTCGGCCTGCGTCTGGCCCGCTTTGGCCATCGCACGATCGCAGTTTCATCCTCGACGTATGAGGAAGCGCCGCCACAGCTCGGCGCGTGGCTGCGTCAGCGGACGCGATGGTTCAAAGGATGGATGCAAACCTGGCTGGTGCACAACCGCGCGCCGGTCCGGCTGCTGCGCGAGCTGGGGTTATTCCGGTTTGCAGTTGTGCAGCTGATGGTCGGCGGGCATGTGTTGGCGTCGCTCGTCCATCCGTTGATGCTGTTTTGGCTGCTTTGCGCCGCGCTGCTGCCCGAGCCAATGTTCGGTTCGGGCCCAGTGGCAACGCTGTTCACCAGCACGATCGCGGCCGGATATATCGCGTCGGCGCTGCTCGGCGGGCTCGGGCTTTATCGCCGTGACTTACTCAAGCATAGTTGGGTGCTGTTGCTGCTGCCGCTGCATTGGCTGCTGCTCGCAGCCGCGTCGTGGCGCGCGCTCGCCCAATTGTTCAGAGATCCCTACCGTTGGGAGAAGACCGAGCACGGGCTCGCGCGAACCTCCCGCATGGGCGTACACGAGAACAGCAGCAACGCCAGAATGACTTTGCGGAAAGCGGCGTCGCCGACGAGGCCGTAAAGCTTCCAGCCGAGCAGCATTCCGGCCACCAGGACGGGCACGCCGGCGGCAAAAAGCTTCGCGGTCTCAGGCGTGACCGCCCCGGCAAGGCTAAGCGAGCCCGCCGTCATGATCATCGCCGCCCAGATGACCGGCTGAAACGTGGCGCGCTGCAGATCCTTCGGCCAGTCGTGCGCCTGGACCCAAACGGTCGCCACGATGCCCCGAACCCACTGAATCCAGTCGTGAGTCCACCGAGGAACGTCCCGAAGAGGAAGAGTACGTATATTCACCGTCCATTGGTCGCCTCAGCGCCAGCAGATGATCGCACCGCCACCGTTCACTTCGGTGCGCCGGCTTTGACGGGCGCGCGGCCGCCGTCGATCGCGGACGCAAGGGCTTTGTCTGAGTGGCTTCGATCATCGGCAACTGAAGAGTGCTGTCTCAAACGCTCAAGCGTTCGGCTCGCGATCGCGGCCGGCGCTTCGTCCGGAATCGCGAAGACTGAGCTCACGTTAATTTCACAAAGCACGTAGGTATCCTCACCCTTCGACGTCCGCGGCCCATAAAGAAAGTCAGCATCCCAGATGATGGGAAGATCATTCGCGTGTAATTCGAGGACCTTCATCATTTGCGGCGTCCACTCCGCTTCCATCCTGGTTCGAAGGGCCTGAAATGGCGCGGCATTCGGGCCGTGCATCATGCGCGGTCCTGACTTCACGGGCGGTACGGCGGGGCCTTCGAGTGGAGGCGCGATCAACGCCTTTATTTTTTGTTGGCCGAAGCCGGCAACCTTGTCCCCGCTCATGTAGCAGCGGATCATCCCGTCCGGCAGGCGTTCCTGAAAGGGTTGATCAATGATACAGCCGCCCCACCCGAAGTAACCTTCGCACCTCGCCATGAAGCTTTCGAGCGGCATGGTTTCGGGAACGCTCCCGCTCAGGGCCTCAAGCACTGTAACGTTCGGCGCCGAGCCAACTCGCCCGTTTATTGTTTCTACCTTCCAGATACCCTGCCCACCGTTACCCCGGTTCTGTTTAATGACGCGAGCCGCGCCCGACCGCAGCTGCGGTGGGAAGGCATCGCGAAATTCCTCTCGCGTGCGATAAAGGTGGGTGTCGGTGCCCCAGCCGAGAGCCTTGGTGCGGTACAGGACTTCCTTCACGCCCATTTTGAGAATCGTGTCGGGACGTGCGCTCACCCAGCATCCATTGGCCTCCACCTCGCGTAGGAGCAGGTCCAGCTGACCTCGGGTCCGGCCATTTTCCAGTGGATTGACCCATACGAGGACGCCATTGACCTTTGTCAGTTGCGCGCGGACCTCGTCCTCAAACTCTTCAGCGTAAACGGCTGGTTCAACCTCGATAGCAAGCGCAGCCAACTCCGCAAAGATGCGGTGGTAGCGATTATTCACCGGTGTCGCACTGGCGCGGGTCTCGCGATCCCCGCGCCAGACGATTGCGACTTTGTACGGTTTCATATTCGACCCCTTGTGGTGTCCGTCACGGCCGATTGCTTCAATTGAGATCGAGATTTTCCTTCTCAAAGACCGTGACCGGGCCCTTGATCGCCTTCCAGGCATAGTGCCCGCCGGCCATGTAGCGGGCGTCAAATCCGGCCTTGCGCAGCGCGATCGCCGTTTCGCATCCGACGTGGAAGCCGTAAACGCAGAACGTGACGACCGGCTGCTCCTTCGACAACTCGCCGACCCACTCTTCCATGCGTTCCGGGTCGCGCCAGATCGCACCCTTCATGATGTCCGGCGCCCGCGTCGCGTAATGCCGGGGCCGCACATCGATAACCTGAACCGAGCCGCCGCCTTTCAACATCGCTTCGACCTCCTCCACGGAGACCGCGGGCACGTCGCCGAACTGCGGCTGGACAAGCTGGGGCGGCGGCTCGACCTTGGTAGCGTTGTCGTAGCGGGTCTGGACCGCTTTCCATTCGATGTTGCGCATAAACGACGCGATGTAGGTCGAGGCATTCGCGCCGAAGTCGATATGATAGGCGTGCTCGTACATGTCGAGCGCGAGGATCGGAATGCCGCCGCAGATCATCTGGGCGTCGTCCGCCGCCGCCTGATTGATGAGGCGGCCATCGCGCGGCACGAAGGCCAGAACGACCCATCCGGTGCTTCCCGCCGCGGCGAGGCCGCTCGCGAGCGAGACGAACTCGTCGCGCCAGCGCTTGACCGATCCGAAATCCCGCGCCAGCACGCCCGCCATCGCATCCGGCACGGTCCTGCCGTCGCCGCCCAGGCTGGCGAAATACAATTCATGCAGCAGCATTGAATTGAGCGCGACGAACTCATCGCGCTTGAGACGGTGGATCGTTTCCGGCGTCGTCGTGACGGGATCGAGCCCGGCGAGCTCTTTGGTGATCGCGTTGAGGCGACTGACGGCGCCGCCGTAATTGACCTCGTAGTGGCTTTCGATGAGACGCGGGGTGATGCCGTTCAATGTCCAGGGCCGGCAGTACAGGGGGGCAAGTGAGTAGTGCACGGGACGCTCCATGATTGATGTTGGGGGCTAGGAATCCCGCCGGCTGATTCGGCCGGCGGGACAAGCTCGTCAGGCCAGTGGAATCATCACCAGAAGGGTCTTTTGGCGATTTCTTCCGCTTGCTCGCGGGTCAATCCGATGTCGTGGAGTTGGCGATCGACAAGAGCGAGCAGTTCGCGACGGCCGCGACGCCGCCGATACAGGCGGAGGAAATGCGCTGGAAATCCGAGTGCCTGATTTAGCCAGCGTAAGAAAGGCCAAACGCCGGCCGGCCGGATCGGTTGAGCCGGTAGCAAAATACGGATCGTGGAGTGGGCGGTTGTGCAAGGCATCGTTCATCTCTCTGGTTCGAGAATGAGATACCGCCGGGAAGCACAGTGGCGCCGACAACGGATGCTTTCGGGACTACTCGTCCGCAAAAAGCCGCTAACTTCCGCAGCAATCGAGCGAGCGTGGTTTGAAAACCAAGCTCATCCGAGCCGAACGAGGTCGAATCAAATCGACCGCGTCGGGAAGGAAATAGAAACGCGCTGCTGAGTGGCGGCGACATCGGGCGTCCTGGCAGTTTGATGGACGCGATGCTTCGGCATGTCGCCTTGTGGGGAGATCGCTATCCCCATGGCGGCCGATAATGCCTTTTGCTCGACGATGTCAAGTAAACGACGCGTTAAGTCCCGCGCCGACTCGCGATTACGCCGGCTGCGTTCAGCCCTGCTGCAGTCATTAGCAACCCAACAATCAGCACAAGGCCAGCTGACAGATAGGGCAGCCGGGCCATGGCGCGGTCAAAGCCTGGCCATGTTTTGGCGAGCTTGCCTGAGCTCCAGACCACCACGAGCCCAATCGCTACCAGCGTTGCGCCAACGCCAACGCTGAAAGCCGCAACCATCGCCACGCCCAGCGCGAATGCCTTGAGCTGAATGCAGATCAGCAAGACGGCGAGCGCGGCCGGACACGGCATCAATCCGCCGGTAAAGCCGAACCAGATGATTTGTGCTGTGGTGACAGAGTCGCGGGTTGCCCGGGGCGCATGCGAATGGCCATGGTCATGATCGTGAGAATGGTGATCGTGGCCGTGATGATGGTTGTGTCTCGCGCCGCGCAAATCCCAAAACATGCGTAAGGCCAGCAAAACAATAAGAATGCCGGAGAGCGCCGTCAGCCACGGTTGCGCTTCGTCCACGATATAACGCTGGCCTAAAGCCAGCGCCGCAATCGCCAGCCCCCAGACCACGATGGTGTGGCCGACGGCGGCGGAGATGCTGAGCGTTACGGCCTGGGATGCAGTGCCGCGAATGGCGACGATGTAGGCAGCCATCAGCGACTTGGCGTGGCCCGGCTCAAGCGCGTGAAACGCCCCGAGAACAACCGCAACCGGCAGGTAAAGCCAAGCGTGGGCGGCACTCGATTGGATCAGCGAAGCGATGTCGGGCATCTGAGTGGGCCTTACTAAGTTGAATTGAGACGCAGCGTATCATTTTCATCTTCATGCTCGGCACGTTTTCGGCCGGGCTGGTGATCTACTGGGCGCGGAACAACACGCTCTCGGTGGCGCAGCAGTCGATCATCATGAAGAAACATGGGGCGAAGATCGAGCTGTTCGACAACATCCAGAAGACGTTCGGGGCGAAGAAAGCGGGCACGTAAAATCCCGACGGCGCTTGTTTTGGCGCGTGTCGCGACAAACTCCTTCCTGTTAGCCCACGGGCCAATGTATCGAGCCGCCTCGGCCGCATAGGCTCGCCGAGGATGGTGGCCGCCGTGGCGCGAAAAATCGCGAACCCTTTTGCACGCCTGCTCGATCCGATCGACCGGATTTCCGAAATTCTTTTCGGTCTCATCATGGTGCTGACCAGCACTGCGACCTTGAGCGTGGTCACCGCGGAGCGCGTCGACGTGAAAACGACGGTGCTTGGCGCGCTTGGCTGTAATCTCGCATGGGGCATCATCGATGCCTGGCTATATCTGCTGGACTGTTTGAGCGATCGCGCGCGGGGCCCTCTCCTCGTCCAAGCCGTGCGGAACGCCGACAAGGCGGAGGGCACTCGCCTCATCACCGAGGCGCTTCCGGCAGACCTCGTCACATCCTTGTCGGCGCAGCAGATTGAGGCGCTGCGCCAAAAAGCCGCGAATGTCTCATCGCTGGACGGGATTCCGCGGCTTGTTAAAGAGGATTTGCTCAGCGCCCTAGCCATCGCGGTGCTGGTATTCCTGTCCACGTTTCCTGTCGTCATTCCGTTCTTCGTCGTTCATGACACGCACACGGCCCTGCGCATCTCCAATGTCGTCGCGATCACGATGCTGTTCGCCTGCGGCTATTCGTTTGCCGCGTGCATCGGCAGCAGACCGTGGACGACCGGGCTGGTGATGGTCGGGATCGGCTGCGCCCTGACGGGCGTCGCCATTCTGCTCGGAGGCTGATGCCATGGGTCTTCTGCTGAAGGAAGTTCGTCGCAACCCGCTGCTGTGGCCGCTCGCCGTCGTGCCGGTCCTGTTCGCACTTCACATCGCTCGGCCGGAATCCCACGCCATACTGTTTGTGCTGTCGGTCTTTTCGATCGTCCCGCTTGCGGTGCTGATCAGCCTCTCGACCGAATCGGTCGCGGCAAAGACCGGCGACACGATCGGCGGCCTGCTTAACGCGACGCTTGGCAATCTCACCGAGCTGATTGTCGCCCTGACGGCTCTCAAGGCCGGCCAAATTCTCCTGGTGAAGTCGTCGCTCGCCGGCGCGATCGTGGCGAAGACCTTGGTCACCCTCGGCGCATCGTTGCTGGTTGGAGGGCTCATCCACCACATTCAGGAGTACAACCGCGTCAATGCGCGCTTGCAGGGTTCGCTGCTGTTCCTCGCAACTATCGGATTTCTGGTGCCGTCGCTGCTCGCGGAATCGGAGTCGGTGCTTGAAGCAACGGCATCCGGGAATGCGCTAAGCCTTGCTTTGTCGGTCCTGCTGTTCGCCGCCTACGGCTTCGGGATGTTCTTCTCGCTGCACACCCACAGCGAGCTGTTCACCAGCACAGCGAGCGCGCCCGAGCATGGGGAGCTGTGGCCGGTCGGTTTTGCGCTCGGCGTTTTGGCCGCAGTCACTATTGTCGTTACCCTGGTCAGCGACATTTTCGTTGATTCCGTTCAGTACGCCGGAGCCGCCTTTGGCATGACGCCCGCCTTTGTCGGGTTCATCGTGGTCGCGCTGGTCAACGGCATCGCCGAGCTTGCGCCGGCGCTTTCAAGCGCGCGCAAGAATCGGCTCGACCTCAGCATCGGCATCGCGCTCGGCGGCGCGGCACAAATCACATTGTTCGTCGCGCCGGTGCTTGTCTTCGTCAGCTACTTTGTCGGACCCGCTCCGATGACCTTGCACTTCTGGCCAGGCGCGGTGGCGATGATCCTGATCGCTACGACGACCGCCCTCCTGGTTACCAATAGCGGCCGTTCGGCCTGGTTCGTCGGCATGCTGTTGCTCAACGTCTATCTCATTTTCGCAATCGCGCTCTATGTCTTGCCGGCTCCATAATAGCTTTGAGGTTTGAGCGTGAGGGCGCCGAGCTGCATTGCGTTGATCTTGTGCAGTCAATGCGCCGCAGGTGTTGCCGCGTATGCGCAGCAAAATGGCGGCGGGATCCCGATCAGCTTCGGCGGAAGCGGCTGGGAGGGGGCGAGGCCGTTGCGACGATGCCGAAAGATAACTCGGGCACGCTGCATTTCAGCATCAAAGCCGGCGCGGCGACCGACTACGTCTATCGCGGAACCACGCTGTCGGACCGCAAGCCGGCCGCCGGCGGTGTCTTCGAAGCAACCTACGGCTCGTTCTACGCATAGACGTCGGTTGCTACTGTTCATCTCCCAACCAAACCCGATGCAGAGCTTGGCATCAGTGGCGGCATACGGCCCTCATTTGCAGGAATCGACTCGATTTCGGCGTGACCTACTTCGCCTACCCGGGCGAAGCGCTGCCGAGCAACGGAATCAATTACTGGGAGGCGGCGCTGCGAGCCGATTACAAAATTTCGGAGTCGTGGCGTGCCGCCGGCGGCTTTGCCTATTCTCCCGACGTTTCGAATACCGGCGCATGGAGCTGGTACGCGGCGGGAGGTATTGGCTACGACGTGCCGGCGCAGTGTCTGCCGGCCAACCTCGGGGCGTCGATTACAGCGGCGGCCGGATACTCATGGTTCGGCAGGCAATCCGCCGCTCGCGGCGGCTTCGCTCTACCTGCCTACCTCAATTGGCAAGCCGGCGTGACCTTCGCGTACGAGCTGATCAATCTCGATCTGCGCTATTACGACACCAACTTGAGCCGGGAGAACTGCTTCGTCTTTACCGGTGACCCCAACGCGACGCCCGGTGGTTCGGTGAATCCGGTTACCAATCCGGCGGGACTCCGTTCGAACTGGTGCAGCGCAGCCTTTGTCGCGAAGCTGTCGATTGCATTGGACGATACGATGCTGAGGTTGCCTTCAAGGCGCTAAAACGCGGCGTCGTGATTGGAGACCAAGCGCACGGGACGCTCTTCACCATCAGGAGAAACGACTTCCGCGGGTTAAGCCTGGGTCCCCGCTTTCGCGGGGGCCACAGGAAGCGCGCATTTAGGCCGGCAAAACCTCGCGCGCGTGGTCACGCGCCTCTTGCGTGTCGTGCGTGTCGTGCGGCAACGCCGGCAGCTGCAACACGGTCGCGTGCTGGTCGGGGCACAAACGCGTCAACAAAACGATCTGTCCATCAGGAAATTCCAACGCGTCGTGATGGGTGCACGAGTTTTCACGCTCGATCTGGCAAAACCGCGCGGTGTTCCACTTGGTTTTGCGTCGCGGCAGCAGGTCGATGAAGTTTTCGTATTGGACGTTGCGCTCGAACTTGAGTTCGGTGCCGGGCCGCAGGCACACCGCCACGTCCGGCGCGCCCGTCGCGCCAAAGCCGCGGGTGGTTGACTTGGAGAATTTCGTTGTCACCAGCCTGTCGGCAATCTCCGCGGGCCGGCTTTTCACTGCATGTAGACTGAAATCGCACATGATGGCCTCCTGTGATGCACACCGCTCAAGCGGTTGTGCTTCATACGAGGCAGGCAAACGCCACAACGGTTGGTTTGAACGACGGACAACGCGGCAGCGGCGTGAATGTTGCTCCACTTCGGGTAACGCTATGTGGGACAGCGAACATTCCAGTGCGGACAGCTAAGATTTTGCGACGGCAGTCGTGCCGTGACGAATGCAAACGCCCGCCTCGCGGAATCATTCCGTCGCGACGACGGTTGCTCGCGCCACGTGAGGGCGCGACCGGACGGCGGCAAGTAAGCGGCTGGTTCGCCGGGTTCCACTGTGATATGTTGATCCATCTGCCGACGCAAAAGCCCGTTTCATGACTGCAGCATCAGACTGGTCGCGCAATTTGCTCTCCGACAGCACATCGCTGGCGGCGGCGAGCCGGGGTCATTTGCGCAATCTGATGCGGGAACTGTCCGTCACGCATCGGACCGTCGATGCGGGCATCCGGTCGTGTGAAAGCTCGCGCTGGCTTCTGAAACATATGGGGAAGCCGTTCAGACGGCGCTGCGACCTCTGTCTGCAGGACACCGAGCATCAGATCCGGGGCGGTCAGCTCATCTGCCTGCGATGTTTTCCGCCCGCCAGCGCGGCTGACACCGCCACCCGGTAAACCTCAACACCCCGCCGAGCGCGGCTTACCTTGGCACGCGCGGCTTCTTGTCCCGCAATGCCGCGACTTCGCGCTTGCTCTCGCGCAACTCGTCCTCGACCGCGCGGCGCTCGCTGATGTCGACGAAGGTGAGGACGACGCCGTCGATCTTGTCCTCGACGGTGCGATAAGGCCGCATCCGCAGGTCGTACCACTTGGAATCCGCTTTCACCTCGCGGCGAACCGGCGCGAGGTCGGCCAGCACCTTGCGCGCGTCCTTGACGAGATCGTCATAGTCGAGCTGATTGGCGAAATCGGTAATTGGACGGCCCTCGTCTGACGGCGTGACGCTGAACAGGTCGCTGACCCGGTCGGTGAAGCGCTTGATGCGCAGGCTTGAGTCGAGAAACAGGGTGCCGAAGTCGGTCGCGGCCATCAGGTTCTGCAAATCGCTGTGGGCACGCGAAATGGCTTCGAGCTTCAGCTTGAGCTCGCTGTTGACCGTTTGCAGCTCCTCGTTGATCGACTGCAGCTCTTCTTTCGACGTCTCAAGCTCTTCAGAGGTCGAGCGGTATTCCTCGTTGATCGACTGCAGCTCTTCGTTGGCGGCGCGCAGCTCTTCGTTAGTCGCGTCGGACTCCTCGCGCACGGTGCGCAGCCGCGCCTGCGTCAGTTCGAGTTCCTGGGTCAGGCGGCGCACCGTTTCATCGTTGTCGCCTTGCGCCGAAATAGTCTCGCTCACCTCCTCGCCTTCGATGAACATCACGATCGCGTGGCGGTTATTGCCAACGTCCTCGGTATCGGCCGGCTGGACGTGCACCAGCACGCGATGCGGGCTGCCATTGAACTTGACCGGGATCGCCAAGCTCAGGCTCGGCAGCTGCTGCTCGAATACGCGATGCAAAGCCGAGCGCAGCTCAAAGCGAAGCTCCGGACGAACCAGATCGACCACGTCACCCGTCAAGGCGCCGCCTGACGGCTGAAAAAAGCGGCCGGCGGTGTCGGAGAGATGGACGACGCGGTGCGCCTCGTCGATCAGGATCGAGGGCGGCGCGAGTTTTTCCAGCGCGCGTCGATGCGCCAGCGCGTCGTTGAGCGCCGCGGCAGGCGGCGGAGCGTTGCCGAGCGCGACGACTTGGTCGCGGACGCGGATCGGCCCAAGCAGACGCGGCAATAGCCGCGGCTTGTCGCCGCTTTTCAGGGACGACTGGTAGATGCGCGAATTGCGGTCAAGAGTGCGGAACAGGCCGGCCGGATGATCGGCCGTCTCTGACAAGCCGACCATCAGGAAGCCGCCGGGGTTGAGCGCGTAATTGAAGGTGCTGGTGACCTGCTCCTGCAGTTCGCGATCGAGATAAATGAGGACGTTGCGGCAGGAAATCAGATCGACCCGCGAAAACGGCGGGTCTTTGAGGAGATCGTGGTGCGCGAACAGAATGATGTCGCGCAGCTCCTGGCGAACGCGATAACCGTCAGTCTCTTTGGTGAAAAAGCGGCGCAGCCGGTCTTCACTGACGTCGGCTTCGATCGCAATCGGATAGCGGCCTTCCCGCGCCAAAGAAAGCGCGCGCGCGTCCAGATCGGAGGCGAAGACCTGAAGCAGCGGCCGTAAATCGCGGCGATTCGCTTCTTCGAGCAACAGCATTGCAATCGAGTAGGCTTCCTCGCCGGTGGCACAGCCGCATACCCAGGCACGGATCGAATCGGTCGGGTCACGGCCATCGAATATCTGCGGCAGTACGATTTTGCGCAGGCTCTCGAACGCCTCTTTGTCCCGGAAGAACGTGGTGACCGATATCAGGAGATCGGCAAGCAGCGCTGGGCACTCTTCAGGACTCTCGCGGAGGTGCTCAAGATATTCGTTGAGCGTGCCGGTGCGCGTCACCTGCATGCGCCGCGCAATGCGGCGGATCACGGTCGAGCGCTTGTACTTGGTGAAGTCGTGACCGGTTCGGACACGCAGGTGAGCAAGCACGCGGCGTACCATCTCCTCATCGACCCTGGGCTGATCGGCCAGGCTGCCGTTCTGCTTGAGGTGAATGAGGTCGGCGAGACGAATTGCGAGCTCCCGCACCGGCAGCACCACATCGACCACGCCGGTCGCAATTGCCGCACGGGGCATCGATGGATACTCGGCCTCGGCGGCGTCCTGCACCAGAATGATGCCGCCGGATTCCTTCACCGCACGTACGCCGACCGCGCCGTCTGAGCCGGCGCCGCTGACGATCACGGCAAAGCCGTCGCCCAGCCGTTCGGCGACAGAGCGGAAAAACAGATCGATCGGCACGCGCTGGCCATGCGGCTCGTTGAACGGCACCGCGCGGATTTCATGATCGATCAGCTCGAGGCCCCGATCGGGCGCAATGACATACACATGATCGGCCAGAACCTTCGAGCGGTCCTTGACCTGCACCACCGGCATCTTGGTTCGCGCGCCGAGCACGGTTGCGAGCTCGCTGCGCCGATCAGGGTCCAGATGAAGCACAACGACAAAGGCGGCGCCGGTATCGGCGGGAATCGCGTCGAAAAACGTTTGCAGCGCACGCACGCCCCCGGCGGAGCCGCCCATGGCGACGATGACCGGCTCGTTGCTCGCGTTGTGTGCGCCATCCGACATCTGGACTGACCTTTCTGCTTTCCCGCAAGCATAGCACCGGTGGGCCGGCCTACTAGGCGGTAGAGAAGGAACCGATATCCGCCGGGAATCGTTCTTTCCCTTTACCCAAAGGCGGTTCTTAGTGGCCAACCGCGACATTGTTGCAATCGGCACGTCCGCGGGAGGCGTCGAGGCTCTGTTATCGCTGGCACGAGGCCTTCCCGCCGCCTTTCCCGCCGCGGTTTTGATCACTCTTCACATTCCCAGCGAGAGCGGATCTATCCTTGATGACCTCCTGAGCGCCGCCGGCGACCTTCCGGCAAGCTTTGCCAAGGAGGGCGAATCCCCTCGCAAGAGCCGCATCTATATCGCCCCGCCGGACCGCCATCTGCTCCTGATCGACGACCTTTTCAGGCTGGGCAGCGGGCCGCGAGAGAACAACTCCCGCCCCGCGATCGATCCGATGCTGCGCTCGGTCGCTGCTTGCTGCGGACCCCGCGCGATCGGCGTCGTGATGACCGGAACGCTGGGCGACGGGGCTTCCGGCCTGTGGGCAGTCGATCAATGCGGCGGCATAACAGTCGTGCAGGACCCGAGTGATGCGGCTTTTCCGGACATGCCGATCAATGCGTTGAACCGATTGAAGCCCGACCACGTTGTTACGCTGGCGGCGATGCCGAAGCTGCTGGAAAGCCTGGTATCGCAGGACGCTGGTCAAGCCATGCCAGTTCCGGAGAGCATTGGTTTTGAACTCGAGATTGCCAAGGGCGCCCACGCAACAGTGGACGAGATGGACAAGCACGGCCGCCGCTCGGTGCTCGCCTGTCCAGACTGCCACGGCGTGATGTGGGAGTTCGACGAAGGTGAACTGACGCGATATCGCTGCCACGTCGGCCATACCTACACGGCGGAATTGATGAGCGTCGCCCTCGACGACAATGTCCGCCGCGCGCTCGGCAGCGCCATGCGCGCGCTGGAGGAACGGCGTGCACTCGCCCGCAAGCTTGAGGAGCAAGCAGATCAGCAAGGGCGGCCACATCTCGCCGCGTCCTGGGCCCGCCGCGCGAAGGAATTTGAGAATGAGCTCAAGGTAATCCAGGGCGCCGTGGATCGAATCGACCGATTGGCGGTGCAACACGACATCAGCAGCGCGGCGGAGTAATGTCGGGAAGCCGTCACTGGAACAAATCGCGAGGCGGGTCAGCGCGTTAGAAAGGTGCTAGATAGCGGACAGGACGTTGCGGAGGCCTGTATGCCGATCTTTCATTTTGTCCTGAAGTCCGGGTGGGACAGATACCGTGATCTCCACGGTGAGGAATTCGCAAATGCCGATGCGGCGCGGACCCATGCGCGTCTCATCGCGCGGGACCTGCTGCGCAATAGTGAGTCCAAGGCGCGGGGCTGGCGTATCGAGGTCCGTAATGAGGAGAACCAGACAGTCGACGAAGTCATCTTTTCGTCGCTGGACGATCGGCTGAATGAATTGCCGCTGCCAATGCGGACGGAGGTGGAACGGCTTTACGAAAGCAACGCCTTCCTCAACGACGCGATCGCCGATTTGCGCGACTCCATGCGTCAGGTGAAGGCGACGTTGGCGCGTGCCGACAGGCTGCCTTATCTCGCGGCGGTCGACGGCGAGGGGTTGTAACGGGGACTGGTTGCTGAATCGGGGAGTTTCGAAATGTATGTCGAAAACGAAATCCTCAAGTCGTTGAGTGAACCCGACCGCAAGGGTCTGAGCAGCCACCTGAAGCGGAAATTTTTTCCGGCCGGCGCGATCATCGGCAAAAAGAACGATCCGATCGAGGAGATCTTCTTTCCCGAGTCGGGACTGATTTCGCTGGTCACGGATCTGTCGGACAATAGCCGGGTCGGCAGCGGACTGATCGGAAAAGCCGGAGCGGTCGGTGCCTCCGCCGCGCTTGGCAGCAATCGGTATGGCAGCACCGTGCTGGTCCTGATGCCGGCTACCGGCCATGTCGCGCAGGCTCACGCCGTTCTGGAATTCGCCCGCCGCAATGAGCCGTTGCGTCAGGCGCTGTTCGAGAGCGAACTTCGCCTGTTCACGCAGGCGCAGCAGATCGCCGCGTGCAATGCCCGCCACAACATCTCGCAGCGCCTGAGCAGCTGGTTCCTGCGGGCGCGTGACGCCACCGGCAGCGATCAGATCGTGCTGACGCAGGAATTTCTGGCGCATCTACTTGGCGTCCAGCGGGCCAGCGTGTCCCTCGAAGCGAGCCGGCTGCAGGATGCCGGCCTGATCAGGTATCGCCGCGGCACGATCGAGCTCGCCGACGTCGGCGGCCTGCAAGCGCTAGCCTGCGAATGCGCAACCGCTGTCAAGAAAGCGCCCGTAACGCCATCGCGCTTTATCCACGAACACGCGTCGCTGAATAGCCGCAACGCGTGAGCACCTAACGCTAGTGGCCTGCGATGAAGGCGGTGTCGCCGCGGACGCTACTTACCGTCGTTCCAGATATCGACCGCGAGCTTCCAATCTGCTCCGACCTTTTCCCACACCACGACATATTTGCCGGAAACATTCTGCGGCGTTTGGCCTTTGGTCTTCAGGCTGAAAGTGCCGATCTCACGCGCGGCCGACGGGCCGAGCGGCTTGACGTCGAGTGCTGTTAGTTTCGGATCGGCGACTTGCGCGGCGATGCTTTTCCACATCGCGCCAATCGCATCGCGGCCTTTGACCATCGCGGCACCCGGAGGTAACGCGGTCGCGTCATCGGTGTAGAGCGACGCGATGGCGGCGAAATCGCCCTTGTTGAACAATTCCACGAATTTCGCATTGGCCGCATCGATTTCGGCTTTCTGCGCAAAGGCCGGCGCGGTCAGTCCGGTCAGGATAACGAGGGCCAGAGCAGCCCGGTGCATGACGCTGGGCTTCACACGAAAGTCGGCGATCGAATGGGCTGGCATGGCGCGCTCCCTGCTTGCGGAGTGCGAATGCTAAACGCACTGTTCGCAATTTTAAACCGCGGCCACATGCGGCATTGGCCCGGCGTCATACGGTAGAGATAGGGATGCGGCGTCGAGCCGCGTGTAAACGCTAAGATCGCGGCCGCGCCGCCTTTCCGGCCATTTGATATTCGAAGCCGCAGCGGCAATCGAACATCAGCCTGTCGTCGTCGCGCGCGGCGACTTCCGCTTTCGCAAGACGCATCTGCGTGCCGCAGCGCGGACAAAGCACCCGCGGGATCGCCGGGTGGAGGGACGGCTGAATTTCCAGCGTCAAGGTCTTTCCTTTCGAACACCCCCCGAGGTGAACAGACTAATTTCTTCTGCGAATCCGGTGCGATCGTCTACTCGGCCACGGCGCGGGCAGCGCCTCGAGCGCGCCACAACGGTCGCAGACGAACGTCTTGAGGTCAGTTTCCGGCAAGTGCGGATGCCGCTCGACGCCATAGAGCTGCATGCTGCCGTCGCAGCGCGGGCAAGCAGGGAAACCTTCGACGGTCGGTACTCGTGAAATGTTCAGTATGGCGTCCGGCATGGAAAGACGCTGGGCCTTCTCCACTTGCGCGTCAATTAGGCCATTTTGCAACCATCGATAGCCAACATTCTGTATTTGCTAGTGTTTCTGCCGCTGGCTAACGCCCCGCGCTCACAGCCCTGTGAGCAATAGGCTGTGAATGAGTAAGTTGCAGAAGGAACATAAATTGAGTATGGAACTTGAAGAGGCAGGTTTCCGGGGAGAGTTCCTATGGCGCCAGACCATCGCGGCGAGCGGCTCCAGATCATGCTGACCGAGGCGGAGCTCATCTCGCTCGACAATTTCCGCTTCAAGAACCGGATGCCCAGCCGCGCTGCCGCGGTCCGCGAGCTGCTGCGACGCGGCCTCGCCGCCGAGGGCCTCGGGGATGCATCGTTCGGCGGAAAGTCGTCAGACTACGGGGTCACCGACGGCGGTCAGTTTGACGGACTCGCCTTAGAGCCACCGCCCAGCAACAACGGCAGAAAGCCCGCGAAGTAGCGTTGGCCCACTTCACGTTTCCCGCATTCCGGAACCATTGCCTGCGCCTGCCGTTGGTGCCCGACGCGGGGGGCCGCGCTCGATTGTGAAAGTGCAGGATGGCGGAGCGCACCGATCTCTCCCGACTCGGCGACGAACAACGGCTTCAGCTTCTCATCGACTCGGTCGTCGACTACGCGATCTATATGATCGACCTCGACGGCCGCGTGGTGAGCTGGAATTCCGGCGCCGTCCGCCTCAAGGGCTACAGCGCCGATGAAATCATCGGGCAATCGTTCGAACGCTTCTATACCGCCGAGGACCGCGCGCGGGGCATCCCCCAATTTGCCTTGAAGACCGCGCGCGAAACCGGCCGTTTCCATGCCGAAGGCTGGCGCGTGCGCAAGGACGGGTCCCGCTTCTGGGCGAGCGTCGTGCTCGACGCAATCCGCGACGAAACGGGCGAGCTGGTCGGCTACGCCAAGGTAACCCGCGACGTCACCGACCGCCAGATCGCGCAGCAGACGTTGCTCGACAGCGAGCGGCGCTACCGGCAGCTCGTCGAGGCGGTGGTCGATTACGCCATCTTCCAGCTCGACCTGCGCGGCCACGTTACGACCTGGAATTCAGGCGCCCAACGGATCAAGGGCTACTCGCCGGACGAGATCATCGGCAAGCATTTCAGCGCATTCTACACGCCGGAAGATCGCGCCGCCGGCATGCCGCAGAAAGCATTGCAGATGGCCGAGCTCGATGGCCGCTTCGAGGCCGAGGGCTGGCGCGTGCGCAAGGACGGCTCGCGCTTCATGGCGATGGTGGTGATCGACCCGATCCGCGATGATAACGGCGGGATCATCGGCTACGCCAAGGTCACACGCGATGTCACCGAGCGCTACCAGCAACAGCAAGAGCTGAGGAAAACGCAAGAACAACTCGCCGTCGCACAGAAGATGGAAGCGGTCGGCCAGCTCAGCGGCGGCATTGCGCACGACTTCAACAATCTGCTGATGATCGTGATTGGCAACCTCGAGACCGCGCAACACCATGCACGCAAGCTGGAGAACGCCGCGCTGACCCGCATTCTCGGCAATGCCATGCGGGGCGCGCAACGCGCCGCGGCGCTGACCAGCCGACTGCTCGCCTTCTCGCGCCGGCAGGCGCTCGATCCGAGGCCGATCGACGTCAACAAGTTTCTCAACAGCGCGGCCGACTTCATCCAGCGCTCGCTCGGCGAGCGCATCGAGGTGGAAGTTGTTGGGGCACCGGGACTCTGGCAGATCGAGGCCGATCCCAATCAACTGGAATCCGCGCTCGTCAACCTTGCCATCAACGCGCGCGACGCCATGCCCAATGGCGGCAAGCTCACCATCGAAGGCGCAAACGTGTACGCCGACGAAGATTATCACCGCATGACCCCCGAGCTTGCGGTCGGGCAATACGTCTGCATCTGCGTGAGCGATACCGGTGAAGGCATGCCGCGCGATGTGCTGAACCGCGCCTTCGAACCGTTCTTCACGACCAAGGAGCTCGGCCATGGCACGGGCCTCGGGTTGAGCCAGGTCTATGGCTTCGTGAAGCAGTCAGGCGGCAACGTGAAGATCTACAGCGAGGTCGGGCAAGGCACCACCGTCAAAATTTACCTGCCGCGGCTGTTCGGCCAGGCGGCAGCGGATGAGACCGAAGAAGCATCGGAGCCGGTCGGCTCTGACGATAATGAAACGATCCTTCTCGTCGAGGATGATGCAGATGTGCGCAGCTACCTGTGCGAGGTGCTGCAGAGCTTGCGCTATCGTGTCGTTCCCGTCTCGGATGCTGCTGCCGCTCTTCGCTACGCGCAAAACCTGCAGCACAAGATCGATCTGCTCCTGACCGACATCGTCATGCCGAATATCAACGGCCGGCAACTCGCGCGCGACATTCATGTCGTGCGTCCCGAGCTTCCAGTGCTCTACATGACGGGCTATTCGCGCAATGCGGTCGTCCACCAAGGCCGTTTGGACGAAGGCGTCGACATGTTGCAGAAGCCGGTATCGCAGGCCGAGCTCGCCAACCGCGTCCGCCTTGCCTTGGAGCGAAAGCAAAGGCGCTAAATCGGCGTCAGGGATTTGGCGCGGGCGGCGTTACCGTTGAGAGCCGGTCGCTCGCCGCCAGCACGTCGGCAAGCTTGTGACGGTAACGGGCGTAGAAAGCGCTAAGGTCGCTAAAGGCAACAAGCAACTCGCCGGCCACTGACGTGTCATGGCCATTTCGCTCAAGGTCTTGGATCAAAGTCTTTTGACGTTCGATGCGCGCTTCGCCCTCTTTTATGGCCTGCTCGATGTCTTCGAGAAGCTCCATCGATGCGCCGAGCTTGTCTTCCTCGTCGACCAGCAGACCTTGCAACAGGCGCCTGAGATCGCGGCTGGTTTCGGTCGCGAGTTGGCGCCGGAAATGATCGATGTTTTCACGCGTACGAAGAAGGTGATCCATCGCCCAAACTCCACACCTCGATTCTTTCGCTCGGCGATGAGGCGACCAAAGCGCGCCAATTATGACTCCGGATTTACGGCTCGCAACAGGCAAATGGGTTCCGAACCGCCATTTACCCACCGCGCCCTCCCCCTTGCGAGGCCAGCAAGGCATAGTGCGGCGCCATGAGCGCAGACTTCACCCGCAACGAGACCGAAACCGGACGCAGGATCTTTTCCGGCGAGTGGACGTTTGCCGCGGCGGCAAATACGCCGGCCGCGCTGCCGCCGATGCGCGGCGTCGAGATCGCATTCGCCGGGCGCTCGAACGTCGGCAAGTCGAGCCTGATTAATGCGCTCACCGGCCGCAAAAGCCTGGCACGCACCTCGAAGACGCCGGGCCGCACGCAGGACCTGATTTTCTTTTTTGGGCCGGAGCGACTGACCCTGGTCGACATGCCCGGCTATGGACACGCCGCGGCATCGAAACAGAAGATCGCGGCGTGGACCGGGCTGATTGAAGATTTCCTGCGCGGCCGCGCCAATCTCGCGCGCGTCTATGTGCTGATCGATGCGCGGCACGGGCTCAAAGAGATCGATGAGCAGGTGCTGAAGGTGCTTGGGTCCGCCGCGGTCAGTCATCAGATCGTGCTTACGAAAGCTGAGGCGGTGAAACCGTCGGAACTGCCGGCGCGAATCGAGGCGACGGAAAAGGCCTTGACGAAATTCGCCGCGGCCTTTCCCTCGGTGATCGCAACCTCCGCACATGACGCCATGGGGATCGCTGAGCTGCGAGCAGCCGTTGCGCGGCTGCTGGCGGAGCGCGGGTGACTGCAAACTATCCCGGAGGCACGGCGCACTCCCACTCCCCATCGGGGAGAGGGTTGGGGTGAGGGGGCTCGTTCCTCGATAGTTGGTATCCCCTCACCCGGCTCGCAGCTTCGCTGCTCGCCGACCTCTCCCTAGGAGAGGTGAAGCGTGCGCGGCGCCGGTCATCTTCAAATTCAAAGCGTGCGGTTGTCGGTCCTGGTGACCTCCGCTACAACCCCCGCGCATTTCACCGATGGCCCGCGAATGAGCAAAGCCCCCAAGATCAGCCCGATGGACCAGGCCCGCATCCTCTCCGAGGCGCTGCCGCACATGCAGCGCTACGATGAGGAAACCATCGTCATCAAGTACGGCGGCCACGCCATGGGCGACGACGAGCTAGCGCGCGCGTTCGCCCGCGACATCGTGCTGCTCGAGCAGACCGCGATCAACCCTGTGGTGGTGCACGGCGGCGGGCCGCAGATCGAGGCGATGCTCAAGAAAGCTGGCGTGCAGTCGCAGTTCGCCGGGGGCCTACGCATTACCGACGCCGCGACGCTCGAGATCGTCGAGATGGTGCTGGCCGGTTCGATCAACAAGCAGATCGTCGGCTTCATCAATGCCGCGGGGGGCAAGGCGATCGGGCTGTGCGGCAAGGACGGCAACATGGTCACCGCGCGCAAGGTGACCCGCACCGTGCGCGATCCGGATTCGGCGATCGAGCGGGTCGTCGACCTCGGCTTTGTCGGCGAGCCGGCCAAGGTCAACACCGCCGTGCTCGATACCGTGCTTGGCCGCGAGCTCATCCCGGTGCTGGCGCCGGTCGCGGCCGGCGAGAACGGCGGCACCTTCAACGTCAATGCCGACACCTTTGCCGGCGCCATCGCCGGCGCGCTCAAGGCCAAGCGCTTTTTGCTGCTAACCGACGTGCCGGGCGTGCTCGATAAGACCAAGGAGCTGATCAAGGAGCTATCGGCGGCGGACGTCCGCAAGCTGATCGCCAACGGCACCATCTCCGGCGGTATGATTCCCAAGGTCGAGACCTGCCTCTACGCATTGGAAGCGGGCGTTGAGGGCGTCGTGATCATGGACGGCAAGGTGCCGCACGCCGTCCTGCTCGAACTGTTCACCGACCACGGCGCCGGCACGCTGATCAGGCTGTAACCAAGGTGAGATGCGTGGCGACGGCCTCGCCGCAATTCCGTTTCCCTCTCCCCTTGTGGGAGAGGGTGACCGAGCGGAGGCGAAGCCGAGCGAGGTCGGGTGAGGGATTAGACTCTCGTGAGCCGAGCCCCCTCACCCGGCTCGCGCTCGCTATCGCTCCGCGCTCGCTACCTCTCCCACAAGGGGAGAGGGAAAGAGAGACTGCCTCCAGACCGACCCCATGAAACGCAACTTCTCCCACATCGAGACCTGGGTGTTCGATCTCGACAACACGCTTTATCCGCACGACCTCAATCTGTGGCAGCAGATCGATGATCGCATCCGCGCTTACGTGTCGGATTTCCTCAAGGTATCGGCCGACGAAGCCTTCCGCGTGCAGAAGGACTATTACAAGCGTTACGGCACCACGATGCGCGGCCTGATGGCCGAGCACGGGCTTAATCCCGACGATTTCCTCGACTTCGTGCACAAGATCGACCACTCGCCGCTCGAACCGAACCCGGCGCTCGGCGATGCGCTGGAGCGGTTACCGGGCCGCAAGCTGATCCTGACCAACGGCACGAAGAAACACGCCGATGCGATCATGCAGCGGCTCGAGGTGCACACGCATTTCGAAGACGTGTTCGACATCGTCGCTGCGGAACTCGAACCGAAGCCATCGCAACGAACTTATGAAAGTTTCCTCAAGCGCCACGATGTCGATCCGGCGAAAGCCGCGATGTTCGAGGATCTCGCGCGCAATCTCGAAGTCCCACACACGCTCGGCATGACCACGGTGCTCGTGGTGCCGCCGGCCACGCGCGAGGTGGTGCGCGAAGGCTGGGAGCTTGCCGGACGCGAAGCGCCGCACGTCGACCATGTGACCGACGATCTCCCGGAATTTCTACGCATGGTGCGACGTTAAATCTCGTCATTGCGAGGAGCGTTAGCGACGAAGCAATCCATTGTATCGCTTCTGGATTGCTTCGCTTCGCTCGCAATGACGATTCATTTTCGCTTCCGGTCTTTAGCCGCCGGGCGGCGCCGGAATGATCTGCTGCACCAGCACGGCGAGGCCAATGCCGGCGACGCCCGCGCCGATCAGCCGCACCATCACCGGGTCGGCGCGCCGTATCGCCGCTTTGGCGATAGCCATTGCGGCAAGCGCGACGGCACTCTGGATGACAGCGAGACCAAGCAGATACGCAAACAGCGGCGTGCGCTCGGCACCGTAGATCGATTCACCCAAGGCGTAACCGTGGATCAACCCAACCAGGGCGAACAAAGTGAGCGCGGCGCCGATCGGCATGTCCCGCCGCCACACCACGATGGCGCCGAGGCCGAGCACCGTCAGGGCGACCAGCAATTCCGCGCCCGATACGTTGGTGCCGAGAAGATGCACGCCGACGCCGCATATCATCGCCACGATATAACCGATCACCAGCGCGACACCGTTGCTCCGCGCCGCGGCGATGCAGCCGATCGCAACCACCGCGGCAAAATGATCAACGCCGATGACGGGGTGCCCGAGGCCGGACAACAGCCCCTCCCCGAAGGTCGAGGCCATCCGTCCACCCATGACGTGATGCGCAAAGGCGGGCTCGGTGGCGGCTACGAAGGCGATTAGCACGGCGGCAAACGGCAATTTTTTCACGGATAGTCCCTCCAACGGGCCGCACAATAACGATCCCGCGCGCGCTTGACATCCCCCGCCCCGCCTTCGAAAAACCGCGGCCAACACGCGGAACCAACATGTCCAAAGAGCTTGAACAAACGATCAATGACGCCTTCGACAAGCGCGACGGCATCGGCGCTTCGACCAAAGGCGCGGTGCGCGAGGCGGTCGACGCCGCGCTCAATCTGCTCGACGCCGGCAAGGCGCGCGTCGCCGAACGCGGCGGCGATGGAAAGTGGAACGTCAATCAGTGGCTCAAGAAAGCGGTGCTGCTGTCGTTTCGGTTGAACGACATGACCACGATCGGCGGCGGCCCCGGCAAGGCGTCGTGGTGGGACAAGGTGCCATCCAAATTTGACGGCTGGGGAGAGAACCGCTTCCGCGACGCCGGCTTTCGCGCGGTGCCGGGCTCGGTCGTTCGCCGCTCGGCGTATATTGCGCCAGGCGTGGTGCTGATGCCGTCCTTCGTCAATCTCGGCGCTTATGTCGATAAGGGCACGATGGTCGACACCTGGGCGACGGTCGGCTCCTGCGCGCAGATCGGCAAGAACTGTCACATCTCCGGCGGCGCCGGCATCGGCGGCGTGCTGGAGCCGCTGCAGGCCGGGCCGGTCATCATCGAGGACAATTGCTTCGTCGGCGCGCGCTCGGAAGTCGCCGAAGGTGTGATCGTGCGCACCGGCGCGGTGCTGTCGATGGGCGTCTTCATCGGCGCCTCGACCAAGATCGTCGACCGCGACAGCGGCAAGGTGCTGCAAGGCGAAGTGCCGGCCTATTCGGTGGTGGTGCCGGGCTCGCTGCCCGGCAAGAACGGCGGGCCGTCGCTTTATTGCGCGGTAATCGTCAAGCGGGTCGACGAGCAGACGCGGGCAAAGACCAGCATCAACGACCTGCTGCGGGATTGACGTTCCGTTAGAACCGGAAGATTCTTAGGTTATGAGAGACATCACTATCGAAGCCCGCTGGGACGGCGAAGCGAGTGTGTGGATCGCTACCAGCCCCGACTTAGACAGCCTGGTGGTCGAAGCTGATTCCTGGCCGAAGATGATCGAAGAAGTTCGTCTCGTATTGCCGGAATTGTTGGAAGTGACCGGCAGTAGCACCGGGCCATTGTCGCTCACCTTCAAGGCCGAAGAGCATCTCGATCTCGCCGGCGCTTAAGTGGCAGATTTTTACCGTGAACTGGTTGCGATCTTGCGCAGCAACGGCTGGGAGCTGTTGCGCAGCGGTAAAGGCAGTCACGAAATCTGGTTCAATCGCCTTACGGGCCGATCGGTGACCATTCCTCGCACTACCAAATCTCGTCACACAGCCAACGACGTGCTCAAGCAAGCCGGACTGGAAAAGAGATTTTGATGGCCGCAGATCCCGTTGCCCTCACCCGCGATCTGGTGCGCTGCCCGTCGGTGACGCCGGCGGAAGGCGGCGCGCTGGCGTTCCTCGAGCGCACGCTCGAGGCCGCAAGCTTCACGGTGCATCGCGTGAAATTCAGTGAGCCGGGGGCGGCCGACGTCGAAAACCTCTATGCCCGCATCGGCACCGAGCCGCCGCATCTGATGATCGCGGGACACACCGACGTGGTGCCGCCCGGCAACGAAACCGCCTGGTCGAAGCCGCCGTTTTCCGGCGAGATCGTCGACGGCGTGCTCTACGGTCGCGGCGCGGTCGATATGAAGGGCGGCATCGCCTGCGCGCTCGCCGCCGTGCTCGATCAACTCGCCGCGAACGGCGGCGAGGTTCGCAAGGACGGCAAGGGCTCGATCTCGTTCCTGATTACCGGTGACGAGGAAGGCATTGCCGTCAACGGCACAGTGAAGCTGCTGAAATGGGCGGCGGAGCGCGGCGAGAAATTCGACCACTGCATCCTCGCCGAGCCGAGCAATGTTGCGAACCTCGGCGATACCATCAAAATCGGCCGCCGTGGTTCGCTCAACGGCACGTTGGTGGTGTCGGGCAAGCAGGGCCACGTCGCCTATCCCGACCGCGCCGATAATCCGATCCGCGGTTTGGTGAAGCTGGTCGACGCGATGCAATCCGAGCCGCTCGACAAGGGCAGCGACAATTTCCAGCCGTCACATCTCGAATTCACCTCGGTCGATGTCGGGAATGCGACCGTCAATCTCATCCCGAACGAAGCGCGGGCGCGCTTCAACATCCGCTTCAACGACAAGCACACCCTCGAGTCGTTGAAGTCGCTCTTGCAGGCGCGTGCCGAGAAGGCCGCGGCCGGCAAGGTCCGCTTTCATTTCGAGTTTCAGCCCTCGAATGCCGGTGTGTTCGTCACGGCGCCGGGTCCGTTTACAGATACTGTCGTCAACGCAATTGCCGACGTCACGCGGCGCAACACCGAACTCTCGACCTCTGGCGGCACGTCGGACGCGCGTTTCATCTGCGATTACTGCCCGGTGGTCGAGTTCGGCCTAGTCGGCGCGACTATGCATCAGGTCGACGAGCGCGTGCCGGTCGCCGAGCTGCAGGCGCTGACGAAAATCTATTCGAAGATATTGCAGCGCTACTTCGCCTAGTTCGGTGTGCCCCGGACGCGGCGCAGCCCGAGCGCAGCGAAGTGATGCGCCGCAGATCCGGGGCCGTCAAAGCACCTGTCGCTAAGGTCCCGGTTCTGCAGCGCACCACGAAAACGCGCTGCGCTGCGCCCGGGACACGCGCGTTGGCTCACGCGCGTTGAGGCTGCAGCGGCCGGAAGTGGCCGCGCGCCTGCAGCCAGGCGAGCACCAGCAGGCCCGGAATTCCTGCCAGCGCGCAGATCACGAAAAACCACACCCAGCCCGTGGCCGCCGCCAAAAATCCGGCGCCGGCGGACAGGTAAGTACGGCCGACCGCTGCGAGCGCGGTGAGCAGCGCGTATTGCGTCGCGGTGTGCAGCGGATTGCGGCAGAGCGACGAGATGTAGGCGACGAAAATCACGGTGCCGACCGAGCTGGTGAAGTTCTCGACCGTGATCGCGAAGGTGAGCCAAGCGAGATCGTGGCCGACCGTCGCCTGCCAGGAGAACGCGAGATTGGCCAAGGCCTGAAGGATGCCGCTGACCCAAAGGCTCACTGGCAGTGAATAGGCCTTCGCCAGGAAGCCGCCGGCAAATCCGCCGGCCAAGGTGGCGACAAAGCCGATGCCTTTGATGATGGTGGCGTATTCGTTGCGCGTGAAGCCGAGATCGACCGCGAACGGGCCGGTCATGACGCCGGCCAGCGCGTCGGTCAGCTTGAACAATATGACGAACACCATGACGACGATGGCGACCAGCGGCCCTTCCCGCAGGAAGAAATCCGTGAAGGCGCCCGTCACCGTCGTCGCCAGCCGCTGGAGCGGCGCCTCACGGCTATGCGCAGCGTTCGCGGTTGCCGACTTTGCCGGCTCGGTCGCGAGTAATGTGGTGATGACGCCGACGCCGGCGAGGCACGCCATCACCATGTAGCCCGCGCCCCAGGCGGCGTCCTTGCCGAAGCCATAGGCCTGAAAGCCGCTTACGATGAAGAACAGGCCGGCGCTCGACACCAGCATTGCGACCCGGTAGCCGGCGACGTAAGACGCCATGCCGGCGGCCTGCTCGCTTTCGTCGAGGCTTTCGACGCGAAATGCGTCGATTACGATGTCCTGCGTCGCCGATGCGGTGGCGACAACCAGCGCCGCGAATGCCATCAGGCCGGGCGCGGCGACCGGATCGGTGCTGCCTTGAAAGACGATCGCGGCGATCAACGCGATCTGCGTCAGCAACAGCCAGCCGCGGCGGCGGCCGAAAAGCCGCGCCAGCACCGGCACATTGAGCGCATCGGTGAGCGGCGCCCAGAGGAACTTCAGGGTGTAGGGGGTCGCGACCAGCGCGAACATGCCGATGGTCTTCAGGTTGACGCCGATTTCGGCCATCCAGAACAGTAGCGTCGAGCCGGACAGCGCGAGCGGCAGACCCGACGAGAAGCCGAGAAACAGGACGATCAGCACCCGCGGCTTGAGATAGACCGCGACGGTGTCGGACCAGGATGTGCGCGTACCTGTTGCGGCGGCCATTATTTTCTCGGTGTCATGGCCCGGCTTGTCCCGGCCATCTCGATCAGGAAGGCCAGAACGTGGCTACCTAAGCGGGATGCCCGGCACAAGGCCAGGCATGACAACGGAGACACTATTCCGCCGCCTCGATCCGCGCCGTGCGGCCGGCGGAGAGGAGAGGCGCGGCGTTCGCCGACTCACCATCGCCGAATTCCACCTGCTGGATGCGCTCACCGCGGTCGACGATCTTGTCGGCCGAGGTGACGATCTGCGCGATATCCTTGGTGACTTGGCCGAAGTGCTTGTCGAGATTCTCGACCCGGTCACGCAGCCGGGACACGTCGGCCATCATCAGCCCGACCTCTTCAACAATCTGGCTTGCCGCTTCACGCATACGCGCGTCCTTGCGGATTTGCTGAATGACCTGGATCGCGAGCATCAACAGTGACGGCGAAACGATGATCACTTTAGCCCGGTAGGCTTTCTGAAAGACATCGTCAAAGCCATCATAGAGATCGGCGTAAATCGATTCCGATGGCACGAACATCAAAGCCAGCTCCTGCGTCTCTCCGGGGATCAGATATTTCCCTGCAATGTCGGCGATGTGCTTGGCGACATCCGAGCGCACGCGCGCGCAGGCCAACTTCTTTTCTTCCTCTGATTTCGCCTCACGCAGCAGCGTCACCGCCTCGAGCGGAAACTTCGCATCGATCACCAGCTTCGGACTATCAGGCAAATACACGCAGCAGTCCGGCCGATTCTTGTTGGAGAGCGTGTCCTGGAAGGCATAGCAGTCCTTCGGCAAGCCATCCTGAATGATGATCTCCATCCGGCTTTGGCCGAACGCGCCGCGCTGCTGCTTGCTGGCAAGCACGGTCTGGAGCGAGGACACACTGGTCGCAAGTTCCGAGATATTTTTCTGCGCGCTGTCAATGACCGCGAGCCGGGCATGCAGATTTTGCAGATGTTCGGCGGTGGTATTGGCCGAAGCGCTGAGTGATTCACCCAGTCGCGCCGTCACCGCATCGAGCCGCGTGTCCATGGTCTGCTTGAGTTGACCATGCGACCCGTGCAGCCACTTCGCCATGTCGTCGAGCCGGGTGTTGAGATTGGAGAGCGCCTCGGCATTGCGTTGGGCCTCGGCGAGCTTCTGCGCTTCGGCGATCGGATCGACGGCACTGGCGCGTGGCCTTGTCGCCCAAACGATCAGCGCACCGGCGGCGAGACCGGCAACAACACAAACAATGGCGATCAGCACGACGTCAGACATGAGCGGCTCCAGATCGTTCGCCTTCATATCCGATTCGGTCGAATGCGAACGAAACGAGAACAATATGCCGAACATCCCCGTGCCTCAAGGCTTAGTCTTTCCCTGGGATGGGTCTACGGCGCGCTGGCGCAGTTATAGGTCGGCCCCGCCGCGGCTGCGCGGGTCAAGCCGTCGCCGGCCGTGATCCCGAGGACGACGCAGACGCTGTAGTTGATCGCACCGTCGGCCGGGAAGCCACGCAACGGCTCAGAAGTCGAAGGGGTGTCGTGGGCACGGGTCAGGCTTGGCCCGGTGCCATAATAGGCCGAAGAGCCCCAGGCGATCTTCTTGTAGTTCGTCGGATCGGTGCGGTTCTCCGGCAGGCTGTATTGCAGCGACTGGTACGGCCACTCCCAGTCGCATGGAATCAGTTGGTCCTCATACATGCAGCCGTTACCGCCATTAAAAGTCGTCGAGCGGTCACCGCGCTCGTCCGCATAGCTGTCGGCCAGCGCGCTCTTGTTAAACGGCCTCGGCTCGAATAGGCCCATCTCGTAGCTGCCGGCAATCAGCGCGTGATAGCGCGCGCCTCTGTTGCGGGCGTTCCAATTCCAGCCGGTGCCGCGCGTCACCGGCGCGCCCGTCGTGGCGAAATGGAATCGGTCTCCCCAGATCACCTTCCGGACATCCAAGTTCTTGCCGTTGTCGAAGCGCATCACGCCATATGGGCCACGGACGTCGAACTGCACGCGATCCGGGCCTGGCACGTCGCCGAAGCCGACCTTGAAGCTGATGCGCGGACAGTCCGTCCCGTCCTCAAAGCTCCAAGTGATGGTGACCGGCATCGAATAAAGCTTGAACGCCGAGGGCGACACCGGCGTCTTGGCGACGTCATTTCCCTTCGCGTCTTTCGGGATCGGTTTGATGGTGCCATACCGCGGATAGGTCATCCGGAAGCGATGCGCCGCGAGGTTTGGCTTACCGGTGTTGATCGTGCTTCCGGTGACTGCGAAACGGCGCCCGAGCGGCGAATCATCCTTGCCGAATATCTTGCCGGCGATCGTGTCGTTGCTGCCATCGGTGAAATCGCGATAACGCTCGTGCGAGACGAAATAGCCAAAGCCATCACCCGGCTCGGCGTTGACGATGATCGTTTTTCGCGCGTTGGCCGGGCCGGTGACATAGGTCATCTGTATCGCATAGCCGCCGTGGCCGGGATTACCCTCGCCTTCGCGCTTCAGCGACACGGTGCGGCTCAGCCCTTGCGAGTCCGTCCACGAATAACGGTCAACGGTGACGCCATTCGTCTGGGTGACGAGGTGGGTGACCGCCTCGGCGGGCCCGCAGCAGGCAAGCGAGATGGCAACCACGATCGCGCGCTTCATGAGCCCTCCGGCGCTAGCGCAAATGCTATCGCTTTGGAAGCCGTTGAGCCAGCGTTGACCCTTCCCCGATCTCCGATTACATCGCGCCGATCATGGCCTTGCGCGAGATCATCACCCTTCCGGACAAGCGGCTCCGGCTTAAATCCGAGCCGGTGAAGGCGCTCGATAAGGAGGTCCGCGCGCTGATCGACGACATGTTCGAGACCATGTACGCCGCGCCGGGGATCGGGCTTGCTGCAATCCAGATCGGCGTGCCAAGCCGCGTCGTCACCATGGATCTCGCCAAGAAGGACGAGCCCGCGCAGCCGCAAGTCTTCATCAATCCGGAGATCGTCTGGTCCTCGGATGACAAGGCCACCTACGAGGAAGGTTGCCTTTCGATCCCGGAATATTACGAAGAAGTCGAGCGGCCGCAGTCGGTGCGGGTGAAATTTCTGGGCCGCGAGGGCAAGCCGCAGGAGATCGAGGCGAGCGGATTGCTGGCAACCTGCCTGCAGCACGAGATCGACCATACCAACGGCGTGCTGTTCATCGATCACATTTCGAAGCTCAAGCGCGACATGGTGCTGAAGAAATTCAAGAAGGCGGCGAAACGTGGCGAGCCGGTCAAGCCGCTCGCCGAGGACGACAAGCCTTCGCATCATATCGGGTGATGTCGTGCCCGCGCTCCATTCTTGTGTCCCGGGCGCAGCGCAGCGTGAAACGGTGCGCTGCAGACCCGGGACCATTACAGCACGTGCCTTGGCGGTCCCGGATCAGCGGCGCACCACTTCGCTACGCTTCGCGCTGCGCCGCATCCGGGACAGGTCGGTGATACCATGCGCCTGATCTTCATGGGCACACCCGACTTCGCGGTGCCCGCGCTAATCGAGCTCGCGGCGCGCGGCCACGACATCGCGGCGGTCTACACGCGGGCGCCAAAGCCGGCCGGGCGGCGCGGCCTTGAGCTGACCCCCTCGCCGATCGAGCGCGAGGCGCGAAAGCTTGGTCTTGCCGTTGAAACGCCGGCGTCGCTGAAAAGCGACGACGCGCTGACGAAACTCCGCTCGCATGACGCGCAGGCGGCCGTCGTCGTCGCCTACGGCCTGCTGCTGCCGAAGCCGATCCTCGACGCGCCGCCGCTCGGCTGCTTCAACATCCACCCTTCGCTGCTGCCGCGCTGGCGCGGCGCGGCGCCGATCAATCGTCCGATCCTGGCCGGCGACGAGGCGACCGGCGTCACCATCATGAAGATGGATGAAGGCCTCGACACCGGCGACATCGCCATGGTCGAACGGGTGCCGATCCCGCCCGACGCGACCGTGGGCGACATGCACGACGTGCTGGCGCGAACCGGCGCCGATTTGTTGACACGCGCACTTGCGGCGCTCGAGCGCGGCAGCCTGACATTGACGCCGCAGCGCGAGGCCGGCGTTACCTACGCGCAGAAGATCATCAAGGAAGAGACCCGGATTGATTGGGGCAAGCGCGCGCAGGCGGTGCACAATCATATCCGTGGCCTGTCGCCGTTTCCGGGCGCGTGGTTTGAGCTTGGCGGCGACCGCGTCAAGGTGCTGCGGTCCACGCGAGCGGAGGGAAGCGGCGCGCCCGGCACGGTACTGGATGATCAGCTGACCGTCGCTTGCACGGAAGGCGCGGTGCGGCTGATGTCGCTGCAACGCGCGGGCCGGCAACCAATGGGGGCGGACGAATTCTTGCGCGGAAATCCGATGGCTCCCGGCACGGTTTTGTCCTGATGCCGCGCTACAAGCTCATCGTCGAATATGACGGCACGCCGTTCCGTGGCTGGCAGATCCAGGCCGACGGATCGACGGTCCAGGGCGTGCTGACCGAGGCCATCGCGGCTATGTCAGGCGAGCGGCCGCTGATGCAGGGTGCAGGCCGTACCGATGCCGGCGTGCATGCGCGCGGCCAGGTCGCCCATGTCGATTTGAGCCGCGAGTGGGAGCCCGACACCATTCGCGACGCGCTCAACGCGCATTTGCGGCCGCACCCGGTCGCAGTGTTGTCTGCCGAGCGCATCAGCGACGATTTCAACGCTCGCACCTCGGCGGTGAAGCGGCATTACTTTTATCATATCATCAATCGCCGGGCCGATCTTGCGCTCGATCGCCACCACGCCTGGCGCGTGCCGCGGCCGCTCGATCACGCCGCCATGCATGCGGCGGCCCAATGCCTCGTCGGCAAGCACGACTTCACCACTTTCCGCTCCGCCGAATGTCAAGCTAAGTCGCCGGAAAAGACGCTCGACCAGCTTGACGTCACGCGCGAGGGCGAGGAGATTTTGGTGCGCGCGTCGGCGCGCTCGTTTCTGCATTCGCAGGTGCGCTCAATGGTCGGCTCGCTCGCGTTGGTCGGCGAAGGCAAATGGAGCGTCGACGATGTTGCCGCCGCGCTCGAGGGCCGCGATCGCACCCGCTGCGGCCCGCTGGCGCCACCGGACGGCCTCTATCTGATGCGGGTCGATTACTAGCGGCTAGAACAAAGTGCGCTGCTTGATCGCCGCCGACAAAGTGCCTTCGTCGAGATAATCCAGTTCGCCGCCGACCGGAACGCCGTGCGCGAGCTTGGTGACGCGTACATCAGCATCGCGCAGCAGTTCGGTGATGTAATGCGCGGTGGTCTGGCCATCGACTGTGGCGTTGAGCGCCAGGATCACTTCCTTCACCTGGGTGTCGTGCCCACGCGACACCAGCGCGTCGATCGACAAGTCCTGCGGACCGACGCCGTCGAGCGGGGACAACGTACCACCGAGCACGTGGTAACGGCCGTTGACCGCATGGGCGCGCTCGAGCGCCCATAGATCGGCGACGTCCGCGACCACCACGATGATCGACGCGTCGCGCCTCGCATCGGTGCATACGGTGCACGGGTTTTGCGTGTCGATATTGCCGCAAGTCTTGCAGACCTCGATCTTTTCCATCGCGGTTTCGAGCGCAGAGGTCAGCGGCGCCATCAGCAATTCGCGCTTTTTGATGAGATGGAGTGCCGCGCGCCGCGCCGAGCGCGGGCCCAGACCGGGCAGCCGCGCCAGAAGCTGAATCAGGCGTTCGATTTCGGGGCCGGCGACCGCGGATGGCATGGTCTAGACCATAGCCACAACCGTCATGGCCGGGCTT
>JADMIO010549007.1_pt1 | contig 36735 bp, 31 predicted proteins | sample 8958161 | NCBI WGS metagenome assembly JADMIO01 (sample SAMN16585339, study PRJNA669376) | soil metagenome | isolation source: Crop rotation soil | place: USA: Cullars Rotation, Alabama | collected 2011
GACAACTTGTCCACGTGGAATTCTAAGCTTAGGATCCCAATGTGCTGGAAAGCATATCGATCCGCGGGGTCTGACAGAACTTCTGCGAAAGCTCCAGGAGGTCGAGGAAAAAAACGGGCTGGCCGATATGGAAATTGCTGCTTTGAGAAGCCATCCTAAGACGCAGAAACGCATCGCACGTCTTGAAGCGAAATGGAAGAGTCTCAAGGACAAGTCGCGCTTTGTGGAAATCCGGCCGGAGCCTAAGTAAATGCATAAGCGGAGGATTGAATCCGCCTCCTGACGTCGGCGGCTGCGGCCCGAGAGGAAAATGGTCGGAGCGACAGGATTTGAACCTGCGACGTCTTGGTCCCAAACCAAGTGCTCTAGCCAGGCTGAGCTACGCTCCGACAGCGGGATGAGAGTATCTGAACACGGACAATTACCGCAAGAGAAACCGAGGCGCAAAAATTACCGGCTAGACACAGATTCGGCGCCTTTGCGCCTTAGAATGGCGATGCGATATGGCTTTTCGGACGGGAAGAAGAGCAGCATATCCTGCATTTTCATCAGGACCCACGGTTGCAATTGATTAATGCCATTCTTGGTGAAAACAAAATCGTCTGCGATGTAGACGCACATATGAATGAGATCGCCGTTGTGATTCACCAGGCAAACCAGATCACCATAGGTGGGATGGTCGTGGATTGTTGCAAAGTCGTGCAGGAGCACTTCTCTGGAGTGATTGCTGTCAAGAAAGCTCATGTCCGGTTGTTCGTTGAAGAAGTTCATCGAGCTCCAGATACAATCCTCACGGACGGCTTGCGGTTCACTCCACGAATCCGGAAAGGTGAACAACCGCGAACGTGCAAATGGCGGAAAGAACAGGGATATGTTGATTGAAGTGCCGTTATCTCCTTTCAACCTGGCGAGTGATTCCAATACCGGCCGCACTCTTTTTTCCATGCCTCTTTTGCCCCAGTAACCGATCAAAGCGTTAATATCCGAGTCGGCATAAATGCGAAGCCTTAGACGGTAGGCGGGATATCGATAAAAGGCTTCGATTGCCTGATTGAATTCGCTTTGAGAAAGCAATTCCGGGAGCAGCTCAATATCGGCAAAACAAATGGTGCCTTCATTTGTGTAGGTCAGTCCGCGCAGCAGCTCAATTTTTTCTGAGGCCAAACCGCTTTGCTGGAACCTGGCAGCGAATCCATTGAAAGTGAATCGAAATGGATAACATTGGGCATAGTTGTTGGTGCTTCGCGCGAGTGTTTCGTAAATGATACGGCGAGATTCACTCGACAGATCTCTGACAACGTTCGTCGCGGGTGAAACAATGATGCTATTCGAAACAATTTGGCTGGTGTTTAAGAGCTGAGATTTCTGATCTTCCGTGAGGGAGGCCGAATCGAACAGTTTCTCAACATCGGCTTGAGACATGCCTTGAAAAAACCAGTGTGGCGGCTGCAAACGAAGGTCGCGATCGGGGAAAAGGTTTTCGGATTCCGCTAATGGAATTTCGAGGACTTCAAGATCACCCCAGGGATGTGAGTTGTGGTTCGTGGACCGAAGCTGATTTGCAGACGTCAACGAGGTGGTGCGCCCGAGTGCATTGGCTGCAAAAAAATGTTGGAGCAAAACTGCCCCGGCCAGCCCTGCGACAAAACAGAGCGCGCATGAAACGAGGTAAATCCTTGTTCGCATTCTTCCCAAGACTTTTCCCGCTAAAGCAGCCAGTCTAGCGCGGGTTTGGATAAATTCAAGTTGCCAGAGTAATTATTCATTTCGGAGAGTGCCCGTCCTTTCCGCTGGACGGTCGCTGATGGGATGTTAGATTTTGTCGTTATGTCAACCGAAGGATCATCAGGGTCAAAAAAAATCAACCTGCGCCGGCCAGATATCATGGAGGCAGTGCAGGCACAGGTATTGTCGCATTACCGAAGCGCATTGGTGGAGCGAATCCGCGCGAACGGGCATATCCTATCGGCTGGCGATTTGACGATCAAATTGGCGAAAGAATTTGGGTTTTGTTACGGCGTCGAAAGGGCGATTGACCTAGCATATGCGGCGCGGCGGGCTTATCCGGAGCGGCGAATTTTTCTGCTGGGTGAGATCATTCATAATCCCGAGGTGAACGACCAGATCAAGCGACTGGGAATTGTGACAATTGCCGGAAAACCCGGGGATGATGAGATTAATCAGTTGACCCCCGAGGATATCGTAATCATACCCGCGTTCGGTACAGAAGTGGCAACTCGGCGCAAATTGGAGGAAAAAGGCTGTCAGTTTGTCGATACGACCTGCGGGGACGTGATGAGTGTGTGGAAACGGGTGCGACAGTATTCAAAGGAAGCAGTTACCAGTATCATCCACGGAAAGGCATGGCACGAGGAAACGAAGGCGACGAGTTCACAGGCGCGGGCGAGCGGGGGCGGCCATTACCTCGTGGTCTTTACGCTCGCGGAGACGGATTACGTCTGCAATTACATCGTCAACGGTGGCAACAAAGCCGAGTTTCTGGAAAAATTCAAAGGAGCGTATTCGGAAGGATTTGATCCAGATATTCATCTGAATTCGATCGGCGTGGCGAATCAGACGACGATGTTGCGCGGCGAAACTGAGGAAGTGCAACGGCGATTGAAAGCGGCGATGGCGAAAAAGTATGGCGAGGTTGAGGTGGAAAAGCATTTTCGATTTTTCGATACGATTTGCGGAGCGACCCAGGACCGGCAGGATGCCCTGGGCAAACTGCTGCACGACCCGCTGAATCTGTTGCTCGTGATTGGCGGTTACAATTCCTCCAATACGTCTCATCTGGCAGAAATGGGCGAAGCGAAGTTGCCGACGTATTTCATCAAGAATGCGGCGAAGATGGAGTCGGACAAACTGATCCATCATTACGATCAGCACAAACACGAAGAGATTGAGACAGTGAATTGGTTGCCGCCGGGAAAGATAACGGTAGGAATCACTGCGGGCGCGTCGTGCCCAAATAATTTGATTGAGGATGCGATTCGGAGACTGTTTGAGCTGAGAGGGATTTCAGTGCAGGAATTATTGGCGGCGGCCTAGGCAGCTGGATTGTCAGACTTAGGCTCGCAATGTTTCCGAATAAACGTAGCGAGCTTGTCAGGTGCAGTCGAACTCCAGACCAATCCGCAATCCAAACATGCATATCCCTGGTCTGCCAACTGCGGCCCCTGATTCAGCGTGAGGGCGAGAAAGCGAAGTCCCTGTGGGCGAAACACTGCAGGCTGCTCGCAATCGTGATTAACCACGCAGCCACTAATCACGTTCTCACTTTTGCATTTAAGGCACTCAGGCATATGAATCAGCCTGGCCTGCCGGTCATTGAGGAGGCGGTGCCGGAACGACGACGAGTTTGCTGTCTTTGACGTCGATACTTTGAAGTTTGTTGAGGCCGACGGAGATTTTTGGATCGTCGTTAAAACTTTGGGCGAGGTTTTGAAGGCGGACTTGTTGCATGTATTTCTCTGGAATCGGTTTGCCTTTGACGCTGAGGCTTTGAGCAGTGACGGAAAGGGTGCCGTTAGTGAGGGAAACATTGAAAGTGCCAGCGCCATTAATATAGCGGTGTCTAAACATGGGGAGCCCGACGCGAGAAGTGGGCACGCTCAATTGTCCTTTGACCTGGCTGCCGTCAATACTGACATAGAGCTGGCCTCTTAGCTTTACAAGGTTTGGATCAGTCAAGATGAGAGCATTGAGTTCGTCTCCGGAGAGCTCAAGGGGTTGGGGCGCATGACCAGAGCGGATCTCCTGACTGAATGCATCGACACGCTGGCGGACCTGGGCGATTTCCGCATCGCTCATGTTAACCGTGGGCAACGCCATCGGTTTTGTGTCGGTGAACGTGTTAAGAATTTTGAGATAGCCCAACAACAGTCCTGCGAGGACAACCAAAGCCAGGATGGAGCTGGTGAGACAGCCGTAGAAAAAACAGCCACGGCGGCGTTTGACGGGTGGTTGGTCGGTCATGAATTGGCCGGATTATTTGGGGGCGCGGCGAAGATGAACTTTGGGACGGATAGGCGGAGGCAATGGAATCCTGGGAGGAGCGGGAGGCTTCTCGGTTGGCGGCTCGGGCGTTGGCGCGGCGGTATCCATTTCGAGTTTTTGCACTTTTTGCGAAAGCCAATTTTCAGCGCTGGTCACCGTCTCGCCGATCTTTGTTTCGGGAAATTTCATCTCGCCGATATTAAAATCGCTCAATGACTTCAGTTTATCGACGGTTTGTCCAGCGGATTTGACGAATTCGTTCCAACGAGTGGTCATCGTTTCGGCGGCCTGATAGCCGTTGACGAGCCAATCCAGTTTGCCGGTTTCAATGTCCACGAGCAAACCGTGGATAGGAATTTTTGGGCCGATGAGCGGGCTCTGCCGCGCGATATCTACGGCTTTGATAACATTTTGCCGGTCGCTGCCGAACATGCCGAAAAATTCGTTGAGATTATCGGGCAACATATGACGTTCGACGCCGATAGCGCGCAGTTTTTCCAGCAAGTGCATAGTGGTGGTCTTGCCGACCTGGCAATCGGTGTGGCCGATAATGGCGATCTCTTTTCCGCCTTTGACAGCGCAGGCGAGCGAGAGCGAGCGCATCGTGCTGCTTTGAGGGCCGGTAATGATATTGCCGGCGTTGCGGAGCCAAATGAATTGTTCCGGCGGCACGCCGAGAACCTGGGGAAGCAAGGCGTTGAGACGGACGTCGATGCAGGTGAGCGCGACCAGGGGCAATTCATTTGCAAACTCCGACGGGTGCAAACCGGCACTAGCGTCACCGGCCAGTGCCCGGTGATTGGCGTCAATTATCGCTTCCATCAAGCGCATAATTCGCTTCCTTGGGCGACATCAACTGAACACTCCTTCTGCTTTGGGCCGCCCTACGAAAAAGTAGATTAGAGCGCCCAGAAAGTGCAGAAACAGGATGACGAGAACCCAGATGAGTTTTTCGACACTGTCGAGACCGCGGTTGGTGATGGCATGGATGAGCATCCAGATCCAAAAGACGCAGGCGAGCAGTCCCAGCCCACCGAGGAACAACGCTACCAGCAATCCGATTATGCCAGTGATGAAGGCGAACATAGCATTCCTTTCTTTTCGCCGAGTTGATTCGGCAGATTTTAGGTTTTTTCCGGAACGTCAGTCTTGCTCATCGATTTTCTGAGAGACGGGACTTGTTCCAAAAGCTTCTCGAATTTGATGCCCGTAAGGCTTTCGATAACCGGCGGCAGTTGAGCGACGATTTGGGCGACATCGCCGGTGAGTTTGCTCGCTCCTCCCCCGCCCGCACCGTTGCCGGAGTTGATGATAACCATCTTTTCGGTCTTGGAGAGCGGTTCGCTGATCTTGCCGGCGACCTCGGGCAGGATGCGAATGATCATTTCGATGACGGCGGCTTCGTTGTATTGCTTAAACGAATCGGCTTTGACGCGCATGGATTCGGCGGTCGCTTTACCTTGTGCTTCGATAATGGCGGCTTCAGCGAGACCGCGCGCTTTGTTCGCTTCGGCTTCGGCGATACCAGTGGCTTTGGCGACATCAGCGCTGGCAAAACCTGTGGCTTTGGCCGCAGAGGCTGCGCCGGCAGCCTCGGTTTCGAGTTGGAATTTCTTCGCATTGGCGAGAGTCTCTACGCGGTAACGTTCGGCGTCGGCAGGCTTCTGCACGTTAGCCTCGAGTTCCCGTTGTTTGCGCTGGATTTCCTGTTGTTGCAATTCGATTTGCTTCTGCTTTTCGACGATGGTGACCTGCACTTCCTCAGCTTTCACAAGCTGGCCGGTCTTGTACTTTTGCAAATCGTAGGCGAGATCGGCTTCGGCCTTCTTTTGGTTCACGGTGGCCTGGTACTGCGCCACATTCGATTGATAGTCGCGTTGCGCTTCAGCGATTTTCGTATCGGCGACAAATTTTGCTTCCTGTCCCGCTTGCGTTGCCTGGGCGGAACGAATCATCGCATCACGGTCCGCTTCGGCCTGGGCGATTACGGCGTCGCGTTTGACCTGGGAGATTCGCGGTTTGCCGAGTGCATCAAGATAGCCCTGGCTGTCACGAATGTCGCGAATGGTAAAGCTGACAATGCCGAGACCCATATTGGCCATGTCACCGGCGGCAACTTCCTGAACCTTCGACGCAAAGGCGTCTCGGTTCTGGTAAATTTCTTCGACGGTCATCGTGCCGAGAATGGCGCGCAAATGGCCTTCGAGAGTTTGCATCGCGATGTTTTTAATTTCTTCGGTGCCTTTGCTGAGAAACTGCTCAGAGGCGGTCGAAATCGAGATGTCGTCACCTTTGACTTTAATTTGCGCGACGCCATCTACCTTCACGGGAACACCTTTGCTGGTGTACACTTCGGGCGTTTGGACATCAATGGTGAGGAGTTCGAGGGAGAGGATGTCCACTTTTTCATAAACGGGCCAAACGAACACGCCGCCGCCTTTGACGATGCGGAAGCCGATGTCGCGCGCAGTCCCATCAGGATCAATCATGCGATGTTTGCGGCCGGAGATGACGAGGACCTGGTTCGGGCCGACCTTGGTGTAACGGCTGGCCCAAATCGCTGCGAACATCAATAGGACGAAGAGAAACGCAACGACACCGAAGATGACGAGTGTGGTAGCTCCAAGTTCCGCAAGCATAACGTGATGAATCATAATTAGGTTCCTTAGAGGGGGTTGAGAATTTCAGTTCACAGCTTCGACGAAATATTGTGAGCCGACGATTCGCGTAATGCGAACGGGTTTGCCAGCGGGCACCGACGTACCGGTTTCTGTTCGAGCGGGCGCCGTGTAACGTGCGCCGCCCTGGACATACGCGATCTCACCGACGCCATTTGCCGGAATCGGGGTGATGATGGATGCGGTCTGGCCGACGAGTGAAGCGACGCGCACTTCACTGGAGCTTTGGGTTTTCTCGAACATCCAGTTGAAAAACAGGAAAGCGATAGTCGCCATAATAAGCCCCGCCATCGCTGAGATGGGCGCGCTGATCCAGACGCTTTTTGTGCCCTCGATGCGACTCAGAATAAGGCCGCAAGCACCGAAGGCGGTAACAAAACAAGAAAGGACGGTGGGGCTGAAAAAAGAGATGCCGGGAACGCCACTGTGATCGTAGCCGGCTTCGGCGTGACCGCCGGTGCCGACATCCATGTGGCCGTCATGGCCGCCGAAGAAATGACTGGAAATGGCACTGACGATGGTGAACAGAAGACCGAGAGCCAGACAAGCTGTGTAGATAATCATAAATCCTCACTCAAGTCATTGGCATCATTAAAACGTCAAATACTAACTCAAGCAAGCACCAATCAAATAACACACGATTATGGCGTCATTAAACCGGTTTTCAATTCACCCCGTCCCATCCCACTGCACACACGACCCCGGTTCATCTACCGCATATCAAACAACACCCCTCGGTAAGATGCATCTATAAATTTGGGGTGTGATTATAAGTCGGGGCGCGACGTCAGAGTTTTTTGCCGAAATACTTTATGGTTTCAACTAATCCCTCCGAGAGCCGCACTTTCGGCTCCCATTTCAAATATTTTCGGGCTCGCGAAATATCGGGGCGCCGTTGCTTTGGATCATCCTGCGGCAGCGGCTTGAATACGATTTTGCTGCGCGATCCTGTCGCCTTGATAATTTCCCGGGCGAACTCCAGCATCGTCATCTCCGTCGGATTCCCGATATTCACTGGCAAATCATATGAACTCATCATCAACCGATAAATTCCTTCGATCAGATCCGATACATAACAAAAACTGCGCGTTTGCTTCCCTTCGCCAAAAACGGTCACCGGTTGGTTCTTCAATGCCTGGCTGACAAACGCCGGCACAACGCGACCATCATTCAACCGCATCCGCGGCCCATACGTGTTGAAAATCCGCACAATTCGCGTCTCCACTTTATGCTCGCGGTGATATGCCATCGTCATCGCCTCAGCGAAACGCTTCGCCTCATCGTAACATCCGCGCGGACCAATGGAATTCACATTGCCCCAGTAATCCTCAGTCTGTGGATGCATTAGCGGATCGCCGTAAATTTCCGATGTCGATGCAATCAGAAATCGGGCTCCCTTGTTCTTTGCCAATCCCAGCGCCTTGTGTGTGCCCAACGAACCGACTTTCAGCGTTTGAATCGGCAGTTCGAGGTAATCTATCGGACTCGCCGGTGACGCGAAATGCCACACATAATTTACTGGCACATCCAGAAAAATGAATTCTGTAACGTCCTGTTGAATGAATTTGAAATTGGGATTCCCGCCAAGATGGGAAATGTTGTCCACAGTTCCCGTTACGAAATTATCAATCCCGATGACCTTATGCCCCCGGGCGAGCAGGAGATCCGTCAGGTGTGAACCAAGAAATCCGGCTGCGCCGGTGACGACTGACGTGGGTGACGGGCGATTGCGTTTTGGCGACATTTCCCGATGGTAAATATAGTGAATAGTGAATTATGACTAGTGAATAGTTCCCTTCCTTGGTTGCCCTACCAAAGCCGTTTCAAAAATCGTAGCCGCCGAGGTGACGAGGCGGAGAGTTTCGGGTTTTCAGGAAATCCGCCTCCTGACGTCGGCGGCTACATTCCACTTACCTGGCTCCAACTCCCATCAGCACCACCGGCACCGTTCTCCAAAGAATTTTGAAATCCAGCCAAAGCGACCAATTATCGATGTATTCCAGATCCAGCCGAACCCAATCGCGGAAATCCGAAACATTGTTGCGCCCGCTCACCTGCCAAAGGCACGTGATCCCGGGTTTGACACTCAGCCGACGACGATGCGCAAGATCATTGAACCGTCTCACCTCATCGACGGGTAATGGGCGGGGACCGACGAGGCTCATTTCACCGCGCAAAACGTTCAACAATTGCGGCAATTCATCCAGGCTGGATTTTCTCAAGAATTTGCCAATCGGGGTCACCCGGGGATCATTTGTCACTTTAAACACCGGCCCCGTCATCTCGTTCATCGCTGCCAACTCATGTTGGTACTGTTCGGCATTGGTGACCATGGTGCGAAACTTATAAATGGTGAAGGGCGCCCCATTCAAACCGGACCGCTTTTGACGGAAAAGGACCGGACCTGGAGAGCCGACTTTAATCAGTATCCCGGCCACGAGGAAAATCGGCGACGACAAAATCAACAAGAGCATAGCTCCGACTCGATCCACCAATTGCTTAACAATTCCCTGCCAGGATGCCTCAGGCGTTGTGCGAAACACCAGCACCGGCCGGCCATAAAAATCGTCCAGGCTCGTGCGCGAAATCTGCGTTTGGAAAAATTCGGCGACCAGCCACGCCTCGACCCCTTCCAATTCACAAGCGCGAATTACGGTCTCCACTTGCTCGAAATAGGAATGCTTGGCACTGAGAATGACACCATTGACAGAATACTCGTGCAGCGTGGTAACCAATTGCTCCAGTGGGGTCTCATTCAAATCCAATTCCGCAAGAATCTCGATGGCCTCGGCAGACTTGGCCTTGAGCTCAGCTCGCATCCGTCCGGTTTCCTCCTTCGTGCCCATTAAAATGAATCGGCGGCGAAATGAAGTCTGCGCCAGTTTGCTCAGGTAAAAGCGGCGCAGCAGTTCTTCCTTGGCAAAGACCAGGCCGAACGTGACAAATCCAAACCAAACGATCACCGCACGGGCAATCACCATGCGGAAGAAAAACAAAACCAGAATCAAAACCAGGGTCGTGATCAGGCAGCTCTTGAATAGCAACCAGGCCGTCGAGCGTCGGGAGCATATGACCGGTCGATTATAGAAACCTTGCGCCTCTAAAATAAACGGTGCTGCAGGGATCAGAATTAAGTAGAGCCACCGGTAATCATGAAACTCATTAACGGGTTGGAGGCCCAGTAGATAGATAACATCCGGATTGGACCGCAGGAAATAGGCCAGCCAAAATCCGAGCGCGAAAAGACATGCATCCATCAATTGATGGATTTGCATTCGAATCTGACGATCGCGGCGAAGCATCTTTCGACTAACGATTTAGATTATTTACTCGCGGCAGCAGCAACAGGAGTTTCACGCGGAGCAGGCGTGAGTTGAAATTCCGGGGCCGAGGCAGCAATAAATGTTTTCATGCGCTCAAAAGTCGCATCCTCCTGGCCGGGAGCGCACGTCGCAAAGTAGCTGACATATGCCCAGCGTTGGAGAACACCTGTTCGCAGCAAATTCCACGTCATTAACCACATTCGCTGAAAACCGGATGTGCTGGCACTCAATGCGCCGTCCGCAACATACCAATAAACATAAACGCCGCAGGCAAGCGTCCGCTGGCCATCAATTTCAGTTTGCTTCCTTGCAATTAACTTCACTACCGGCAAGTCGTAGAGCACCGGCCGTTGAATCGGCACTTTAGTTGTCAGGGATGCAGCTTGATCGATACTCCAACCCTGCCCTTCAAGACAGAACTGCGGCTTATGCAAACTTGTGCGATCAGTACCCATCAGCACCACATTTACGGCCGTTTCAAAACCATCGGGAGCCTTATATAATCGCTGTCCAAAGCAGGTATCTTTAGGAAGTGTATTCGTCACGATTGCGTCCTGCTCAATCTCCTGCGAATCATAGTTCAGTACATGAGGCGGAAGGACGACCCGCACGCTCGAACCATCTGCGATGGGTACGGTTTTGACCCCTGGTCGACCTAGTTTCTGGTGTGACCGAAGATGGCTCAATAAACCAACTCCGGCCGCCATCAAACACAGAGCCGTCGTAAATACCACCCACTTTTGCTTATTCATGCCGATTAGCCCGCGCTGCTTCTGCTGAATCACTTGCTCAATATTAAAACAGAAGAACTTGCCAACTAAAAGCTTTTTGATCCTATCAAGCCATCCGGCCAAGACCCGACGGTCTGGATGTTACTGCATAGCATAGTTGGACAGCTATTCGACCAACTCAAACAGGATTTGCTCAACTAATTTCGTCGAGTTCGCCATGCCGTAAATGCCGGTAAATTGGTTGTGGGTTCGTAATGCGCACGCATTAAGTAGTCATGAACAGCGCCGTTTTGGTCATACACATCCGCCTTGGAAGCCAACACGAGGTCCGGTTTCGGCAACTTCTCTTCAAAGTGTTTCCCAGGATTCATGATGAAAAAAGCGCCCTTCCGTGATGGGTCACGTTCAGCGAGTTTTAGATGATAAATTGAAGCGCCATCCGGATCCGCATTCCACCACACAACTTCGCCTTTCTGCAGAGCCTCAACTCCCAAAAGAGCGGCTCCTCGATACTCATCCTTCCCGTGCCGGGAATTGAAACGCAACGAGAGCGATGAAATTAAACTTAAGACTACAAAGCCCGCTAATGTGATTTTTGCAACCCATGACCGGCCATTAAGAATGATCCCGGCTCCACTCCCGAGTGCGAATAGGCTCAACGAAAATACAGGCGCAAAATGTCTCCCTAAGACGCGAAATCTTACAGCCATCGCGAATACGACGATAAATGCACATACTCCACCGAATGCCATTACCCATCCCAAAATGGCTCGGCGGCTTGCGCGTGTTTTGATGTAACACAGGCCCGGCACTAGAACGCATCCTAGCAATACCCCATAGACGATAAGCCACAGGAGCCATGGGAGAAATGCACGGAGACCGTCAGCGCGAATTGTTAAGCGACTCGGCCCTAATCCTGTAAATCCGAGAAGTTCGTACACGATAAAAGGCAAATTCCGCATATCCGTCGTTCCAACCATTTGTGTTCGAATGCCCTGGGTCAAAGTCCACAAGTAGTAAACACCTACGGAAAGAAGGACGACTAAAGTTGCTATCCCAGATCGCCAGTAATTTCGTACCAGTCCTACCAACCTCGATCTTGGAGTCGAAAAGCCCCAGCCCAGAAGATAGGCCCCAAGCCATAGCATGGCTAATATGCCGCTACCCGCCAGCAGCAGAGACCCAAAGTACAAAACACAGACCCAGCCCCATTCATGCGGCGGGCCAGTCCCGAAACTCAGACGGTAGATCGCGGCAAAGACAATCAGGCTCGCGCCGATTTGCATCGCGTAGGGGCGGGCTTCGTCTAGGTAGTACCAAACAAACGGGCTTGTTAACAAAACGACTATGATTCCCCAGAAAAACCAACCGGCGTATTCGAAAGCTTTCGCAATTGTGACAACACCCAGGAGAACCCATATCATATTTCCGGCGCGCAGACCGTACTCCTGAATTCCAACCAACTTTGCCCAATACCGAGCGAAAATGTGATAGAATGGCAGTTGAAAATTCGCATCACCATATTTCAAGCTATGCCACCATTCTGCAAGGTTCGGAAGAGATGCCCTATAAGCAACCCCGACCTCGTCCAGCCAGTAACTTTTGGCGCTAACCGCCGTAAAACATACGATTAAGCCAAGAACTCCGGCGATCAGAAGCTTCCGTCGGTTCTCTTTGGCTGTTGATGGAAAAAGTTCGGCCATTCAAATGTGCCGCGCAACCTCTCGAGGCTTTGACCAATTAGTCCCGATCCGATGTTGAAAAGTCCCGCGGTATTGTTTGCGAAGTTTCGTGCAAAAATCGTCCGAGCAAGAACAAGCCGAGGATCGCGGGAATGTATGGCAATAAGCTGAACACCGTGTTGTCGTGAATGGAATCGCCCATTTTCTGCCCTCCGAATTCAGCCGCCAGAACGATCGAAAGCATACGAACCAGATTTCCAAGAATCGCCAGTGGTACCGCAGAGGCGAGAATTATCAGCCTCTTGGGAATGCCGCGAAACCAACCAAACGCATAAACTGTCGCCATCAGCGAGATAGCTATTAAACTGCGAATCCCACTGCATGCCGCCGCTACTTCGTATTGATAATGACCCGACGGATCCTTCAGGATTGTGCCATCCCTCACAACATCAATCGCCAAAAGGAAATGACAAATTGCTTCCACCAACTGGCAAACTATTATGCGCAATCGAAATGTGAGCGGTTGCGCCAACGTGCCAAGAGGAATACAAAATGCGAACAGGAAAAATGGGAAAAATGTCGCGCGCAACCATTTTGGACCCCATGCCAACCCTGTTATCGCGTAGATACCTGTGAATAAGGCCATTATCGATATTCGGGGCTGTTGAATCAGGTAACCAAGGACATGCATCACGATCGCGACGCCAAGCAGGAACAAAGCGGTCGGCCACGTTCGCAGCGACAGGGCTACCAATTCCCTTCTCTTCCACCAAAGTACTCCAAGGACAATGAGGGGCACAATTAACCCGTGCTGATCCTCATTCTCAAACCCATGCTCCGATGGCTTATAAACATCATACATCCACTTTAGTAAAGATGGAGAATGCACAAACCCGAAAGTCGAATTACCTAGAAACTGGAAGACTCCTATCCATGCTACTAAAAGCGTGAAAAAAAAACCTTTGTTTGGCACGCGCTGCCACACCTCAAGAAATTCTATTCTGAATTCCTCAAGCATCCCGTTCTCTAATGTATTTTCCGTTTGCACGCTATTTGAGGTTATTGGATACAAATCTTGTAGCAGGTGCTCAATCAAATTCGCCCGAAGTTTTACGGAGAATTCGTAGAGCGGTGCCGATTCAATCTGACATTAATACTCTTTTGCATTTTGCTCTTCAAAGACACAATGTACGATGATTGCTCACCTTCCGCGACGTTGACAGTGGCGCTCCTCGTGGCGACTACGCGCCCGCCTGCTCGATTCAGAATAATCTTCAGGCCTACGCATTGAGCCTTCATTCGCTACGATCCATGTTGTCTGGCCGCGGTTAAATAAACGTGTGTGCCGTGACGTCGAAAAACTCTGGCGAGAATCGTGTTGGCTTTACGGGCAATCTGATTCGGCCATGAAACACCCGAACGCGCTTGGAAGACAACAAATGAGCCACAATCCTGAATTACGAAGCCAGCACGCGAAAAGAGCAGCGTCAACTCCGGCACCGAATATTCCCGCCAGTGGAACCCATGGAAGGCTTTCTTGCCTCCGGACTGGTAGTCTTCAAAAGTGTAATAATGTTCGATCAATTGGCGTTCTGACCGGCCTGAGATAAGAGCCACAATGCTTTGGAATGAAGCCTTATTTGGCACCGTGATATGCGCTCTTCCGCCCGGCTTGAGGACGCGGAACAGTTCTTTTACAAATTTTACGGGATTAAAGTTGAAATGCTCCATTGTCTCCCAGCACAGCACAGTATCAAACGAACAGTCAGCAAAAGGCAAACGATGTTCGGCTGTGCTGGTAGGGCCAAATGATTCAAACAAGTCGGCGAAATGTGCTTCGATGCCACGCTTTTCATACAAGGGTTTCAGTGGATCAATTACTGGATCGCCAACTTCAAGTGTCGTATAAGACGTGCTGGCAGGGCGAAGGAGGAACGGTGTGTAACCAAAGAACGGCCCTATCTCCAAAACGTGCCCGAGCTTCTTTTCTAGCAAGCCGAACAAGACGCAGGCTTTGAACAATCGTGGCGCATGCGTGGCGAAGTAGCCGTGATGCCCATCTATCACACCCGCTTCCCGACTGATCTCCTCGCCTAAGGCTGAAAAGTCCTGCTCGGTAAGGCTGGCAGTTATAAGGTCGCTCATTGGCGGAGCTGTACCAAATACCACGATTGTTGGCCTTCGGCCACCTTTATCGTAGCGCTCGATGTGGCAATTATCCGTCCGTCTACCCTTTTGAGCCACGTCTCCAGCTGCGTCTCTTTCAGCGTCAGATTGAACCCGCCGACCACAACATATTCCAAATGTCGATCGTGAATGTATTCCGGAGAATCACTCAGTAACACATGCTCCACGCGCCGGTTGCCAAAAGGCCGCCACAAAGAAATATCTAAATCATCTTCTGCTCCCATAAACCCAACCGTCTTCACATTCGACGGAAGCAACTTTCGAACATTTGCCAACGGATCCCAACGAATCGCATAAACATTATAGACATCCAATGCCCGCGCGATGGCGTGGCTTGCTGGGTGACTTGCGTGCAATTTCGACAGAATCGTCTCCGCCGGCCACAGTGGTCGTCCGGGAGTCACTATCAGAACAATAGCAGCTAAGAAGAAATTGCCCGACATCAGCGCGCGCCAGCAGGCACCCCGGACGAGCCTGCTCGTTCCAGGTACGACTAACAGAAGAGGAAGCAATAGCGGATAATACGGCGAGATCAATCGTGCGCCGGTGACCATTCCCGACTTCATGCAATATGCTAACAAGGCAATCCATGGCCCGATTAATCCGCACCAGCGAATCAAAGATGGAATTACGCCATTAGCACTCAGCTTTAGCGCGGCGTCCGAGCGCACATAACCTGGATCAACTGTTTTGACAGATTCTCCGGACTCCGTGTTCTTCCGCATTTTTCTATGCCAGAGAAGCGAACCCAACACTGAAATAGAAACCAGCACACTCACCCCAAATCCAATTCCCGTTGTATCCTCGATCGGCATCTCACCAAGCACTTGGAATCCCGCCTCAAAATTCGCAACCATCGGCGCAACAATCGCATGTGGCAAAATCGACAACGCATGTTGGTTCCACCAACCTGCCAACGGAAAAAACGGCGGCGCAAAATTAGCCATCAAAAACAGAAGGATATTTCCCCAAATGCCGACGATCGGATTCTTCATGTTCATGCCCGATCGTTCAAGGTTCAGCCCAGACCAATCGTGACAATAATGGATGTTCAAGATTGCCGTCGGCAAAAACGAAACTAACGCTGCAACGAGCACGATTGCTGCCGTCAACACAGGACGCTTTTTTGCCAGCGGCAGTAATGGAAGCACCAGCAACCCCCATGGCAAGAGCAGCGGCAGATTGCTCGCTTTTGCTCCGACTAATAGCGCAGCGGCAAGCCCAGACATCCACAGATCATTCAATCGGCGCGAGGTCCAGGCGCGACAAACAAAATCTATTGCCGCGAGCGCGTAAACTGTTGGAAACGTGTCATTACCGGTGCTGCCAGCCTGCAGCAAGAAACTGTAACCGCTCGGCAAAATCCACATCCAATTCCAGGCCACCCTGCCCTTCACACCCAATCGTGTGCAAACGCTGAAGATAAGTCCGGGCAATAACAGGAAAGGGAAGAAGTTGAGCAGAACGATTAGCCGATCGGTTCTCGTGAACAACAACAGCGGCGCGGACAGCCATTCGATGCCACAAGCGCGATTATTCATTCGGTAATCCGGCGTGTGTATCCAATGCCAATGGCCTTCAGCCAACCAGTGCAGCACCCTCGGAGTGCGATAGCTCAACGCAGTGTGATTGCTCGGTGGATAAAGCACGGCTCCCAAGAACACCAGCATAGACAGGACTGCGAAACACAAAGGCCACGGTCGACGAAATCGCCGCGAAAGCTTTTTGGGATTCAGATTGATTGAGCCAGGAGTCCAACCCAATCGCTTTCTGCCGAAAAGATAAACTGCTACCGCGACGAAAATGAATACGATGTAACCGACATAGTTTAATTGTCCGAAGGCCGAAAGTATCCAACCTGCCGATGTGGCAAGGACAGAAATCCAAATCCAAATTCGAATCATGGGAAGCGAGGACATGCTCAGCCAATAGAAAATCTATGAAGCTGTCCGCCAGGCTTTTCCGCGCAAGCCATCAAGGAATAGATACCAGAGAAACATGAAATTGTAGCGGAGGTAGCGCGGACCGAGACGACGTGGCTCTGACCACAATCGAAATACCCAGGTCAAACCAACGCGCTGCATCCAGGCGGGTGCGTCCGGTTTCATTCCGGAATTCACATCGAATGCGAAACCGACGGTGAAGATGACGCCGCGTTTGATGAGATGTTTGTGCCGCCCCACCCACGCGTGCTGTTTGGGCACGCCAAACCCAAGCCAAATGAAATCAGGAGACAGGCGATTGATTTCTTCAATGACATCATTTTCGGCGCTTCCTTCGAGAGTGCCGTCCAAGTGGCATTTGCCATGAAACGAGCCGACGAATTTGATTCCGGGATTAACCCGGCCAAAAAACTCCCGCAGCTTAGTTCCACATTCTTCGGAACCGCCAATCAAGTAATGCGCGAATTCTCTGGGCACTGTTTCGAGAAATTTGCGCATGAATGTCGGGCCATAAACTCTGTCACGAAGACCCGCGCCAGCGGCATTCAGGCACCAGATTAGCGGCATGCCATCGGGCGCGAAACAATCGAAAGGCCTTGTTAATTCACGAAACGCGGCATTGTCTCGGCGCATCGTCACGATCTGAGTATTTGAAAAATCCATGGCGACACAACTGCCATTCCGCGCCCACTCATGGCATTGCCTGGCGAGACCGGCGTAATCAGTCACGAGCACGGGAGTGCCCAACAGATCGATTGACTTTAGTGTGCCAGTCATGCGGCAGATTAAACAACAATTGGCACTGTGGAAAGGCTGGAGGTAATTCAGAGTGCGACTTTTAGCGTTTCACTGGTTCCACCTTTTGCCTATTTTGCGTCGTGGAAAAGAATCGCCTTGAAGCCTTCAGCGACGGCGTCATCGCCATCATCATTACTATTATGGTGCTGGAACTAAAAACGCCGGAAGGGCCCGATTTGGCAGCACTGAAGCCAAGATTGCCCGTTTTCTTCAGCTACATCCTGAGCTTCGTCTATGTCGGCATTTATTGGAACAACCATCATCACATGCTGCAATCGACGCGTCACGTCAATGGCGCAATTTTGTGGGCGAACTTGCACCTGCTCTTCTGGCTCTCACTCTTCCCATTCGCCACCGCCTGGGTCGGAGAATACCGTTTCACTCCCATGCCGACCGCGACTTATGGCGTCATCCTGCTGCTCGCCGCGATCGCCTACGTCATCTTGCAACGCTGCATCATTAAAAATCAAGGCTCGCACTCAGTTCTCGCTTCGGCGGTTGGAAGCGATTGGAAAGGCAAATTATCCGTCGTGTTTTATTGCAGTGCTATTCTGCTCGCATTCGCTTACCCCAGGGTATCAAACGGGATCTTCGTTCTCGTGGCAGCCATCTGGTTCATTCCGGACCGCCGAATCGAGCGCACACTCGCCAAACGCGAGCATGAGTGAGAAATCAGGGCGGATGGACTTCGGACGACGTTTCGATCGCACGAACGGCTCCCTCCACCGCTTCTCTGACGCGCAGATCTTTGTGATCGGCCACACTTTTCAACTCTGGGAGGGCGGAAACCGCATTTGTGCCGAATCGCCCAAGGGCTTTCGCCGCCGAGGCTGGAATGCGCCAGCTATTTGTTTCGTGAAGATTCGTTACAAGTGCGGGGATAACGACTTCGGGTTGCTGGCCTAACAAACCCAATGCTATGGCCGCTCGTGCCCGAGCAAGTTCATCCGGGTCATCGAGCAACTTGATTAGCGGTGGAACAGCCATACGTCCGCGCCTTTGCAAAGCGCCCATCCGAGCGAGGTAATTCGGCGTCGTAAATCGGGCAATTCCCATCGAACCGAGAACTCCCGCACATTCACGCCGGACGACAGCATTCGTACTGGCGAGACCCGTGAGAACGGCTTCAACGCCAGCGTCGCTGATGCCGATCAAGGCCAGACCTGCCAGACTCGCCGTTTCTGGATCCTTCAACATGACCGTCAGATCAGGAATCGCCGGGCCGGCCACACCTCCTAAAGACTCGAACCCCAGCGCAGATTTCAGATGTTTTCTGACTGCATTCTCGATGCGAAAATTGAATACGTGTTGTTTGCTCAAGAGATTCATCGCCAATTCTTTGGTCTTGGAATCTTTTGCCCGCATCAAACGTAACAGATAAGGAATGGCGTTGGTCCCCATTTGTTGCACTGTGTTTTTCGCTGAGTCAGCTTCTCGCTCCCCCCTGGCATCTACGATTTCGTTCAGCAAGGTCCCGAGTCGTTTCCCATGAAATGACGGTTCGTTGGTTTGTGAGCTCGATAAGACAATTGCGATTGCCGTCACAATGAAAGTGATAACCAAGAGTAAGCGCCGATTCTTGTGCAGGTTCACGGTTCCAACAGTTCGACAAAGCTGCTTTAGAATGATGCCGAATGCCGTTTTATCGAGCAAAAACTCAAAAACGGAGCTTGACCTTTACTGCAAACAAGGCAGATTAACCGGCTCGATTCGTGGCTGGATGCCGGAAAAACCCATAATCCAATTACCAGTCACCAATCACGGATTACCAATACATGCAGCACATTAGAAATATCGCGATTATCGCTCACGTCGATCACGGTAAAACCACGCTCGTCGATTGCCTCCTCAAACAGTCCGGCACGTTCCGCGCCAATCAGGCAATTGCTTCCGAGGAGCGAATTATGGACTCGATGGATCTTGAGCGCGAAAAGGGTATCACCATCCGAGCCAAAAACGCCGCTTTCAAATACAAGGATTACCACGTCAACATCGTCGATACCCCTGGCCATGCTGATTTCGGCGGCGAAGTCGAACGCATCATGAACATGATCGACGGCGTGCTGCTTGTCGTCGACGCCGCCGATGGTCCCCAGGCGCAAACCCGATTCGTTCTGCGCAAAGCACTTGAAGCCGGAGCAAAGCCTATCGTGGTAATCAACAAAATCGATCGCGACAATGCCGATCCGCACAAAGTCCTGGATGCAGTTTGGGATTTGTTCGTATCGCTCCACGCGACCGATGAGCAAATGGATTTTCCGGTCGTCTATGCGAGCGCTAAAGAGGGTTATGCCAAGCTCGACCTCCAGCATTCCAGCGGCACAATGGAACCGCTCTTCGATGCCGTCATCAAACACATTCCCCCTCCCCGCGCTCATGCCGGCGAAGGCTTCAAACTACTCGTCGCCAATCTCGATTACTCAGATTACCTTGGTCGCATCGCCTTCGGGAAAATTTACAGTGGAAAAGTAAAGGTCGGTGATCCTTCCGTTTGCATCCATGGCGATGGCAGAAAAAGCCTGTCAAAAATCACCGCCATTTTCCATTTCGAAGGTCTCAAACGCATTGAGATTCCGGAGGCTCACGCCGGCGACGTGGTCGGCCTCACTGGATTCGAAGACGTCTTCATCGGCGAGACCATCACCGATTCAGAAGAACGCTTGCCATTGCCGTTTGTTCCGATCGATCCGCCGACGATTCAGATGCAGTTTGCGGTGAACGACGGTCCGCTTGCCGGCATCGATGGTAAACTTGTTACTGCACGGCACATCTGGGAACGGCTCGTCAAAGAAGTCCGCACCAACGTGGCCATTCGTATCGAGCAAACCGAAGCGCCAAATATTTTTAATGTCAGTGGGCGCGGCGAAATGCAAATCGCCATCCTCGTCGAACAAATGCGCCGAGAAGGCCATGAAGTGCTGGTCTCCAGGCCTGAAGTCATTTATCGCAAAGATGCCAACGGCAATCTTCTTGAACCGATCGAAAAGCTTTTCCTTGAAATTCCCAAGGAAGCGATGGGTTCTGTGATGGAAAACCTCGCCGGCCGAAAAGCCGAAATCACCAACATGAATCATCACGGCGATGAAGTGAGCATTGAAGCGCTCATTCCGACTCGTGGCTTGATCGGATTCGAAACCGATCTCGTCAACCAGACCCGCGGCCTCGGAGTCATCAGTCACCTTTTCCACGAATACGGACCCGACCGCGGCGAAATCATCGCTCGCAAAAATGGCTCGCTCGTCAGCATGGAAAGCGGCGAAGCGATGGCCTACGCGCTGAACATGATCCAGGAACGCGGCCGCCTCATGGTCGAACCCGGCGAATCCATCTACGAAGGCATGATCGTCGGCGAAAACGCTCGCGAAAACGACATCCCCGTCAATCCCTGCAAAGCCAAGAAGCTCACTAACATGCGTTCGCAAGGCGAAGGCAAAGGCATCCAACTCAATCCGCCACTGAAGATGTCGCTGGAACGCGCACTCGAATATATCGGACCCGACGAATACGTCGAAGCCACTCCGAAAAACCTGCGCCTTCGCAAAAAAATCCTCGACGAAAACCAGCGCAAACGCGCCGCCCAAAGCCGCGCGATGAAAGTGGTGGCCGCTTGAGACTCAACTAAACGAAGAGGCCAGCGGTGTCTAGTGTCTCGCCGAGACATTAGGCGGCGGCTCGTTGACCAGCGCCCAAAAGCAACTGAGCTTGCGCACTGAATCAACAAATTGTTGAAAATCGACTGGCTTAACGACGTAGGCGTTAACTCCCAGATTGTAACTCTTAATCAAATCCTCCTCCTCTCGCGAAGCCGTCATCATGACGACCGGAATTCGCTTCAAATCCGGATCCGCCTTCATTTGCTTGAGAACTTCGAGCCCATCCATTTTCGGCATTTTTAGATCGAGCAGAACAACGATTGGGTTGCCGAGTGGCCGGTTCGCGAATTGATTCCGCCGATACAAGTAGTCAAGCGTCTGGACGCCGTCGCCGACGACAACCACCTCATTGGCCAGATGGTAGTCGCCCATCGCCTCAAGTGTCATCTCGACGTCCTGGGGACTGTCTTCTGCCAGCAATATTCGTTTCAATTCGGGCATGGTAATCAATCACTCGCTTTCGGTAGAGAAAAATAAAACGTGGCCCCCTCCCCGGGAACGCTCTCAGCCCACGTTTGACCATGGTGCCGTTGGATAATGCGTCTTACATTTGCAAGACCGATGCCTGTTCCTTCGAACTTCTCGGCATCGTGCAAGCGTTGAAAGACGCCAAACAGCTTGTGGGCGTACGCCGGATCGAAGCCAACTCCGTTGTCGCGAACAAAAAAGGTCACATCCCTCTCTTCGCCATTCCGATAACCAACCTCGATAATGGCTGGGTCGCGAGGGCGCGTGTATTTGACGGCATTTGAAATGAGGTTGACGAGCACTTGTCTCAACAAGGCCGAATCGCCTTTCACCTTTGGCAAATGGGACTTCTTCCACTCGATGTGCCTGCCCTGGGCTTCTTGCTGGCCGCCGACGACTTCTTCGAGAAGTGCATTCATGTCGACAATGCCCTCTTGCATTTCGGCGCGGCCCATACGTGAGAAGGCCAGAAGATCATCAATGAGAATCCCCATGCGCCTGGTGGAATCGGACACCGTATTGAGCAGCCGGCGCCCTTTTTCGTCCAACGTGTTCCCAAGATGTCTCTGCAACATCGACGTGTATCCTCCGATATGGCGCAGAGGCGAACGGAGATCGTGGGAAACTGAATAGCAGAAGGCTTCGAGTTCCTGGTTAGCTGCCGCGAGTTGTGAGGTTCGTTCCTCGACACGTTTTTCCAGGTCGGCGTTCAGCCGATTGATTTCCGCCGCGCGTTTTTCCAGTTGTTCCGCCATCTCATCGAATGTGCGGCCCAATTCAGCCAGTTCCCCCGCTCCTTCCGCATTGCCAATGCGCACGGCCAGATCGCCCAGCGCGAGTCTTTTTGACGCTGCTGCCAGAAGATCAATGGGTTTGAGAAAAAAACGGCGGGCCAAAAACCACAGCAGAACCCAGATAACTGCTGCAATGGCCGCGACCAGGAGCAGGTTCCGACGTAAAGTTCGATTCGCGTTGGCATAAGAAACGGCAACCGGAATGCCCACATTGACGAAGAGGCCTGGCGATTCACCATCGGAAATGGTTGTGACTGCGTACAAACGCTTCACTCCATCCTGCGCAATCCTTTCGAATACTACCGCCTTGCCGGAGATGATATTTTGCACCACCGGTTCGGCGGAAACGTCCTTGCCCATCCACTTCGCAGTATCCGGCACCCGTGTGACGATAATTCCACTTCGATCCAGCACGCCCACGCTGGCCCCGGGCGGCAGGCCGATGTTAGTAATGGCCTCAGTGAGCAAAGAAGTCTTCAGCGACGCGAAAATAATTCGCGCGATATCACCATGTTCATTTCGAACCGGGTAGCCAAAGTTAAGGGTCGGCTCATGCGTGATGCGCCCGACCTGGAAATCGCCAAGGGAGAAGCGTTTCTTCTCCAGAACGCGGCGAAAATAAGCTCGATCCGAGAGATCCATTGCGGCATCACCCCCCAGTCCTGTGCAGAAAACGGTTCCGTTGGATTCAATTAGCCCAAAATTGACGTAGTCGGAGGAAAGCTTGAGCAGATTGGAAAAGCCAGTCTGGCAAAACGAGCGGTCTTTGGAGAGCACGAAGAAGGATAATTCGGTAAGAGTTGCGAGCAGTTGGTGAGTGTCTTTGACGTAGTACTCTTGCCTGGCAGCCGCCAGGCGGGACATCGCAATGGCGCCCTCCCGGACGCGTGTTTTTTCCAGACGGAGTTGCCCCAGATAGCCATGAAGGACCAATGCCAGCGCCGGTAAAACCACCAGGAAAATCAGCACAAGCAACCGGGTGCGAAAAAGCATCAGAAACTTGGACATTAGCGACCCACAAAGTTTAGTTGCGCTCTCCGTCGATTGAGGACAATAAGTTCATCCGCATTTCGATGGTGGCTATCAGATTTGGTAGCACAGCTCCTACCAGTCAAGTCATAATGCGATTACTTTCTGGCAAAAGTCACTCGCAGTCAGCGTCACAAGCCACAAAGGTTGCTGGAGTCAGCGTCTGCCATAGAATAAATTAAAGCGATTCAACTGGTGGAAGCAAAACAAACAACCGGAATGAACGCTCCCGGACGACTCCGCATTCTTCATCTGGAAGATAACATCGCAGATCGGGAACTTGTGGCTGACAGCCTTGCCACGGACGGGTTGGATTGTGACTTCACGTATTCCAAAATGAAAGAGGGCTTCGAAGCAGCGTTGTCCGAAGCCCAATTCGACGTAATTATTTCGGATCATTCACTGCCTGCCTTTAGCGGCCTGGAAGCATTGGCGATTGCGAAAAGACTTCAGCCCTCTACTCCGTTTATTTTCGTATCGGGCTCCATCTCAGAACCCGTGGCGATTGCCAATCTCAATGCAGGCGCGAATGATTTAGTCCTTAAGGATCATCTTGAAAAACTGGGACCTGCGATCCGGCGGACTTTGCGACAAGGGGACCGGGGGACGTCGGGAACTCATCCGTACTGATGCCGGCTGCGATTCACGCCAGCGTAAGAGCTGATTTGTAAGAATTCACTGATCGCATTCACGCTCTGTCATTGACTTTTTTGGCCCGTTGTTCATCCTTTGGACGTGATTCAGAAGTGGGGAATTAAAAGGAATGTTACTGCCCTGATTTCGAGAGTGTTCGAGTTTGCACTACGTATACTTGTTTCGAGAGGTATCATATTCTTTACGTTTTGCATCGGATTGTTCCTTGCTGACACGCACCCAGCCAAGTCTCAATCCTCAATTCCGAATTCCAAATCCGTCGTAATCATCAGGTACCCACCACCAATATTGGTTTTTCCCCCTCCCAACGATAACTTCACTAACAGCATTTTAGTTACAAGTTCGCCGGCCTTTCTGCAGAACTTGTACTCGGGTGCCGCTGCTACAAAGGAACCCGGCGAGCCTCCTCATGAAGGCCACGCTCCAACCAACTCTGTCTGGTGGCACTGGATCGCACCCGAAGAGGGCATCGTTCAAATTGTAGCCAAGGGGCGGTCCCGAGCTGGGGTGTTAAGTCCAGATATAGCCATCCCTGTCTACATAGGGATATATACCGGAGATCAGGTCGCGAATTTGACTCCTATCGAGTTGCTGCCGGACACATCGGCCAATGTCGGTACCGATTCTCCTGCGCCAAAGACTTACCTCTTCCGCGTCGCCGCCGGTGAAGACTACCACATCGCGGCAGACTGCAGCGGTTTTGCATCATTCTCCTTTTCCTTCGGAAATCTGGCACTCACCCAACCAACGAACCTGACCCGCGTCTTCTCGAATGAACCTGTCACACTGGAATATGCCGCAGTCAATCCAACTAACACTGTCGCTTGGCTGGAAGCGTTCGCAGACACCAATTCACTCGGAGTCTTAACCAATGAACCATTTCAATTCCAATACACACCCCCCGCTTCCGGAAGCGTTGCCATCTTCGCAAGAGGGGCAAACAGTGATGGCCACGCTTTGTTCTCGGTTACCAATACTCTCACGTTCACGCCGATCAACGACGATTTTGCAAATGCTACCGTCATTTTGAATAGCCTTCCAGCCGCTTCCTTCGATACCAGCACCCGCGGTAGTTCTTCTCAACCGGGTGAGCCGAATCTAGGTTTCGACATTGCAGCGACAAGCACAGTTTGGTGGCGCTGGGAACCTGCGTATCCCGTCCCAACCACTGTCACTTTGTTTTCTCCTTATTCCATCCTGGCAATTTTCAAGGGCACGCAATTGGGCAACCTGCAACTTGAGGCCACGTTGCAGACCTACTACCTCGTCGGCGAGGGCGTCCACGCCACTTTTACTCCCGAGCCCGGCGGAGTCTACTATGTCGCGGGGCAAACTACTCTGGCGCAAGCGTCGCACGTTCAGTGGCGCTATGATCAGCAGACACTTGAACTCTCGCCTGCAGGGCCACAACGCATTTATCTGGGCGAACCAATTCAATTGGGAGCGACTTTTCATGAATTGAATAGTCCCCAAACGCCAATCGAATTTTTGTTCGGCGAGCCATATCTTGGCTTCCCTGGATACTACGCGAGCGGTTCTGCTGGCGTATTACCTTCCGAACCATACCAAATCACCTGGACGCCCACTAACGGAGGCACGACCTACGTCTGGGCGCGCTGCACCAATAACCTCGGCATGGTTCGAGAAAGTCCCGCTACCGAATTCCAGATTGTGGCAAATAACGACGACTTCGCGCATCCAACAGTCATACTCGCAGATACCAGAACTACTAATTTCATATTCAACTCGCTCTGGACCTCAGTCGAACCCTCCGAGCCACAGCACAGGAACGGCGTGGCACTCGGCACACGCTGGTGGAAATGGACTCCTTCTTATTCGGGCATTATGCGGTTCAAAGCTGTTCGCGAGTATCAAGGTATACCCTTGGAAATCTTCACAGGTACATCTTTGACCAACTTGCGTCGCGTTGCCGATAATCTAATCAAGGCCTATCGCCCCGGACTCGCGGCCACCCTGCGAATTCCTGTAAGAGCTGGTCAAACCTATTTCATTCGTGTCGATGATACACGGCCCAGTTCTCACCCTTGGCCGGTCCCGCCAACGGACATTTCCCTAACCATTGAACCGGCGTCCAACCCTCTTCAAGGTCAACTGTTTCTAAACTTTTTTGGATTTTCGCTCTCCAACCGCGATCGCGATCCAGTTGCAATCGCTCGAGTGTTCATGCCAGACGGCCAACCCGTGACTGGCTCGAGATTTCAAGCCCAACTCTGTGTTGGAACAGACATCACAACGCTGGCTGCGGTGGGTCCAATCGTCCCATTTTATAGCACCCTCGCTCCTTCATCCTGGCAAGGCGCTCCATATCCAGTCCCTGTAATCCTTCCGCACGTTAAGGCATTCAGCCATGTCCTGGCCAAAGTTCGCGTCTGGGATTCATACTATGGTGATACCTTTGAAGCAGTTCAGGCGGCTGGCGCCTTAGTAGGTGAATCCAAAGTTCTGAAACTTATTGTTGGCTCCGAAGATACTGGCCCCGCGCCATTGACCGGCATCAGCAGTTTCAATCTCCACGGTCCCAAATAACAAGAGTTGAACTTCCCTCCCGAGCAAATTCCGGTTTAGCGCGCGTGCCTCTCTCTAAACGTTTTCTGCGCCAACTGAGGATCGATCATGATTAGTGCGCTCTCCGCCGAACTTTTGGTGGACGCGTTCGTATCCTCAAGAAAAGTCAGGATCACCGGCGTCAGCGATTTGGCCTCACTTTGGTATCTTCCAATTGAATCAAGTGCCGGCGATTGGTAATTCCAATCCTTTCGGTCGCCGGTCAGAAACTCCAGCAATTGAGGCAAAACAATCTCAGGCCTCCTGTGAATTTGGCCCAGCGCCATCATCGCTTCGAGGAGCGGAGTGCCGCGATTTTGTTGGTCGAAAAGCGTAAACAGCGCTGGAATCGCTTCCTCTGCTTCTGGCCCGATCATCGCCAAATCGTTTGCTGCAATCCCGCGAACCTGGAAATCTTCATCTTTTAGCATGCGAATCAGCGCGTGGACCGCCGGCTTTGCGATTTCACGAAGCGCCGCAAATCCACACGTTGCTTCAACACGATAGAATTGAGCGTCGTGAATTGGAAGTTTCAGCCAGGTTTGCCGTCTATAGATTGAAAGCATTCGCTGTTTTAACGCTGAGTCTTTCCGGCCAGCCAGCTTGAGAAGATATGGAAGCGCATTGGTGCCAATTTCGCGCAACGCTTTGTCAGCTTCCTGTTGCTCAGTCGAGTTGAAAGTGGCTTTCCCTAGAATTCGATTCTCATAGCTCAACGATTTCCCATGGTAACTCGGTTGACGCGGAATGAACATCTTCCACCCCAAAAAGCAGGCGAGCGCGATTCCCGCAAAAACAACGATGATCCGAACTGAACGGCGTATCTTCATCGATGGAGTTCTGGTCAAACTAAATACGGCGCCAGATCGGGTCAACACCCCCTCTCCCAAAAAGTTCCGCAGTTCTGCCCCAGGGATCGAGTATCCTCCCGCACATTTACTCCCTCGATTTCCCCTCTCCGACTGTTAATTCTTTAGCGTGCAATCAAAAGAATCCGTAGAGCACGCCGCGCCACCATCAGAAACCAAACCACCCCGCGACTGGCGTCATTCTTTTCTCCGCCGCTTCGGCCCGGGCATGCTGGCTGGCATCACTTATCGCCAATGGTCCGCTCTTCGCAAAAGTTTTCCAATCGACTCCTCGCTCTGGTTGCGCGCCCTTTCCATCACCACTCAAAGCATCAAGAACAGCTATTGGGCTAAGCGCGACCATCGCTTCGAACCACAATTTAAAAACGTCGCCATCCAGCCTCCGCTTTTCATTCTTGGCCATTGGCGCAACGGCACCACTCACCTTCATAATCTCATCACGCAGGATCTACGCTTCGGTTATCCAAATGGCTACCAGGTCAGCTTCCCTCATAACTTCCTTTCAACCGAAAAAATGGACACGCCCATGCTGTCATTTTTTCTGCCAAGACGCAGGCCCATGGACAACGTCGAGATGACCCTTGGCGCGCCGCAGGAAGACGAATTTGCTCTCACCGCAGCCACCTTCAAATCACCCTGCATGGCCTGGGTCTTTCCACGACAGAAAGAACAATTCGAAAAATATCTCACTTTTCGCGACGTCGACTCAGCTGAAATCGCCGAATGGCGCGATGCCTTCTATACGTTTCTAAAGAAACTTCAATGGCGCGACCATCGCCACCTCGTTCTAAAATCTCCGCCTCACACGGCCCGCATCAAGCTTCTGCTCCAACTTTTCCCCAACGCCAAATTCATCCACATCCATCGCGATCCTTTCACCGTCTTCCAATCCACCCGCCGAACTTTTCAAATCATGGTCACGTGGCACAATTTGCAAAAAGTGGTCGTGCCCGATCTCGATGAATGGCTCATCCGCCAATATCGCCAGATGTATGACGCATTCCTCCAGGACCGTTCTTTGATTCCCTCTGGAAACTTTTGCGAAGTCGCTTTTGAACAACTCGAACGCGATCCCATCGGCGAAATTCGTCATATCTATCAAACTCTGAATTTGCCGGATTTCAACGTCGTTAAACCAACGCTTGAAAAATACGCCACCTCGCTCGCCGGCTATCGAAAAAATGCATTTTCAAATCTCGATGCCAACCTCAAAGCCCGCCTTCGCCACGAGTGGCACAAATGCTTCGACGAATGGGGCTACGATTGATCAGGTGTAGCCGCCGACGCAAGGAGGGCGGAGTGCGCTCATTCACAGAGCAATGGAAGGCAAAGCGGCAGCCCTATGCCGCTTTTGCAGCTTCTCTCGACGCTGATTGCTTCGTTCCTTGGATTGAGCCTGCTCCCTGGCCCATCATCCAACCCATGAACCCGAATGCCGACCACGACAGCGCCGGAATATAAAGAGAGAATTCCATCAAACTTTGCAAACTCCAACCGAGCACACCAAGCCAAATCGCAAAATTCCGCCAATCACTCAAATAGTCCTTTCTCGTCGCGACCCAGATTAGCCCGCCGACCACAAATCCCCCGTACAACAACAATCCGGCAATCCCGGAATCCGATGCCTGCTCCAAATAGTCGTTGTGCGTCAACCGCGAAGGCTCGGATTTTGGATTCCTGATTTTTTCATACGGAATAAAAAACGTCCGGACCGGTGCCAAAAATCGGATGCTCTTTCGTAATCTGCACCGCCGCCTGCCAATAATCGAACCGCGCGACCGCGCTCGTCGCTCCCCGGTGAAAGTAGCCTGAATTTCTGGCGAAGAATCCAGCCAGGCCGATCACGAGAACACCTGTGATTAAACTAACCTTGATCGCCTTCTTGAACTTCATCCGCAACAGCACCACCAACCCCATCAGCAATGCCAGCAGCCACCCGCCCTTTGAGCCTGACCAAAATAAGCAGCTCAATCCGCCAACTGCCACGATTCCCACAAGCAACGCTCTTGCACCTTGCGTAAACCGGTCCCGCAATTCCCACAGCACCGCCACGATCGGCGGCAGCAGCAACAAAATCGCCCCTGCCAATGCATTCGGATAAAACAAAGTCCCAAAAATCCGCTCGCTCGAAATCTTCTGCAGATATCCCGGCGGGACTTCCTTCATTTGCGGATAAATGTAGGTCAAAAAATACTGGCGCGTCTCCTTCAGCCCACCGAAATGTTGTTGTAAACCCGTGACGAGCACCAATAAGAACCCGCAAATGATTCCACACCAAAAAACTCCCGTTTTGCCAATCCGGCTCAACGAAAACAACCCCAAATAAAAACAGGCCACACACGCCGCAAAATGCATCAGCGTCCCTTTGCTTAAATTCCAATCCACCGATTGCAGCCCTGCGATAAACTCCCAAAGCAACCACGCCAACGGCAGCGCCATTAACCATTTCGGTGCTCCTGCGCTCAACCGTCCGGTTGCCGCGCCTATGAGGCACACCGCCAATAACATTCCATAGGCCCAACCAATCGGCCACGGATACTGGAATATGAATCCGATCAGTCCTTCGGGCCTCTCCACCCATTTTTCCATTATCGGCGGGTTTCCAAATTTGAGCAGGGCCATTCCGAGAAACGCTCCGAAACAAACCGCAAAAACCTTCTGCCACAATCGCTCTCCGTCCACGGAACTTTCCCCGCTGACAACTAATGGCGGTGCCGACGGTTTTTGCCCCACCTTCATTAGAGATGCAATTTCAACAAACCAACCTCCAGCGCCAATGCCTCCTGCACATTCGTGTAAAGCCAGCGTTGAATCTGCTCTACCACCTGAAGATTTTCCAACGCCTGCACCGCCGAAATCCTCTGCGCCACCCGTTCGCCCCCCGCAAGTTCCGGAAATCTCAATAATTCCCCTGTTTCACTTTGGACTTTGGACTTAGGGCTTTGGACCTTCCTCACCCACACATCCCGCAACCACCATTGCAGCACCGCCAGCAACTCTGAACGCTGCCGCCGATACTCCGCTTCAATTGCCGCTTTCAATTCATCTTCCCACCTCTCCTGCAGGTCCTTTTCTGCATCTTTATACCGTTGTAATGGAGATTGTTCGGTCAGCTTTTCCTCAATTCCACTCTTCAGCTCATTCAACTTCTTCAACAGCACATCCATCAACCGATATCGGCCAAGCAAACTTTTCTGTTCCGCCGCAGCAGCCTCGCTGAATCCCGTCAACCACTCCATCTGAGCCGTGCTCAATGGCCGTTGCGAACCGCTGCCAAAATTTAGTCGCAAACACCGCGAAAAAATCGTCTCCAGAATCCGTTGCGACTCAGTCGTCAGTAGCACTAAAATCGATTTCGCAGGCGGTTCCTCCAGCGTTTTGAGAAACGCATTCGCCGCCTGTTCATTCATGCGATCGGCCGCAACTATAATACCGATTTTGTAGGCGCTTTCCGTCGGCTTGAGGTTCACGAACTCGAGGAGCACTCGCGCGGGACTATCATCGCGCCGCACCACCTGGTTCATTTTGATCACCCGCAACTTCGACTCAGGTCGCACCCAAAATACATCCGCATGATTGCCATGTTGAATTTTCTGGCAGCTCAAACATTTATCGCAGCAATCCACGGCAACCCCGTTTTTCTTCACCGGCTCGAGACAATTCAAAGTCTTCGCCAAAGTCAGCGCAATGCCCTCAAGTTCGTTCAGTTCCTGGCCGCTGAAAAGATACGCATGCCCCAACCGCCCCCGTTCCAACGATCGTTGGAGCAACTGCACAGACATCACGTGCTCTTTAAAATCTCTGAATGCCATCTGCCGTCCAGTTTTGCGAAAACGGTTCGCGACAACAACTCCTTAATAACGTTGCAGCCAAGGTAGTGAGGCTCGAATTATTTGGTGGCGTTTGAATTCCAGGAGAATCTGGGCCTCGTTCCTTCGGTTGCTACATTTTCAGGATTTGCAATCTGCTTCCAAAAAACTTTGTCAATGGGGAACGCACGAAAAAAATTCTCACAAAAATTTATTTTTCCTTGAGTCATGCGCCACGCGAGCCGATAGTAACTCTGCAAAAGCCGAGATAGTGCACTGCATCCGGCGGAAGTTCTTTGGAAGAAACGGTTAGTCAGAGTAAATGAACAATTTTCCCTGCCTATGCTCGTGATTAGAAACTATGTCCTTGAACCGTAGTTGAAAGACCAAGGGATTTTAGTTGTGGCTGTGGCCGACAGGCCTTTACTGGAAGTCGAAAGCAGTCCAGCGGGTCCCACCTGTTTCTAAATAAGTTCAAAGGAACTGTTACACACGGCAATGGCGGGGTTTTTTTTGGATCCGTAATCAGTAATAAGTGATCCAACCAATTATTGAGCGTGGTCGTCGATTTCTACTGATTGACCCGGCCCATCGGCTAATTACCAATCACTAATCACTAGTTACCAATTACCATTTAACGTATTTTTTGGCCATGGCTCGCGATGACCTGTTCCCCACAACTTCTCCGCCTCAAGCAGAGCCACAATCAACCGTCCAACTCCAACGTCACCAGCCTCTCGCCGCGCGGATGCGTCCGCGCGATCTCAACGATTTCGTCGGTCAAACCCACATTCTCGCTCCCGGGCAGCTCCTTCGCCGCGCCATCGAAGCCGACCGCATTCAATCACTCATTTTTTATGGTCCGCCTGGCACCGGCAAAACTTCCCTCGCCCAAATCATCGCTCACCAGACCAAAAACAAATTCGAACGCCTAAGCGGCGTCGAATCAAACGTCGCGGACATGCGCCGCGTTCTCGCCACTGCGGCAAACCGGCTCGAAAACAAAGGCCAATCCACAATTCTTTTCATCGACGAAATTCACCGCTTCAACAAAGCCCAGCAGGACGTTCTCTTGCCCGACGTCGAAAGCGGAGTCGTTCGCTTGATTGGCGCGACGACTCACAACCCATTCTTTTTCGTCAATTCCCCTCTGGTTTCACGCTCCCAGATCTTCGAACTGCGGCCCTTGCGCGAAGATGAGCTGCTCGCACTGCTCTACCGCGCCTTGAAAGATCCCGAACGCGGCCTCGGCTACATGAAAATCGAGGCCGCCGATGAAGCGTTGCGCCACTTGGCAAAGCTCTCCGATGGCGACGCCCGCAAAGCCCTCAACTCCCTGGAAATTGCCGCGCTCACGACTTCACCCTCCCCTGATGGCGCTGTTCATATCGATCTCGCCGCCGCCGAACAAAGCATACAAAAAAAAGCCGTTGTCTATGACGACGAAGATGCCCACTACGACACCATTTCCGCATTCATCAAATCAATGCGCGGCAGCGATCCGGATGCGACGATGTATTGGCTGGCCAAAATGATTCATGCCGGCGAAGACCCGCGCTTCATCGCGCGCCGCATGGTGATTCACGCCGCCGAGGATGTCGGTCTGGCCGATCCCATGGCCCTGGTCCTCGCCAACGCCGCTGCTCAAGCCGCCGAATTCATCGGCTGGCCCGAAGCCCGTATTCCCCTCGCCGAAGCCGCGCTCTACATTGCCACCGCCAACAAAAGCAACAGCACCATCCTCGCCATCGATGCCGCTCTCGAAGACGTCAAATCAGGTCGCACACTGCCCGTTCCTGAACATTTGCGTGACGCGCACTATCAAGGTGCGAAACGCCTCGGTCATGGCAAGGGCTACAAATATTCTCACGATTTTCCGGACCACTACATCCCGCAGGATTATTTGGGAACTGCCAAGCGCTATTACGAACCCAGCGACCAGGGCACCGAAAAGAAAATCAAAGAACGCGTCGAAAAGTGGCGCGCCATCGCGGCGCAACCTGCCAACGAATCCAAACAAAATGCTCCTTCCTGACCGAACCCTTTTCTCATTAACACCTCGCTTCAGCGAGGTGCAGCACCTCAGGCGAAACATTCAACCGTTTCAACGGTCTTCCTCTTTCGGCGACTCGCAACAAGAAAGCCGCGGAAGACAGCCACACTCCAAGTCCTCGCGGAAAGTTGAGCGCTCGGCCATTCGCGCTAGCGTTTTGGAGTGCGGCTGTCCTCTGCCGCTTTTCTTTCTTCTATTGCGACGTGCTCCTTCATTCATTTCCCTTCGTTCATGCGCGATCTGAAATCATCCCTTCGCTCCCAGCTCCGCGAAAAAATAAAGACACTATCTCCTATCCGGCGCACGGCGGATTCGTCACTCGCCCGAAGGCTTCTCGAACAACAATCAATTTGGAAAGAATCTCAAACCATCCTTTTCTTCGCTCCTTTGCCCGATGAATTAGACATCTGGCCATCGCTCTCGGTCGCTTTGGCTGCCGGGAAACACGTTTTCCTCCCACGCTTTGACCACGAATCAAACTCCTACACCGCCTGCCAAATCAAATCTCCCGACACCGACCTCCGCCTCGGCCAATTCGGCATTCGCGAACCGACCGATACCTGCCCAGAAATCCCCTTAAACCGGCTGGACTTGCTCCTCATACCTGGTGTAGCTTTTGATTTACATGGCCGCCGATTAGGCCGGGGCAAAGGGTTTTATGACCAGCTATTGGCGACTGTGCGCGGCAAAACCTGCGGAGTAGCGTTCGATGAACAAATCGTTGATGAAGTCCCGGTTGAGCCGCATGACGTACTGTTGAATTGCATCTTGACGCCGTCGCGCTGGATTGAGCTTTGACCATCGCGCGGTTTTGGAATGAGTTCGTGGGTCAACATTCTTGCAGGCGCCATTCTGCTGGCCGCCGGCGCAGTCCTTTCCTATCTCGGATTATGGCTAAAAGGCCGCGGCTTGCGCAAAGCTCGCGACCTCGAAGCCGAAGCCATCCTTACCAAAGCCCGCAGCGATGCCGAAATCATCGTTCGCGACGCTCGCCTCGCTGCCAGTGACGACGCTCGCAAACTTCGCGAGGAAACCGAAGCCGCTTTTGCCTCCCGCCGTGCCGAACGCGCCGAACTCGAAAAGCGCCTCAGCGAACGCGAGACCCTCATCAACTCCCAACTCGAACGCATCGTCGATGCCGAAAAAAACTTAAATGAGCAAAAGCTCGCTTTTCGCCAGAAAACTGACGCTGTCGAGAAGGTCGAGCGCAGTCTCGACGACCTCATCCGCCAGAATCGCGATGCCCTCCAGCGCGCCGCTGGCTTAAGTCCGGATGAAGCCAAAGCCGAATTCCTCAAGCGCGTCGAGCAGGAAGCCTTGCGCGATGCCAGCAACCTCTCCCGCCACATCCTCGAAGACGCCAAGACCAAGGCCGAAGAAAAAGCCCGCCGCATCATCAGCGTTGCCATCCAGCGTTACGCCGGCGAACACACCTTCGAAAATACCACCGCCACCATTGCCCTTCAGGGCGATGAAATCAAAGGCCGCATCATTGGCCGCGAAGGCCGCAACATTCGCGCCTTCGAAGCCGCCACCGGCGTTACCGTCCTTATCGATGATACCCCCGGTGCCGTCCTCCTCTCTGGCTTCGATCCTGTGCGACGCGAAGTCGCCCGCGAAGCCATGCAACGCCTCATCCTCGATGGCCGAATTCATCCCAGTCGCATTGAAGAAGTCGTCGCCAAAGTTAACGAAGAGATGGACGAAACCATCCTTCGCCTCGCCGACGAAGCCGTCACCAAAGCCGGCCTCCCGCCGATGCATCTGGAAATCCTGAAAATTCTCGGCCGGCTTCACTTTCGCCACAGTTACTCCCAAAACGTTTTGGACCATTCCGTTGAAGTCGCCCATCTCATGGGACTCATGGCCGCTGAGCTCGGCCTCGACGTCGCCAGCGCCAAACGCGCCGGTCTCCTCCACGACATCGGCAAAGCCGTCAACCATGAAGTCGAAGGTCCTCACGCCGTCACCGGCGCGGACCTCATCAAACGCTACGGCGAAAGCGACGTCGTTGTAAACGCCGTCGCCTCCCATCACAACGACGTCCCCCCGGTCGGCCCCCTCGGCATCCTCGTCAGCGCCGCTGACGCCATCAGCGCCTCCCGGCCCGGCGCGCGCTCCGAAAGCATGACCACCTACCTTAAACGCGTCGAAGACCTCGAAAAAATCGCTGCCGGATTCCTCGGCGTCGAAAAAGCCTTCGCCGTCCAGGCCGGCCGCGAACTTCGCGTCTTCGTCCAACCCGAACAAGTCGACGACGACAAAGCCTTCTCCCTCGCCCGCGACATCGCCGCCAAGATCGAAAACGAACTGCAATATCCCGGCCAGATCCGCATTACCGTCATTCGCGAAACCCGCTGCGTCGAAGTCGCCAAGTGACCATCCCCGGATAAATTCAACAGAAGTAACCACAGGAAACAGAGAAGTAATCCAAGTCCTTTTATCTCTGTTCCTGTTCAACTCTGGATTTGCGCGTCTTGTCGCCAACACTGGCACAAAAACTGCAAGTCTCGCCGCATGCAAAAGGACTCAGATTCTTCGCATTGTTTACGGGTCATCGGCCTCGTTTTTGCAGTTTTCGTCTTGCTATCGACTGGTTGCGACCGCGTGGGGCTCAGCCAGATTGCTAAAGCGCCGCCGAAGGGGATGAAAGTTTGTTTCCAATGCGAGGGTTCAGAAAAATCCGCGTGTCTTAGCCCCGGATGCAAGGACGGTTGGGTTGAATGTACAGCGCCATGTCTAAAGCTCAATAGGGGCGCCTGGCAACACATGCACGTTGACGGCCACCCCGACACCGATGTCTGGCAGGGATTTCATCAAGTCGATGGCAGGACTCAATACTGGAACCAGAACCATGTCGGAGAAGTCATCGAGATGCGCGGCGGTATGGCCGTGAACATCGGCAAATGCACCGTCTGCGGTGGAACCGGCAAAGTGAAGTGCTCTGCCTGCGATGGCACTGGCCGCGTGGGCTGCCCCATTTGCGAGGGGAAGGGCTTTGTGCCGGAGACCTGGACTGCATTCTCCAACCCCAAACAGAAGAATCCGCCGAACATGATTCAACTGAAGGACGGGCGCCGGATTTATGCAAAGATTGAGACACGCATCGGCTCACGGGTTTACATCCGGACCGAAGCCGGCAAACAGGAAGAACTCGCCGCTGACGACATCGTTTCCACAGGTTCCGGCCAAACAAAGTAATTCGGTGGCATGGCTGCCCTTAGTGGCGACGCGCAGTTCTCTGGCGATGCATAGCGCCTGCTAACCGGCACATTTCATACTTCCGAAACTCTTTTTCATTAACACCGTGGCTTCAGCCCAGTGGAAGTGAAGGTCTAAGGTCCATAGCTGTTTCAACGGCTTCCCACGACAAACAAGTGTAAACGTCATCGCACATAGATTCACAATGGTAGAATAATCTCCCAGCCTTTAAGCGAGTAAAAGATCAGCACTGCGACCAGTAACGCCAGTGCTGCAACTTGCATATAATGCTCTCG
>JADMIO010888903.1_pt1 | contig 36727 bp, 33 predicted proteins | sample 8958161 | NCBI WGS metagenome assembly JADMIO01 (sample SAMN16585339, study PRJNA669376) | soil metagenome | isolation source: Crop rotation soil | place: USA: Cullars Rotation, Alabama | collected 2011
GGGCGCGAGCCGTTGCGGCAGTCCGGCCGCGGCGCGCAGCAGCGCGGCGTCGGGCAGCGGACCTTCGGCGGGCCAGCTCGCGGCGGCGAACAGGTCGCGCGCACAGGCGCGCTCCTTCGACGGAAGCAGCTCGTGCAAACCGGGGAAACTCGAGAACACCTCGTGCGCCAGGTACTCGGCGTCGTGGCGCAGGTCCAGCATGCCGAGCTTGCGCACCACCGAGTAGGTGCCGCGCAGCGCCTGCACCGCCGCCAGCGAGCCGTAGTTAGGTGTGCCGAGCAGCACGAGACGCGACACCTGCGCACCCGCCGCGTGCGTGAGCGCGGCGCGCGCCACCAGGCCGCCCATGCTGTGGCCGACCAGCGCCACGTCCTCGCATCCGTCGGCGGCGATGCGCGCGGCGAGCGTCTTGCCGAGCGTGGCCACGTCGTGCCGCCAGTCGTAGTCGAGCTGCACGGCGTCGAAGCCCGCCTTGCGCAGCGACAGCGTCAGCTTGAGGTAGCTGTAGTTCATCGCGCCGAGCGCGACCAGCTGCGTACTGCCCGGCAGCTTGAGCTCGCTCAGCCGGCCGAAATTGAAGTCGATGGGATCCAGCCACAGGATGTCGTTGGGCCGCCGCCCGCCGCGCACGAAGCCGAGCTGCGACCCCATGATGCCGGGCAGTAGATAGACGCGCCGGCCGGGCGGCCCGCGCCGCCGGCGCACCGCGCGCGCCAGCGTGCGCAGCTCGGCGTGCAGCTCCTTGCCGAAATACTCGACCAGCGCCTCGTGGCGCACGTCGGAGGCGAGCATGTCGAGCAGGGTGGCTTCGTCGAGCGACGCCAGCCGGTCGTAGGGCGTGATGTGGTCGGCCGGGCCGGAGTGGCTCATGCCGCTAACCCGAGCCTGGCGTCGAGCCAGTCGAACGTCGGCCGCCACAATTTTTCGCGATGCCGCGAGGCGAAGAATCCCTCGTGGCCGATGCGTGGGCTGCCGATGTCGGCGGGCGAACACCAGCGCGCTTCACGCTCGACGCGCGGAAAGAAGGCGAACAGCGCCTCGACGGTGCGCCGCGTGGCGATGGGATCGTCGCTGAAGCCGATGTTGAGCACGGGCGCGCGGATGGTATCGAAGACGTTGTCGGCGAGGTACGTGCGCAGGTCCGGTTTGAAGTGATCCGGCCGCAGGCACCAGCGGCGCCATTCCTGGAACACGCCGCGCGGCAGCGGGAGTCCGCTCCATCCGCCGCCGGTGGGCACGTATCCCTTGAGGGCGAGCAGCACGGGTCCCTGCACTCGCCAGAACCACCAGGCGAGGTATTTGAAGGGCGCCCGCTCCCAGGGCCAGTAGCCCACGGATGCGGCCACCTGGACGTGCGCGCACGCCAGCTCGTGATTGGTCAGCAGGCCGAGGAACTGGCCGCCGACGCTGTGACCGAGCGTGGCCACCGGCACACCGGCCGCGCGCCCCGCGGCCGCGGCGAGCGCGGCGCGCATGTCGAGCAGGCCCCAGTCGCTCATGCGGCAGGTTTCGTCGGCGAGGCGCGCCGGCGCCGAGGCACCCATGCCGCGATAGTCGTACACCAGCGCGTCGTAGCCGCGTTCGGCCGCGTAGGCTCCGAGGCGGAAATAAAAACTCTGCGGAAAGCCCGTGCCCGGGTTGATCACCAGCACCGCGCGCCGTTGTGACGCCGGGATCCAGTGCGCCGCGAGCTCGCGACCGTCGCGGCAGCGCAGCCGGAACGGCCGCGCGTCGACGCGCGCCGAGCTCACAGCGCGTGCGCCTCTATGAGCCTGCACAACGCCTCGATAGCCTCGCGCCGCGTGGTCGACTTGCGCCACACCGCGCCGATGGTGCGCGTCGGCACCGGGCGCGCGAACGGTTTGATCGCAACGCCGCGCGCATTGCCGTACGCGCCGCGGCTGGCGAGCTCCGGCAGCAGCGTGATGCCGACGCCGGCCGCCACCATCTGCCGCAACGTCTCGAGGCTGGTGGCGCGGAAATCCTGCTTCTCGTGCACGTCGGTGCTCGAGCAGATGTCGAGCGCCTGGTCGCGCAGGCAGTGCCCGTCCTCGAGCAGCAGCAGCGTCTCGTGGGTGAGGTCGTCGACCTTGATGCTCCTGCGCTGCGCAAGCCGGTGGTTCGACGGCACCGCGACCGTAAACGGCTCCTTGTAGAGCTCCCAGGACTCGAGCCCGTCCATCGGCACCGGGAGTGCCAGGATTCCGACATCGATTTCTCCCGAATGCAGTTTCTCCAGCATCGGGTCGGTCTGATACTCGTACAGCATGAGCTCGAGCCGTGGCAGCTGCTTGCGCAACCGCCCCGCGACGTTCGGCAGTAGATAGGGTCCGATGGTCGGCAGCAACGCCAGCCTGAGGCGCCCCGCCAGCGGATCACGGTGGCCGCGCGCCAGCTCGACGATCTCGTCGCTGGCCTCGAGGATGCGGCGCGCGCGCTCGACGACCTCCTCGCCGGCCGCGGTCAGCTGCACTCGCTTGGGCGCGCGCTCGACCAGCTGCACGCCGAGGTACTCCTCGAGCTTCTTGAGCTGCGCCGACAGCGTCGGCTGGCTGACGAAGCTGCGCTCCGCCGCGCGGCCGAAGTGGCGCGTGTCGGCCACCGCCACGAGGTAACGCAGGTCCTTGAGCTTGAGGTCGGCCATAGATGCTTTCTATCGAGTTTATACAATCAATCGATTGGCTGAAATCCGGGCGAGCCCCGAGAATGCGCGCCATCGTTTATCGCATCCATTGAACCAAGGAGTCGACATGCTGGGTATTGGACAGAAGTTTCCGCAGTTTTCCCTGACGGGCGTGGTCTCGAACGACCAGGCCAAGGCCTTCCAGCCGTTCGACCAGGCGACCGCCAAGGGCAAGTGGCAGGTGTTCTTCTTCTGGCCGAAGGATTTCACCTTCGTGTGCCCCACCGAGATCGCCGCGTTCGGCAAGCTCGACAAGGAATTCAAGGCGCGTGACGCGCAGCTGTACGGTGTGTCCACCGACAGCGAGTACGTGCACCACGCCTGGCGCAGCACCAAAGAAGAGCTGAAGAACCTGCCCTTCCCGATGCTCTCGGACATCAAGCGCGAGCTCTCGACCGAGCTCGGTATCCTCGACCAGGCGGCGGGCGTCGCGCAGCGCGCGACCTACATCGTGGATCCGGAGGGCGTGATCCGCTTCGTGTACGTGACCGACCTGTCGGTCGGCCGCAACCCGGACGAAGTGCTGCGCGTGCTCGACGCGTTGCAGACCGACGAGCTGTGCCCCTGCAACTGGAAGCAGGGCCAGGACACGCTGAAGGCGGCCTGAGCCCGAGGCTGGATGACACACTGTTGATCGACGCGGCGGCGGCCTCGATGAGGCCGCCTGCCCCGCGACAGATTTCAAGGAGTCAATGATGAGCGTTCCCACCACGATCGATGCGATCCGCGATGTCATTCCCGACTACGCGCGCGATCTCAAGCTGAACCTCGGCACCGTGCTCACCGCGAGCGGCGCGCCCGGGCTCAACGAGAAGCAGATCTGGTCCATCGCCCTGGCCTCGGCGATCGCCGCGCGCAACACCGGCTTCGCGCGCAGCATCGAGGCACAGTCACGCGCGCATCTCGCGGACGTCGAGGTGCAGGGCGCCAAGGCGGCCGCGGCCATCATGGGCATGAACAACATCTACTACCGCTTCCTGCACCTGGTCGAAGATGCGGAGTACCAGAGCATGCCGGCGCGCCTGCGCATGAACGTGATCGCCAACCACGGCATCGACAAGCTCGACTTCGAGCTGATCTCGCTGGCCGTGTCCGCGGTCAACGGCTGCGGGCTGTGCGTGACCTCGCACGAGAAGAAGTTGCGCCAGCATGAGGTGTCGCGCGAGGCCATCCAGAGCGCGGTGCGCATCGCCGCGACCATCCATGCGGTGGCCGGCGTGCTGGAGTTCGAGGCGAGCGAGCCGGTCGCATCACCGCCCGCCGAGCTAGCTGCCTGAGGAGTTGATCCGGCCCTCTCCCTCCCTGTGGGCCGATGACTGGGGCGCCTGGGCAACCGGGCGCCTTTCTTTTTTTCGCCGGCTAGAAGTTGCCGACTTCCTTGACCATCTCGCAGGCATAGTCGTTGCCGGTCTTGCACTCGGCCGTGAACATCTCGGCCAATTCCACCACCGGCCGCGCGGACTCGCCCGGACATCCCACCTGCCCGAAGCGCTCTTCCGCCCGCTTGATTTCCGGATCGATCGAGTACCACACGACGAAAAGCGACAGGTCGTGCGCCTTGCAGTAACGGAGGTTGACGCGTGCGCCGTCGAGCTCGCCCTTGGTATGCAGCACGAGGTCGTGCCGCTCGTCTTCCTTCGACTGGCTTTTCGATGGCGGCAGTCTTTCGATCGACACGCTGTCGGCCGCCACACCCAGAGACTGGCTGAAGATCGAACTGACCAGCTGCTGGAACAGCTGCGGAAACGCGCGCACGTCCTGTGGCGTGACACCCGCGATCATCACTTCACCTTCGCTCGACATCAGGATGTCGATGCCATCGGTGTGCTTGGCGCCGAAGTTCTTCGGCAAGCGGTATGCGACCTGCGGGGGTGGCGTGATGACCGCGTCGGGCTTGCATGCCACCGTGCCGGCGATGCGCTCGGTGCTCTTCATCAGCAGGTCCAGGTCGCGGGTGAAGGCCGTGGTGATGGTCAGGCCGACCTGCGTGCCGCAATTCGTCAAGGCGAGTCCGATGGGCACATCCTCGCTGCCGAGCAGATAGACGTGCAGGCCGGAAGGCAGTGACTTTTCGCGCAGCACGCGCGCGCCCTTGATCGGCAGCGCGCTGGTGAGCGCCGTGAGCATCATCTTGATTTCTTCGTCGTTGGTGACGACAGTCGCGTCCCACTGCACCTGCACCTGGCGCGCTTTTGGCGGCAACAGCTTCGCTGCGTCGAGCTCGCCATCGAGGGATGCGAGGTCCGCGTTGCCGAGATCCATGACCAGCACGCCGGTTCCAGGCGTCGGACTCTGCTTCTTGATCTCGCCGTCGGGCAGCGCGATGGTGAAGGTGGGCAGGTCGACGACCTTGAGGTCCGCGGCGGCAACTCCGCCGGCGAGCATCGAGGCGCAAACCAGGAGCGGGCAAAGGAGTGGACGCATGGATCCGCAGACTACACGCACGGCGTCCGCGGCGCGCATGAAGCCGCGAATCGAAGCCATGTTATGACGCAACCCGTGCTTTCCGCGGGCGTGGTGGTGGTCAGGAGCGCGGAGGACGCCTGGCGCGTGCTGCTGCTGCGCGCCTATAACTATTGGGACTGCCCCAAGGGGCTGGTGGAGCCGGGCGAGGATCCGCTGGCGACCGCGCGGCGCGAGGTGCGCGAGGAAACCGGCCTCACCGATCTAGATTTCCGCTGGGGCGGAGAATTCACCGAGACCGCGCGGTACTCGAAGAACAAGGTGGCGCGCTACTACCTGGCGGCCACCCATGCCGCCGACGTCAAACTACCCGTGAACCCGGACCTGGGCATGCCGGAACACCACGAATTCCGCTGGCTCGATTTCGACGCGGCCATGGCTCTCGCGGTGCCGCGTGTCCGCGCGGTGCTGGAATGGGCGCGCGGGCGAATCGATGGATGAGCGCGGACTCGCCAGAACAGTCCGGACAGCACGCGGGCGCAGGCGCTGGCCGAGAGCAACGCCGGCCCGACTTTCGATTGCTCACACCACCCGACCACGCCGGCCGCCGCGCAGGAAGTCCTCGATATTGAGCACCAGCTCATCCACGGCGCGTTGGCGCGCCTCGAACGCCGCCCAGGCGATGTGCGGCGTGACGAGCAGATTCGGAATGTCCGGCCCGAACACCGGACTGCCGCTGACCGGCGGCTCCTGCGGCAACACGTCGATGGCCGCGCCGCCGAGATCGCCGCCGCGCAGGGCCGCCACCAGCGCGTCGAGATCCACCAGCGCGCCGCGCGCGGTGTTGATCAACAGCGCGTCGGGCTTCATCAATGCGAGTTCGCGCGCGCCGATCATGCCGGTGGTCGCGGGCGTGAGGGGGCAGTGCAGGGACAGCACGTCGGCGCTACGCAGCAGCTCATCGAGCGTCACGCGCACCAGTCCGATGGACGTCGCGGTGTCGTCGTTGCGGCCCGGCTTCGTCCCCGGTCTTTGCGCCACCAGCACGCGCATGCCGAGTGCCGTCTGCCCGGCCTTGGCGACGGCGCGGCCGAGCGTGCCGAAGCCCACGATGCCGAGCACCTTTCCGGACAATTCGCGTATCGGCGCGCCGGGCACGGTGAACTGCTCGGAGCGCGCCCAGGTGCCGTCGATCGCCGCGGTGCCGTACTCGCGCAGCCTGTGGGTCAGCAGCAGCATTACCCCGAGCACGTGCTGCGCCACCGACACGGTGCAGTAGTCGCGGATGTTGCACACGGCGATGCCGAGCTCGCGCGCGGCCTCGAGGTCCACGTTGTTGGTGCCGGTGGCCGTCAGGCCGATGAAGCGCAGCCCGGGCACGGCGCGCATGCGTGCGCGCGAGAGATTCAGTTTGTTGGTGAGGATGAACTCGCAACCGGCGATGCGTTCATCGACCTCGGCGTCGGTGGACGCGGGGTACAGCTCGATGCCCGGCAGCACGCGCTCCAGTGAGCGGGTATCGAGGTCGTCGTGGCTGACAGTTCCGAAGTCGAGAAATACCGATCGCATTCCTAGCTAGTGCTCCATCCGCGAGGCGGCCGCGGGCAGCGCGCCGGCCGGGGAAGCGAGTGTGCCACCAGCGTTGCCCTCGGGAGAATGGGGCTGCGGCGAAATGGCCGGCGGAATCAGCTTGTACATTACCGGGGTCACCAGGCGCGCGAGCAGCGTCGAGGTGATCAGGCCGCCGATGATCACCCAGGACATGGGCGAATACAGGCCGATGTTCTGCAGCGCCAGCGGTAGCAGGCCGCCGATGGCCGTGGCCGACGTCAGCAGGATGGGCAGGAAGCGGATCTCGCCGGCCTGCTCGATGGCTTCGTCGAGCGGCGTGCCCTGTTCGCGCAGCTGGTTGGTGAAATCCACCAGCAGTATCGAGTTCTTGATCTCGATGCCCACCAGTGCGACGAAGCCGATCGAGGCGACGAACGAGATGTCGTTGCCCGACAGCATCAGCATGATGAGACCGCCGAACACGCCGAGCGGCACCACGGTCAGCACGATCAGCGTCGATTTGAAGTTGCCGAACTCCAGCACCAGGATCGCGAAGATGCCGAAGATCGCAACGATGATGGCGATTCCGATGCCACCGAACGCCTTCTCGGAGGCTTCCTTCTCGCCGCCCAGCGAGTAGTGATAGCCGCGCGGCCACTGCATGGCGTCGAGCTGCTTGGTGATCTTCTTCGTGAGCTCACCCACGTTGTAGCCGGCCTGCACGTCGGCATCGATGGTCATGGCGCGTTCGCGGTTGAAGCGCTGGATCAGCGTCGGCGCCTTCTCGAATTCCAGCGAGGCGAGCTGCGACAGCGGCAGCGTCGAGCCGCCGATTGAAGGCACGCGCACCTGCTCCAGCGCCGCGAATTCGGCCTGCTGATTGATGGGTGTGCGCACCACGATCGGATACTGCTCTCCGGTGGTTTCCTTGAACGTTCCCACCGGGATGCCGGATACCGCCAGGCGCACCGCGCGGTCGAGCTCGGCAGTCTGGACCCCTAACTGCTGGACCTTGCGCGAGTCGATGCGCAACTTGAGGTTGGTGCGCGCCACGTTGAGCGGGTTCTTGACGTCGCGTGTGCCGGGCATCGCCTTGACCAGGTCCTCGACCTTGTGGCTCAGCTGCTCGATGACGTTGAGGTCGTTGCCGATGACGCGGATGGAGATCGGCGCCGAAATCGGCGGACCATTGGCGAATTCGTGCACATATATATGTGCGCCGGCGTAGCGACCGAGCCGCTCGCGCAGCGCCTGCAGCTTCTGCGGAGTTTCGTCGGTGTCGTACTCCTTGAGCTGCACGAACACTTCGGCGTAGTTGGCGGCGTCGTTCTTCTGGATGTGGTTGTAGTAGATCTGCGGGTTGCCGTGGCCGAGGTTCGAGAACCAGCTCTTCACCTCGGGCATGCGTCCGAGCTCCTCTTCGACGTAGCGCAAGGCGCGGTCCGTTTCGCCGAGCGCTGTGCCGTTGGGCGACTCCACCTGCACCAGGAACTGCGGCGTGTCCGCCTTGGGGAACAGGCTCGAGCCGATCACCGGCACCAGCAGCGCGGACAGCAGCAGCGAGCCGCCGATGGCGGCCACTGCCGTCAACTTCGGCCGCGCCAGGCACCAGTGCAGCGCCGGCCGGTAGTAGTTGTGGATCACCGACATCACGCGCTTGAGGATCTTGTTCTCGTGCGCCTGGTCCTTGTCGTCGAGTACGCGACTCGCGAGGAATGGAATGATGAACAGCGCGAGCAGCAGCGAGCCGATGATGGTCGCGACCACCGCCATGGGCAGCACGCGGATGAACTTGCCGGGCGTGCCGGGCAGCGCCAGCAACGGCAGGAACGCGAAGATCAGCGTCCCGGTGCAGCCGATGATGGCGACGAAGATCTGCCGCGTGCCGGCAAGCGCCGCCGCGGTGCGCGAATAGCCCATGCGCATGTGGCGCGCGATGTTCTCCACCACCACGATGGAATCATCGACCAGCAATCCGAGCGCCACGACGAAGCCCGCGATGGAAAGCTGGTTCAGCGAATAGCCCAGGAAATAGAGACAGGCCAGGCCGAACGACAGCGACAGCGGAATCGCGACCATGACCAGCCCCGCGGCCCTCAGGCCCAGCGGCAGCAGCGTCAACAGCACCAGCGCGATGGCGATGCCGAAGTCGGTGTACAGCCGGTCGAGTCGATGGCGCACGTTCTCGGACTGGTCGAAGCCGATCTCGAGGCTGACGCGCTTCGGCAAATTGGCGCCGTAAGACTGGGCCGCGGCGACGACTTTCTCGCGCACCTGCAGGATGTTGTAACCATCCTTCTGGTTGGCGGTGACGAACACCGCGCGCTTGCCTTTGTAGCGGCCGGTGTAGCTGTAGGCGGAGGTGTTCCAGCTGACGTCGGCGACGTCGCGTATGCGCACGATGCGTCCCTCGACCGACGCGATCACGGTGTCGCGCACCTGGTCGAGCGAGGTGTAGGAGCCGGAGGTCTTGAGGCTGAAACTGCGCGAGCCGAGGTCGACGAAGCCCGCGGGGATGTTGGCATTCTCGCTCTGCACGGCGGCGATGACCTGCGCCGGCGCGAGGTTGAGCTCGGCCATGCGCTTCAGGTCCACCGCCACGCGCAGCTCGCGCGCGGGATAGGCCCAGGTCTCCGAGGTGCGCACGCCGTCGACGGTCTTGAGCGTGTCCTTGAGCTCGCGCGCGTAATCTTCCAGCTCGCGGTACGGCGCATCCTCGGACACCAGCGCGATCTGGATGGTATTCACCAGGCCGGGAGAGAAGCGCCGGATCACGATCTGCGTCTCGGGCGGGAACTCGGGTCGCAGCGCGTTGACTTCGCGCGTCACCTCGTCGTACTTCTTGTCGGCGTCGACGAAGGTCTCGAACTCGATGGCCGTGAACGACACGCCGTCGCGGATCGAGGTCTCCATCTTCATGACGTCGTCGAGCGCCGCGATGCGGTCCTCGATGGGTTTGGAGACCAGCCGCTCCAGGTCCTTGGGGTCGGCGCCCGGGTAGATAGCCGCGATGGTGTAGCCGGGGATCTTGAAATACGGATCCTCTTCGCGCGGCACCTTGTTGAAGGCGAACCAGCCGAGCGCCACGAGGCACAGGAACGCCACCAGCGTGAACTGGTAACGGCGGATCGGGAATTCCAGCAATGTCATGGCGCGCTCCCTGCGAGGCCCGGCTAATCTTTGGTCCCGTCTTCGCGGTTGCTGGCCTGCTGGGTGTCGGCCTGCACCTCGACGGCCTCGCCGTTCGCGAGGTACAGCGCGCCGTCGGTGATCACCGTCTCACCGGCGTTGACGCCGCTCTCGAGCGCGATCGAATCCGCGGTGATGAACGCGACGCGCACGTCGCGCTTGTGCGCCTTGCCGCCGGCCAGCACGAACACGCTGGCGCGGTCGCCGTCGCCTTCGACCAGCGCCGCCATGGGCACGTAGGTCAGCGGCGGCGCGGAAGTTTCCGGCGTGAGGCGCAGGCGCGCCACCAGCCCGCTGACCAGCCGCTGCGGCGGTTCGTCGAAGCGCAGCTCGATGGGAAACATGCCGGTGCGCTCCTCGGCGGCGCTGGCCACTTCGACCACCGTGCCGGTCATGGTCTGGCCCGGGAAGGCATCCATGCGGATCTCGCCCTTGTCGCCGAGCTTCACGTTGACGATCTCGCGGTCGGCGAGCGCGGCGCGCACCACGTAGCCGCGATCGCTCTCGCCGAACAGCAGCACCGGCGCGCCGGCCGGCACCAGCTCGCGTTCCTCGACCAGCTTGCGCAGCACCACGCCGTCGCGCGGCGCGATGATCACCGAGTAGCCCTGGTTGAACTGCGCGGACTTGTACGAGGCCGCGGCCATGGCCGACTGCGTGCGCAGGTCCTGCAGCTGCTCGAGGCTGATGACCTGGTCGGCGTACAGATTCTCGCCGCGCTTCAGATCGCGCGCCGCCTTCTCCGCCATCTGGCGCGCCTGTTCCACCTGCGCGTCGACCTCGGTGAGCTCGATCTCGGCGAGACGCTGGCCCTTCTTCACGGCCTGGCCCTGCGCGACGTGAATGCGGCGCACCAGCCCGCCCATCTTGAAGGACAGGCGCATCTCGTGCTTCGTGACCACGATGCCGCTGGTGTCGATCGGCGGCACCGCCGGTCCCTGGCTAGCGTGCTCGATGCGCACCGGCGTCGCGCGCGCGGGCTCGGGAGCGTCGCCCTGGCCGCAGCCGGCCAGCAGCAGTGCCGCGGCCACCAGGGCGGTGGACACGGGGAGATATCCATTTCTCTTGTCAGCGTTCATGCGGAGGTCCCAGGGGCAGGGTGCCCGCGGCAGTGGCGTAGTCGAGCTCGGCCTGGCGGGCGAGCACTTCGAAACGGGTGACGTTGAGATTGAGCTCTGCCCCGGTGAGGCTCGAGCGCGCGTCGATGAATTCCACCTGGCTGATCACCCCCTCGTCGCGCTTGCGGCTGGCGATGCGGAACGCGGCGCGCGCGGCGTCCGCGCGTGCCGCGGCCGTGGCCAGCGAATCGGCGCTGGTGTTGAGGCGGTCGAGCGACTGCTGCACCTCGAGCTGCACCTGCTGGGTGAGCTCGTCGTACTGCGTGGCCGTGCGGCGCGCCGAGGCGTTGGCCTGGCGCACCGCCGCGCGCCGCGCACCGCCGTCGAAGAAGGTCCAGTTCAGCAGCAGCGACACGGTGTAGTAGTTGGACCCCTTGCCGAATTCGTATTCCTCGCCCTGGATGCCACCATCCGCGCCCAGCGACAACGTCGGCCAGAGATCGGCCCTGGCGATGCTGGTCTGCGCCTCGCTGGCGCGCTTCAGGTGCGCGAGCTCGGCGAGCTCGGGGCGATTCTCGATGGCCGCCTGGCGCAGCTCCCCCAACGCGCGCGTGGTCGCGGTGACTTCGGCCGCGATCTCGGCATTCTCGAGCGGCGTGTCGAGCGGGCGGTTCAGCAGGAAATTGAGATAGCTCTGCGCCTGCGCGCCGAGGTTCTGCGCATCGCGCGACTGCTGGATGACCTGCAGCAGCTCGGCACGCGCGCGCAGCACCTGGTCCTGGGTGATCTTGCCGTTGCGATTCAGCGATTCGTTGACGCGCAGGTTCTCGTTGAGCAGCGTGACGCTGGCGTCGACGATGCCCTGGTTGCGCACCGCCATCAGCCAGCGCAGGTAGCCGACGGTGATGTCGCGCTTCAGCCCGCGTGCGAACGCCACGCGCGAATATTCGCTGGCGCCGAGCAGCTCGCGCTGCGCGCGCACCGCGGCGGGAATCGCCGGCGCGATCAGCGGCATGCGCAAGGTGATGCGCGTGTCCTGCTCGGTCTCGCGCAGGAACGAGATGGTCTCGTTCTGCAGCGTCGGGAAGCGCGGCGGCTGGCCCTGCGCGATCAGCAGCTCGTTGAGCGTCTGATACGCGGGATTGAGCATGTCGCCGAGCGGCAGCTCGATCTCGCGACCGCCCTGCGATTTCGAGTAGCGCGCCGCGAATCCGAGCTCGGGGAAGTAGCGCGCGCGTGCCTCATCGAGCGCTGCGTTGGCGCGCTCGACTTCGAGCGACTGCGCCTGCAGGCCGAGGTTGGAGGTCAGGCCTTCGCGCACGTATTCGTCGATGACTTCGGCGAAGGGTCGGCCGGTGGCAGCCGGCGGCGCCGTGACGGCGTCCTGCGCCCCGGCAGCGGAAAGAAGGCCTCCCAGGAGGGCCAGGCCGAGGGCGACGTTTTTCAGTTGTCGAGTCGCTGGACGCGTGTCTATTTTTGCTCGCAGACGTTCCATCGTCGGGGTTCCGGGGTCAGGGGTTCAGGGCTTGAGGTCGCGGGTGATCATGTCGATGGCGTAGTCGATCAGCGCCTTCGGCGTCACGCCGTGGTGGGCCAGCGCGTGCGCCTTGGTGGTCGTGAGCTGGATGATTCCGTGCATGAATCCCCACAGCGTCACGCTCATGAGCAGCGGCGAGCCGACGTCGGCGCGGATGCTGCCGTCGCGCACGCCGGCTTCGATCGAGGCCACCAGCGTGGCGTGCAGCCGGTCACCGCCGAGCGCGCAGGCCTGCTCGGTGGGCGAACACTCGGCCGGATCCGGCGACTGCAGCTCGCAGCGTGCCAGCGCGTCGAAAAGGACCGGGAATTCCTGCGAGAAAGCCACGTAGGCCCGACCGATGGCGCTCACCTGGTCGAGGCCGGTGCGGTTGCGCTCGGCGGCTTCGACGAAGCGACCGTGAAGCATGTTCATGGCCCGTTCGGCCAGGCCGAACATGAGATCGGTGCGGTCCTGGAAGTACACATAGATGAGCGCGCGCGACAGGCGCGCACGGCGCGCGACGTCGTCCATGGTCAGAGCGTCGAGGCCGACTTCCCGGCCCGCGGCTTCGGCCGCGTCGACGATTTCCGCGCGGCGGCGTTCCTTCTCTTCGAGTCTGCGTTCGGCGATGTAACTCATGGCGCGGGAGGGTATCCCTGAGACTGACGCGGCGTCAATTAGTAGAACTTTGTGTAACACAAATGAAACTGTAAATGCGAACTCGTCGCATTTACTTTCGCAGGGCCACAACCGCATACTCGCGCCGTGAAACCTGCTGATCCGCCGACAGATTCCCTCGCGACCGCGTCGCTGGCGCTGGCCGAACTGCGCCGTGGCGATGTGGCGGTGGTCACCAGCCTGCGCGAATCCGCTTCTCTCGACATGGGTCGTGAAAGCGATGAGTCGCTGATCGCGCGGCTGCGCGACCTGGGCTTCGTGCCGGGAGCGCGTTGCGAGGTCGTGGCCCGCATGTGGATGGGCGGCGATCCGATCGCGGTGCGCATCGGTGGATCCACCTTCGCTCTGCGCCGGGCCGAAGCCGCCGCGGTGCAGGTGCAGATGGCGCCCGCGCAGGCCGCCGGCCGTGAATCGCTCACGCAGCCGGGGACCCGCGCCGCCGCAGCCTGAGCGCTCCGCGCGCCTCCTTGCGTCACATGGACGCCGCCGTCGAAACCAAATCCCTGCGAGTCGCGCTGGTCGGCGTGCCGAACTGCGGCAAGACCGCGCTGTTCAACCGCCTGACCGGCAGCCGCCAGAAGGTCGCTAACTACCCGGGCGTCACCGTGGAGCGGCGCGAGGGCGAACGCATCGGCGACGACGGGCGCGTGCTGCGCGTGCTCGACCTGCCGGGCACGTATTCCCTGCATCCGACCACGCTCGACGAGGCCATCACGCGCGACGTGCTGCTCGGCCGGCTCGCCGGCGTGCCGGCGCCCGAACTGGTGGTGTGCGTGGTCGACGCGGTGCACCTGCCGATCGGGCTGCGCCTGGCGCTCGAGGTGAAACGCCTCGGCCTGCCCATGGTGCTGGCGCTCAACCGCATGGACGTCGCGAAACGCCGCGGCGTCGGCATCCGCATCGAGCAGCTCGCCACCGCGCTCGGCGTGCCGGTCGTGCCGACCGTCGCCGTGCGGCGCGGCGGCGCCGACGCGCTCATCGACATCCTGGATCCCGCGCGCTGGCAGGCGCGCGCGCCGCTGGCGGCCGTCGGCACGCAGATCGGCGCCGAAGAAGCCGAACGCCTGCAGCAGGAGATGCGCGGACTGCTGGCCGCTTCGGGCTACAGCCCGCCGCGCGACAATCCATGGTTCGCACGCATCGACGCGCTGCTGCTGCAGCCCTTCGCGGGCCTGCTGACCCTGCTGGCCATCCTGTTCGTGATGTTCCAGGCGGTGTTCAGCTGGGCGCAGGGGCCGATGGACTGGATCGAGAGCGGCATGGCCGCGCTCGGCAACCTGGTCGCCACCCACATGTCGCCGGGCCCGGTGGCGGACCTGCTGGTGCAGGGCGTGATCGGCGGCGCCGGCACGGTGCTGGTGTTCCTGCCGCAGATCATCATCCTGTTCTTCTTCATCCTGGCGCTCGAGGACTCGGGTTACCTGCCGCGCGCCGCCTATCTACTCGACCGGCTCATGGGCTTCGTGGGCCTGTCGGGCCGCGCGTTCATCCCGCTGCTGTCGAGCCACGCCTGCGCCATCCCCGGCATCATGGCGACGCGCACCATCCCCAACTGGCGCGACCGCCTGACCACCATCATGATCGCGCCGCTCATGACCTGCTCGGCGCGCCTGCCGGTGTACCTGTTGCTGATCGGCGCGCTGATCCCGGCGCAGAAGATAGGCCCGTTCAACCTGCAGGGCCTGGTGATGTTCGGCCTGTACGCCGCGGGCATCCTGTCGGCGATCGTCGTGTCCCTCGTCATGAAGCAGTTCGGCGGCGCGCGGCAGTATTCGCCGCTGATGCTCGAGCTCCCCGACTACCAGTGGCCGCACGCCGGCAACCTGGTGCTCGGCCTGTGGGAGCGCGTGAAGATCTTCCTGAGTCGCGTCGGCGGCATCATCCTCGCGTTGATGATCCTGCTGTGGGTGCTGTCCACCTGGCCGGCGCCCCCGGAGGGCGCCACCGGACCGGCGATCCAGTACAGCCTCGCGGGCCGCCTCGGAGCGATGCTCGAGCACGTGTTCGCGCCGCTCGGCTTCAACTGGCAGATCTCCATCGCGCTGGTCCCCGGGCTCGCGGCGCGCGAGGTCGCGGTGGGCGCGCTCGGCACCGTGTACGCGATGTCCGCCGCCGGTGACGACGTCGCCGCGCAGCTGCAGCCGGTGATCGCCGGCAGCTGGAGCCTCGCCACCGGCCTGAGCCTCATCGCCTGGTACATCTTCGCGCCGCAATGCCTGTCGACGCTCGCCGTGGTCAGGCGCGAGACCAACTCGTGGCGCTACCCGCTGATCATGGCGGGCTACCTGTTCGCGCTGGCCTATATGGCGGCCTTCATCACCTTCCGCGTCGCGAGCGCGTGGGGCTAGACTCGGTCGGTCACGCCATGCTGCAACTCTCCATCGTCGCGCTGATTGGTACCTGGGCCGCGGCTTTTGCCACCTGGAAGCTGATGCCGGCCCGCGGCCGTCTGCGCCTGTTGCTGGCGATGGATCAGTGGGCCGCGCAGCGGCCCCGTCTCGCCGCGTGGCGCGCCCGCTCGCTCAAGCCGCGCATCGCGCGCGCCGGCAGCGGCTGCGACGGCTGTGCCGCGCACGATACGGCGCACCGTCCGCGGTGAGACTTACCGGCCTGGCGCCCCTTGCGGCGCTGCTGTTCGCGGCCGCGGCCGATGCCGCTTCCACCCCGCATGCCGCACCCGCTGCACGCACGGTTCGCGACGACACCGGCGCGTCAGTCAACGTGCCGGCCGACAACTGCCGCCTGGTATCGCTGGCTCCCGGCACCACCGCGATGCTGTTCGCCGCGGGTGCGGGCAAGTGCCTGGTCGGAACCATCGCGCACAGCAAGGAGCCTGCGGAAGCAGCGTCCGTGCCGATCGTGGGTGACGCCGAGACCCTCGACTTCGAGCAGCTGCTGGCGCTGCGCCCAAGCGTCGTGGTGGTTGCGGTGGACGTGGTGCAACGGGTGCGCATCGACCGCATCCGCGCGCTCGGCATCCCGGTCTACGAGGTGCACGTGACCAGTCTCGCGCAGATGCCGGAATCGCTGCGCCGGCTCGGCGACATGGCCGGCAGCGCGGAGCCCGCCGCGGCGCGCGCTGCGACGCTGGCCGCGGAGCTCGACGCGATCGCCGCCCGCTACCGCGGCCGCACGCCGGTGCGCGTGCTGTACCAGATCTGGGACCGGCCTATCTACACCATCGGCGGCAGGCACGTGATCAACGACGCACTGCGCGTCTGCGGCGCGAACAACGTGTTCGCGGACCTCGCGACCGCGGCGCCCGCCGTGACGCGCGAGTCCGCGGTGCTGCGCGACCCGGACCTGATCCTGGTCTCCGCGCCGGCGCCCTCGGCGCAGGAATGGATCGACGAGTGGCGGCGCTACCCCGCGCTACGCGCGGTGCGCGACGCGCGCCTCCAGATCTATTCGGACGAGCGCATGGACCGCATGGGACCGTCGGTGATCGCCGCGACCGCCAGCCTGTGCGAGCTCATCGACCGGGCCCGCGCTCCGGCGAAGTAGCTAGTCCCGGAAGTTCTTGAACTGCAGCGGGCGGTCGACGTCCGCCTTGCGCAGCAGCGCCATGGCCGCCTGCAGGTCGTCACGCTGCTTGCCGGTGACGCGCAGCTGGTCGCCCTGGATCTGCGCCTGCACCTTGAGCTTCGAATCCTTGATGAGCTTCTGCAGCTTTTTGCCGGTGTCCTGGTCGATGCCATGGCGCAGCACCACGTCCTGGCGCGCCTCGGCGAGGTTCGTGACCGGGTCCTTCTTCTCCATGCAGCGCGCTTCGATGCCGCGTTTCCCCAGCCTTTGCGTCAGGATGTCCATCATCTGCTTGAGCTGGAATTCGGCCGGCGCCTTCAGCTGCACCAGGAATTCCTTTTCCTTGAGCGTGAAGGTGGCGCCGGTGTCCTTGAAGTCGAAGCGCTGCGTGAGCTCGCGGTTCGCCTGGTCGACGGCATTGGTCAGTTCGTGGGCGTCGAGCTCGGAAACGGTATCGAAGGAGGGCATGTGTGTTCTCTCAGCCGCGCACTATCTTCTCGAGCCTCGAGGCGACCTCGGGCCCGACCTTGCCGCGCACGAATTCCATGACCACGGGCGCGAAGCGCTTGGCGTCGTCGACTCCGAGGCCGAGCTTGCCGAAGCCGCCGACAATGGTGCCGATCAGCGCGGCATTGCCGCCCACGGCGCCGGCGAGGCCGCCCAACAACCCGCCCAGTCCGCTGCCCGTGGCCGGCGCCTTCTTCATGAGATCGCCAAGACCGGGCAGTCCGCCGAGCAGCTGGTCGAATTCCGCGCCGCCGAGCTTGTCCTTCGCCGCCTTGAACAGCACCGCGGCGCCGCCCTCGGCCTGCGCGCCGGTGACGCCGAGTTTCTTCACCAGCTGGTCGATGAGTTCCTTCATGTCGTCCTCGTGTCAGTCGTACGCCGGCGCAGGGAAGCCGTCCGCGCCCTTGCGCCAGGGCACCCACACCAGCGCCACTTCGCCCACCGCGATGTCCGACTTGCGTGCCGGCACGTCTACGGTGGTCAGCGCGATGCCGGTCGAATCGAGGCTGCTCTCGAGGCGCGCGACGTCGGCGTCGACCTCGCGCTGGGTGTCGGCGAGGCGCTGCCGCAGCACGTCGAGATTCTCCTCGGCGCGATCCACGTCCTGCGACTCGTTGCCCCAGCGGCTGGCGGAGCGCGCCGCCGAACCGACGCGCCCCAGGTTGGTGGCCGAGATGGCCTTGCGGCCGAGCAGCGCTCCCAGGATGGAAGTGCCGATCGATACCGCGGTCTGCATCTTCTGCTGCGACAGCTGCGCCTGCTCGCGCTGGCGTCGCTGCTCGGCGCGCCTCACCTGGTCCTGCAGCTGCAGTAGTTTGGCCTGCCAGCGCTTGCGCAGCTCTGCCACCTGGGCATCGCGCTGTTCGCGCGCCGCGAGCGTGAGACGCGCGCGGAAGTCGCCTTCCGCTTCGCCCGGCCTCGACGCGCACTTGAAAGCCTCGGACCACTGCACGCGCGCGCGCGCGGTCTCGTAGAGACACGACTGCAGCGACTTGCCCCACGCCGGGTAGCTGGGCGCGCGCAGCGCCTGCGCCGGCAGGTCGGCGAACTCGGCGCCTTCGACCGGCGCGCTGGTGAGCCGCGACTTGAGCTGCGGGTCGCGCGCGGCGTCTTCCCACGAGGCATTGCCGCCGCCGTCGTCGAGCGGCGCGAGCCAGCCCGCGGTCTGCCATTCATCGAGCTTCAGCCTCGCGTCCACGTAGTGGAGCTTGGCGAAGGCCGCGATCATCGGCTTGTAGAGCACGGGGCCCGAGCCCTTGGTCGCCGTCAGGAAATACTCGGTGATGCCGGCGCCCACCGGCGGACGTGCGCCGCCGGATGGGGCGGGTGCGGCAGCCGCGGTAGCCCGCGCGGCGGGTGCCGGCGGCGCGGCATCGCCCGCGGCCGCCTTGCGCGCGCTCATGGCGCGCGCGATCTCGGGCCCTGTGAGCGGCCCGCGCAGGAACGACAGCGCCCAGCGCGTCTTCATGAGCACCGGCGCATCCTCGTGGACGTTGCGCATCAGGAACACGCGCTGCGTGAGATTGCTCATCAGCGCTTCGAAGTTGCCGTCGTCGCCCGCGGCCTGCGCGGACTTGAGCCCTTCGATCACGCGCCGCTTGTCGCGCTCGGTCTGCAGCCGACCGATGAACCAGGTGCCGCAGTTCGCCAGCCCCTTGTAATCCAGATCCACCGGGTTCTGCGTCGCCAGCACGCAGCCGAGGCCGAACGCGCGTGCCTGCTTGAGCAGCGTGAGCATCGGCGGCTTAGAGGCCGGGTTCGCGGTCGGCGGGAAGAAACCGAAGATCTCGTCCATGTAGAAGATGGCGCGCAGCGACGAGGTGCCCGATTGCGCACGCATCCAGCCGATGAGCTCGTTCAGCACCAGCGTGACCACGAACATGCGCTCGGCGTCGTTGAGATGCGCGATCGAGATGATCGAGATGCGCGGCTTGCCCTCGGCCGTGAACAGCAGGCGCTGCGCATCCAGCGGCTCGCCGGCCATCCAGGTCGCGAAGCCGGGCGAGGCGATGAGATTGTTGAGCTGCATCGCGAGCTTGAGGCGCTCCTTCGCGGGGAAGAAAGTCTCCAGGTCGAAGGCGCCCAGCTTCTCGAACGGCGGCTTCTGCACGGACTGGATCAGCGCCGGCAGGTCGAGCGCCAGTCCCTGGCGCCACGCGCCTTCGATGAGGTTCGCGAGCAGGATGTGCTCGCGCGAGGTCAGCGGATCCGCCTCGATGCCGAGCAGGCTCAAGAGGCCCGACACCACCGAACCCACGCGATCGCGCAGCGCGCCCATTTCGGACCCGGGGACTGTCCCCGCAGGGGACCGTCCCCCTTCCGACACGACGGTTGGCGCGAACGAACGCAACACCGACAGCGGCAGCCCGGTCTCCGCTCCCGGCGTGTAGATAGCCAAGTCGGCGGCGGCGCGCAGGCGCGCGATGCGCGACGGGTCCTGGTCCCACTCGGCCAGGCCGTTCTTCCAGGTCTCCGCGGTCTTCGCCGCGAGCTCTTCGACGCCGATGCCCTTGCGCTGCGCTTCGCCGGCGTCGATCCACGGCGCGAAGTCCGACGGCGCGAGGTTGGGGAAGGTGAGCAGCAGGTTGCCGAGGTCGCCCTTCGGGTCGATGCAGATGGCGGGCACACCGTCGATGGCGGCTTCCTCGAGCAGCGACAGGCACAGGCCGGTCTTGCCCGAGCCCGTCATGCCCACGCACACCGCGTGCGTGGTCAGGTCCTGAGAGTCGTACAGAACCAGATCGTCCTTGAGCGCGTTGCTCGCCGGGTCGAACTCGCGACCCAGATAGAACACGCCGAGCTTTTCGTAGTCGGTGGTCATCTACTTCTTGCGGCGGGGCGCCTTGGACTTCTTCGCGCGGGCCGGTGCGGCCTTTTTCGCCTTGGCCGCGGGCTTAGCCCGACGCCGGCGCAGCGCCGTCACCTCGATCTCGATCTTCATTTTCGAGTCGGCGAGCCCAACCACCATCATGGTCGCCGCCGGCCGCACGTCGCCGAGCGCCGTGCCCATCGCGGGCCAGCAGCGCTCGAAGTCCGAGCCATCCGTCATCAGGTAGTGAACACGCACCACGTCCTTCAGGCTCGAATCAGCCTGCTTGAGCGCCGCTTCGATGTTCTTGAACGCCTGCTCGCACTGCGCCACCACGTCGTCCTGGATGCTCATGGTTGCGTAGTCGTAGCCGGTCGTCCCGGAGACGAAGATCCAGTCGCCGTCCACCACCGCCCGTGAATATCCGATGCTCTTCTCGAAACTGGAACCCGATGAGATCAAGCGACGCGGCATGGGAACCCTCCTGGAATGAGGCGGCGAGTTTGCCACGGCGCCCGCGATTCAGCCGCGGTCGATGGACTCGATGATCTCGCAAACGATCGGGTCGAATTGTGCGAGTGCCGCAGCCCCTTTCCTGCGCGGCATGGTCTTTTCGGTCGCTTCCGTCGGCAATGACACGAGCTCCTGCTGACGCTCCGGATCCGCCTTGAACACGTTGATGAGGGTCATCAGCTGCCGGCCGGGCTCCATGGTGCTCATGCGGCGCCTTTTGACATTGCAGGAATGTCCCCGACGTCGGGGCAAGCCTTGACGGGGGCTTCGGGGCTTGGCGATACTCGCCGCCCCATGAATCGGAACGGTCTGCGCAAAGTCTGGTGGTGGCGCCTCCCATAAGGAGAGGGGCTACGCCTGTGCACGTCTGAACTGATCAGGACGAGTTTTCAAGGAACCCATCTCCGGTAGCAGCCAGAGATGGGTTTTTTGTTGTCTGTGTGCGGCGCAAGCCGCCCATGAAAGAGCACGGAGTTAGCCGCGGTGAAACCGCCATTCGACATCGCCGGAGACCTCGACACGCCGGTATCGGCCTTCGCCAAGCTGGGCGCGTTCAATCCGCGCTTCCTGCTGGAGAGCGTCGAGGGCGGTGAGCGCCTGGCACGCTACTCGTTCATCGGTTTCGGCAAGTGCCTGGAAGTGCGGCTCGATGCCGCCGGGCTCAAGGTCGGCGAGAAGTTGCACGCGCGGCCCGCCAACCAGGGCGAGTTGTTAGGCGCGCTGCGCAACGCGCTGCGACTGGCGCCGAAGCCGCTGCCCGAAATGGCGGGCGTGCCGCTGGCCGGCGGCCTGGTCGGCTATTCGTCGTACGACGTGGTGCGCTACTTCGAGAAACTGCCGTCGAAGGCCCACGCCGACGCACCCGTGCCCGACCTGCACTACGTCGCGCCCGAGTCCATGCTGGTGTTCGACCACCTGACGCGCGGCATCGCGCTGCTGCACGCCGGCAGCGAAGCCGAGCGCCAGGCGCTGCGCCGCGAGGTCATCGGCGCGCTGCGCGGCGGCCTGCCTGACTACCTGCGCAACGGGCACGCATCCGGCGTGCGCTACTCCGAGGCCGTGGGCTCGCTGTCGCGCGACCAGTACATGGCCGGCGTGAAGCGCACGCAGGAGTACATCGCGGCCGGCGACGTGTACCAGCTGGTGCTCTCGTCGCGCTTCTCTGGCCACCACACGCTCGATCCCTTCGAGGCCTACCGCGCGCTGCGCCTCATCAACCCTTCGCCCTACATGTACTACTGCAAGCTCGGCGACGTGACCGTAGTCGGCTCCTCGCCCGAGGCGCTGGTCAAGGTGAGCGCCGCGGGCAGCGCCGAGCTGCGCCCGATCGCCGGTACCCGGCCGCGCGCCGAGGAGCTCGCCGACGATCAGCGTCACGAACGCGAGCTGCTCGCCGACGTCAAGGAGAACGCCGAGCACGTGATGCTGGTGGACCTGGCGCGCAACGACCTCGGCCGCGTGGCGCGCGCCGGCAGCGTGCACGTGGATCCGTACCGCGTCATCGAGCGCTACAGCCACGTGATGCACATTGTGAGCGGCGTGAAGGGCCTGCTCGCCCCGGGCCGCGACGCCTTCGACCTGTTCGCGGCCACCTTCCCGGCCGGCACACTGGTGGGCGCGCCAAAAGTGCGCGCCATGGAGATCATCGACGAGCTCGAGCCGGTGCGCCGCGGACTGTATGGGGGCACCGTCGGCTACTTCGGCGCGCGCGGCGACATGGACCAGGCCATCACCATACGCACGCTGGTGTTCCGCGGCGATGAATACAGCTACCAGGCCGGGGCCGGCATCGTCGCCGACAGCGTGCCCGCGGCCGAATACGACGAGGTTGTCGCCAAGAGTGGCGCGATGGCGCGCGCCCTCAAACTGGCGTCCGAGGGTTTATGAGCGTCCGCCTGCTGCTGATCGATAACTACGACTCCTTCACCTACAACCTGGTGCAGGCCTTCATGGTGCTGGGCGCGGAGGTGGACGTGCGCCGCAACGATGCCATCAGCGTCGAACAGGCGAAGGCGCTCGGCCCGACCCACCTGTGCATCTCGCCCGGCCCCGGCACCCCCTACGATGCCGGCGTGTCGATGGACATGATCCGCGCGTTCGCGGGGCAGGTGCCGGTGTTCGGCGTCTGCCTCGGGCACCAGTCCATCGTCGAGGTGTTCGGCGGCAAGGTTGTCAGGGCGACCCGGCTCATGCACGGAAAGACATCCAGTGTGAGCCACGACGGCAGAGGCTTGTTCACCGGACTGCCCCAGAACGCCGAGGTCGGACGCTACCACTCGCTGATCGCCAAGCCCGACACGTTGCCGGCCGAGCTCGAGGTCACCGCGCGCACGCCGGAGGGCGAGATCATGGGCGTGCGGCACAAGACCCTGAAGGTCGAGGGCGTGCAGTTCCACCCGGAGAGCGTGCTCACGCCCGAAGGTCCCGCGCTGATCGGCAACTTCCTCAAGATGAGCGGAGGCCTCCAGTGATGTTGCGCGACACGCTCGAGCACCTGCTGTCCGGCAAGTCGCTGAGCGAGGGCCAGGCCTCGGAGCTGCTGCGCGCGCTGACCTCCAGCGACATGCCGCCGCCGCTGGCCGGCGCCTTGCTCGCCTCGCTGCGTTCCAAGGGCGTCACCGCCGACGAGGTGCGCGGCTTCGCGCGCGCCATGCGCGCGCTGGCGCGCCAGCCCGCGATCGCGGCGAACCCCGATGCCATCGACATCGTGGGCACCGGCGGCGATTCCTCCGGGAGCTTCAATCTATCTACCGGCGCGGCGCTGCTGACGGCGGCCTGCGGCGTCGACGTCGTCAAGCACGGCAACCGCTCGGTGTCGAGCAAGTCCGGCAGCGCCGACGTGCTGGAGCAACTGGGACTCGGGCTGCCGCTGGACGAGGCCGCGGCCGGCGCCTGTCTCGCCGCCACGCGCTTCACCTTCCTGTTCGCGCCGCACTACCACCCGGCCATGAAGGCGGTGGCGCCGATCCGGCAGGCCATGGGCGTGCGCACGGTGTTCAACATCCTCGGGCCGCTGACCAATCCCGCTGCGCCGAAGTATCAGCTCACGGGTGCTTTCAATCTTCCGACCGCGCAGCTCATGGCCGATGCCCTCGCGGGCCTGGGCGTGGAGCGCGCCTTCGTCGTGCACGGCGCGGAGGGCTGGGACGAGCCGACGCCGCTGGGCCCGTTCACGGTGCTGGACGTGCGACCGGGGAATGTCAGCGCTTCGATCCGCAGCCCTTCTGATTACGGCCTCGATTTGTGCGGCGCCACCGATCTCGCCGGCGGCGATGCCGCCTCGAACGCACGCGCGCTGCGCGCGGTGCTGTGTGGCGAAGAGCGCGGCGCGCACCGCGACGCCCTGTTGCTGGGAACGGCGCTCGCGCTCGAGATCGTCGGCAAAGTCCGCGAGCCGCGCGAAGGCGTGCGCATCGCAGCCGCGGCCATCGACAGCGGCGCGGCGCGCAAGACCCTCGACGCACTCGCGTCCTTCGGCGCGCGAGGCGCGGCATGAGCGAGGCCGGCGATTTCCTCTCCGGTATGGCGGCGTCGAGCCGCGCGCGCTCGGCGCAGGCGCAGGCCACATTGCCGGCCCGCGAGCTGCGCGCCCGCATCGCCGACCTTCCGCCCGCGCCAAGGCTTGCCCGGAACCACTTCGATCTCATCGCCGAGGTGAAACTGCGCTCGCCCGCGGTGGGCTTGCTCAAGGCCGCGGCCGACGAAGACGTGGGCGCACGGGTCGCCGGCTATGCGCGCGCCGGCGCCGCCGCGGTTTCCATCCTCACCGAGCCCAGCCGCTTCGACGGCTCGCTCGACGATCTCGCCGCCGGCAGCCGCGCGCTCTCGCCGCTGCATGTGCCCGCCATGCGCAAAGACTTCCTGGTCGACGGCTACCAGGTGCTCGAAGGACGCGTGGCCGGAGCAGGTGGCGTGCTCGCCATTTTGCGCATGCTGCCGCGCGCCGATCTCGAGGAACTCATCGACACCGCGCTCGAACTCGACATGTTCGTGCTGCTCGAGACCTTCGACCTGCCCGACATCGAACTCGCGCACCGGCTCATCGATGCGCGCCGCGCCCAGCGTGCGCTGTTGATGACCGGCGTGAATTCGCGCGATCTCGTGACGCTCAAGGTCGTGCCCGGAAGACTCGACGCGCTGGCGTCGTCGCTGCCGAACAGCGTGCCGCGCGTGGCCGAGAGCGGTGTGGCGACCGCCGCGGATGCGGCGCGGGTCGTGGCCGCGGGTTACGACGTGGCGCTGGTGGGCAGCGCGCTGATGTCGGCCGCCGATCCGGCGGCGCTGGCGCGCGACATGCTGCGCGAAGGCCGCGCGGCCGTGGGTGCGCGCGCATGAGCGTGTACATCAAGATCTGCGGCATGACCACGCCCGAAGCCGTGCGCGCGGCGCTCGACTGCGAGGTCGACGCCATCGGCTTCGTGTTTGCGTCGTCGGTGCGCAACGTCAGCACCGCGCGCGCCCGCGAGCTCGCCGCGCCCGCGCGGCGCCGCGTGGCCTGCGTGGCCGTGACGCGCCATCCGCGGCGCGAAGACGTGGACGCCATCCTGCGCGAGTTCAAGCCCGACATCCTGCAGACCGACATCGACGACATCGAGGCGCTGGCGCTGCCGCGCGAACTCAGCGTGCTGCCGGTCATGCGACCGGGTCCGCAGCCCGCCTGCGCGCTGCCGGCACGCGTGCTGTTCGAGGGTCCGGTGAGCGGCAGCGGTCAAACTACCGACTGGGACGAAGCGGCCGCGCTGGCGCGGCGCGCGCAGGTGATCCTCGCGGGCGGCCTGGACCCGCACAACGTCGCCGCCGCCGTCCGCCAGGTGCGGCCCTTCGGCGTCGACGTGTCGAGCGGGGTCGAGGAAAGCCCTGGCCTCAAGAGCACGCGCAAGATCGAACAATTCGTGGCTGCCGCCATGGCGGCAGCACTGGAGCTCGCATGAACGCGAACATCAAGGACAAGTACGACCCGGCGCAGCTGCTGGCCGACGAAATAGCCGGCAGGTATCCGGACGCCCGCGGCCGGTTCGGCCCCTTCGGCGGACGCTACATCCCGGAGACGCTGGTCGCGGCCTTCGAGAAGCTCGAAGCGGCCGTGAAGCAGCACCTGCACGCGCCGGACTTCCAGGCCGAGCTCGCCGCGGAGCTGAAGAACTGGGTCGGGCGTCCCACCGCGCTGTCGCGCGCGCCGGCGCTCTCGAAGGCGTGGGGCGTCGACGTGTGGCTGAAGCGCGAGGATCTCGCGCACACCGGCGCGCACAAGATCAACAACGCGCTGGGGCAGGCGCTGCTCGCCAAGCGATTGGGTGTCAAACGCATCGTCGCCGAGACCGGGGCCGGCCAGCACGGCGTGGCCACGGCCGCGGCGTGCGCGCGCGTCGGCCTGCCGTGCACGGTGTACATGGGCTCGGTGGACATGGAGCGCCAGGCGCCGAACGTCGGTCGCATGAAGTTGTTAGGCACCGCCGTGGTACCCGTGACCAGCGGCGACCAGACGTTGCGCGCCGCCATCGACGAGGCGTTCCGCGACTGGGTGGCCAATCCCACCGACACCTTCTACATCATCGGCTCGGCGGTCGGCCCGCACCCGTTCCCCTACCTGGTGCGCGAGCTGCAGTCGGTGATCGGCAAGGAAGCGCGCGCACAGATCCAGGAACGCGCCGGCAAACTACCCGACGCGGTGGTCGCCTGTGTCGGCGGTGGCTCGAACGCCATCGGCATGTTCCATCCCTTCATCGGCGACCGGGCGGTGGAGATCATCGGCATCGAGGCGGGCGGCAAGGGCGCGGCGCTCGGGCAGAACGCCGCGACGCTCGCCTATGGGCGGCCGGGCGTGCTGCACGGCGCGTATTCGCTGCTGCTGCAGGACGCCAACGGCCAGATCCAGGAAACGGATTCGGTCTCGGCGGGCCTCGACTATCCGGGCGTCGGTCCCGAGCACTCGCTGCTGCTGTGGGCCGGGCGCGTGCGCTACGAGGCGGCCACCGACGACGAGTCGCTCGATGCGCTCAACGAGTGCTGCCGCCGCGAAGGCATCCTGCCGGCCATCGAGTCGGCGCATGCGCTCGCCGGCGCGCGCCGCTGGGCCAAGCAGAATCCCGGCAAGACCGTGCTGATCGGCCTCTCCGGCCGCGGTGACAAGGACATGCCCACCTTGCAGCGCACGTTGCTCGCGGGAGGCAATCCGTGAGTCCGGCCGATCGCATCAGCGCGGCCATTCGCGACGCGCGCGGCGGCATGGCGCTGGTGGCCTTCGTCACCGGAGGGTTTCCCAACCGCGAGAAATTCCGCGAGCTGCTGACACAGGTGGCCAACGAAGCCGACGTCGTCGAAATCGGCGTGCCGTTCACCGACCCGATGGCCGACGGCATGACCATCCAGCGTTCCAGCCGCGAGGCGCTGGCGCAGGGGTTCACGCTGCGCTGGCTGCTGGACACGCTGCGCGACATGCCGCGCACGCGCGCGCCGCTGGTGCTGATGAGCTATCTCAACCCGCTGATGTCGTTCGGCTTCGCCGAGCTGGCGACGGCCGCGGCCCAGGCCGGCGTCTGCGGCTTCATCGTGCCGGACCTGCCGTTCGACGAGAGCGAGGAATTCCGCGCCGCGCTCGCGCCGCACGGCCTCGCGCAGATCCAGATGGTGACGCCGGTGACCACGGCCGGGCGCATGCAGCGGCTGTGCGCGGCGACGCAGGGCTTCGTCTACGCGGTCACGATGACCGGTACGACCGGCCGCAACGCCTCGGTGCCCGGCGACGTGTCGAATTATCTCGACACGGTGGTGGGTGCTTCCAAACTACCCGTGTGCGCCGGATTCGGAATTCGCGCGCGCGAGCAGGTGGACCAGCTGCGGGGCCACGTGGCCGGCGTCATCGTCGGTTCGGCGCTTGTGGAAGTGGTGGAAAACGGACAGGATGCGGGCAACTTCCTGAGATCGCTGCGGCCCTGACGCCCGGCTCCTCGCTTGCAACACAAACTGCCCGGTTACACGATGCTCGCCGTGCTCATCGGCGGGCTGTCGATGGTGAGCCCATTCTCCATCGACACGTTCTTCCCCGCTTTTCACGCCATGGAGAAAGCGCTGCGCGTCGACGCCTGGGCGCTGCAGCAGGTGCTGACCGCCTACATGGTGCCGTTCGCCTTCGCCTCGCTGGTGCACGGCCCGCTGTCGGACGCGGTCGGCCGGCGCCCGGTGATGATCTGGGGCATGGCGCTGTACACCGTCGGCTCGGTGGCCTGCACGCTCGCGCCTAACTACGGCGCGCTGATCGCCGCGCGCATGCTGCAGGGCGCGACCGCCGGCGTCGGCGTGGTCATCGGCCGCGCGGTGATCCGCGACCTGTACCAGGGGGCGCGGGCCCAGCACCTGATGAGCATGACCACGATGATCTTCAGCATCGCGCCCGCGCTGGCGCCGATCATCGGCGGCTGGGCGCACGTGGCCTTCGGCTGGCGCGCGGTGTTCGCGTTCATGGTGTTGTGCGGGCTGGCGTTCACGTTCTCGGCCTGGTGGCGGCTCCCCGAGACGCATCCACCCCAGGCGCGCATCCCGTTCAACGGACGCAATCTCGTGTCCACGTCGTGGACGGTGCTGCGCCATCCGGAATTCCTGATGCTGGCGCTGGCCGCGGCGGTGAATTTCTCCTCGCTGTCGGTGCTCATCGGCGCGGCGCCGGCCATCGTCGAGCACCACTGGGGCATGAGCGAGACCTCGTACGCCGCGCTGTTCGTGCCGGTGATCCTCGGCATCCTGCTCGGCGCCTGGGTGTCGGGTCGCATCGCCGGGCGCCTGAGCCTCGTGTTCCAGGCGCGGCTCGGAATCGCGCTGACCTTCGGTGTCTCGCTGACCCGCGTGCTCCTGCACGCGGGTCTCGACAGCGTCCCCGTGCCGGTGCAGCAGATGCTGCTGTTCGGTGCCGGACTCGGCGCGCAGATCGCGTTTCCGGTGCTGACGTTGCGCATGCTGGACCTGTTCCCAGCGGCGCGCGGCACCGCGGCCTCGGCGCAGTCCTTCGTCGCGCTGCTGATCACGGCATCGACGCTCGGCATCGTCTCGACCCGGGCGCAGTCGCACCTCGAGTGGCTGGCGTGGGCCTCGCTGGCGTTCACCTGCGCGGCGGCCACCTGCTGGTACCTGTCGCGCCGCTGGCACGACGCGCACCCGCCACTGTCGGGCGCACCCGAGTCCGGCGCGCCGCAGTAGCCACGAATCACGCCTCCGGCCGCGGACGTATCAGCTCGGCGATGATGGTGCGCAGCTCGGCCATCTTCGGCGGCTTGCTGATCACCCGGTCGACGTGTTCGGGCTTGTCGTCGGTGGCATTCAGCCGGTGGCCCCAGCCGGTCAACATGACGATGGGCGTGCGCGCGTCGAGCGCCCGCACGCCCGCCGCCACCTTGCGCCCGTCGACGTAGGGCATGCCGAGGTCGGTGATCACGAGATCGAACTTCCCGCCGGCCTCCACCTTCGCCGCGAACGCATCGATGCCGGCCTGGCCCCCTTCGGCGGTCACCACCTCGTGCTCGTCGATCTCGAACGCATCGCGCAGCGACTTGAGCACCAGCGGATCGTCGTCCACCAGCAGGATGCGCAGCTTCGGCAGCGCCGGCGGCAGCTCGCTCTCGCGCGTGCTCATGCCGGTGGGCGCCGCCGGGAACACCAGCCGCATGGTGGTCCCTTCGCCCAGCGTGCTGTCGATCTCGAGCTCGCCGCCATGCCGCTGCAGCATGCCGAACACCATCGCGAGCCCGAGCCCGGTGCCGCGTTCTCCCTTGGTGGTGTAGAAAGGCTCGAGGCAACGGCTGCGCGTGACCTCGTCCATGCCGATGCCGTCGTCGATCACCTCGACCACCACCTGCGAATCGCGCGCCACGAAGCGCGTGCGCAGCGTGACCGTGCCGCCCTCCGGCAAGGCGTCCACGGCGTTGAGCACGAGATTGGTCAGGGCGTCGCGCAGCTCGCTCTCGGCGCCGAGGATCTTCGACGGATTCGCGCCGAACTCGGTGGCCACGTTGACCACGATGCCGCGCTCCTGCGGCATGTTGTGCCAGCGCGCGCGCGTGAGGTCGATGACCTGGGTGAGCAACGGGTGCAGGTCGATGGGCGCGAGCGTGCGCTCGAGGCCGCGCGGCAGGTAGAAGGCGCGCATGCGCTGCACGGTCTGCGCCACGTCCTCGATGGCGCGCTGGATCACGGCCAGGTGTTCGCGCGAGCGCGGCGTGAGTCCCGCTTCGTGCATCAGCAGCGACTGCGTGTACAACGCCGCGGGCGAGAGCGCGTTGTTGATGTCGTGCGCGATGCCGCTGGCGATCTGGCCGAGCGCGCGCAGCCGTTCCTGCTGCATGACGGTTTGCTGCGTCTGGCGCAGGTCCTGGTAGGCGTTCTCCAGCGCGTCGTACAGGCGCGCCTGGCGCGCGGCCAGCGCCACGTGGCGCGAGAGCTGGCGCAGGAATTCGTTGTCGTCGCTGCTGAAGGTCTCGGCCTCGCGCTTCGCGACCAGCAGTACTCCGAACACTTCTTCCTCGACCGCGAGCGGCGCCGCGACCAGCGCGCGCAGGCGCCCGCGGCGCAGGTGCCCGCACAGCTGCGAGTTCGGGCCCTGCTCGAGATCCGGCTCGTAGACCAGCTCGCCGTGCAGGCAGCGCTCGAGCTCGCCGGCGTCCACGTCCACGCGCACCTGCGGGTCGAGTCCCATCTGCGCGGCGAGGCGCGCGCTCTGGTCGCCGATCTGGGTGATCTCGATCTGCGCAGGCTCGGTGTGGTAGCGCGCCACGCAGCAGAAATCCACGCCGAGATTCTCCTCGAGGCTGCGCAGTACCACCTCGAACACCTTGACCGGTTGCGGGTGCGCGCCGATGGCCTGCGTGGTGCGGTCGAGCAGCTGCATGCGCTCGAGCTGCACGCGCACCTTGGCGCTCGCCAGCACCGAGTCCTCGATGTCGGTGTTCGAGCCGAACCACTTGAGGATGCGACCGGCCGGATCGCGCAGCGGCACCGCGCGCGTCTTGAACCAGCGATACTGTCCGTCGAAGCGGCGGATGCGGAACGTGGTGTCGAAGTTGTCGCCGGAACTCACCACGCGCGCCCACTCGTCATTGACCTTGACGCGGTCCTCCGGATGCACCTGCTCCAGCCAGCCCTTGCCGAGCTGCTGCGATTCGCTGCGACCCGTGTAATCCAGCCACTGGCGCGACAGGTAATCACAGAAGCCGTCGCGCGAGCAGGTCCAGATCATCTGCGGCAGCGACTCGGTCAGCGTCTTGAAGCGCGCGCGGTTCTCGCGCAACGCTTCGACCGTCTCGCGATGCTCGGTGATGTCGACGCAGGTGCCGATGAAGCCCTCGAAGATGCCGCCGGGTCCCAGGTTCGGGGTGGCGCGCTCCAACAGCCAGCGCCACGCGCCGTCCTCGCGCTGCAGGCGGTACTCCATCTCGTAAGGCCGGCGCGCTTCGAAGGCGGCGTGGTAGGTGTCGAGCACGCGATCGAAATCCGCCGGGTGCAGGTTGTCGCACCAGCCGTCGCCGAGTTCCTGCTCCAGGGCGCGCCCGACGAAGTCGAGCCAGCGCTGATTGAACCAGGTGCAGCGCCGGTCCGGTCCGCTCATCCAGATCATCACCGGCGCGGCGTTGGCCGTGGTGCGGAAGCGCAGCTCGCTCTCGCGCAGCGCGCCCTCGGCGCGCGCCCGCTCGGTGATGTCGCGGATGAACGCCGTGAACACCAGCTCCTCGCCGAAGCCGATCGGCAGGATGGCGAGCTCCACCGGGAATTCGCGGCCGTCGCGATACACCGCCGACATCTCGATGCGCCGGTTGAGCACGCGCGCCACGCCGGTCTCGACGTAGCGGCGCAATCCGGCGCGATGCCGCTCGCGGTCGCGCTCGGGGATGATGATCTCGGCGAGCTCCCGTCCCGTCACTTCGCTGCGCGGCCAGCCGAACATCTTCTCCGACTGGTTGTTCCAGCCGGTGATGCGCCCCTGGCTGTCGATCATGATGATGGCGTCGAGCGCGCTCTCGAAGTTGAGCAGGTGACGTTCTTCGGAGAGCCGCAGCGCTCGCTCGGCGCTGCGCCGCAAGCGGTCGGCGCGCTCGCCGCGCGCCGCGTTGGTCCACACGAAGGCCACGAACACCACCACGCTGAGCAGCGCGAATATGGCCACCGCCGACTCGAAGCCGAAATGGGCGCGGCGCTGGTATTGCACCGTGAGCGCGCCGATCACCAGCGGCACGATGACCGCCGCGGACAACAGCCGCCGCGCCATGCCGCCGCCGATGCCGTCGCTGGCGAGCAGCGCGGCGATGCCGGCGTCGGGACGCAGCCGCATGATGGCCAGCGACAGCAGCGACAGCAGCAGTGCGGTGTGCAGCGCCATGTCGGCGAACCAGAACAAAGCCTCGCTGCCGAACACGAAGCGCGACAGCCCGACCCAACCCACCAGCAGGCCGCCGATGGCGAGTGCCTGGTGCAGCTTGGCCGTGCGGCGTGGCAGGGACAGGATCATCGATAGTCCGAGCATCACGAATGCCAGGCAGGCCGCCGGCGCCAACCGCGGGACTTTCTCGCCCGCGTAGCTCGCGGGGATGGGCCCGAGCGACCATTGCTCGATGTAGATGTTCCAGCCGGTGGCATCCACCAGCAGGACGGCGGCGCCGATGGCCACGACCAGCGACGCGAACACGGTGGCCGCGCGCCGCGCGCCCGACAGCAGGAACCACAACGCCAGGCCGGCCAGCACGAATCCGCTGGCCGACAGGCGCACCATGCGCGGCCAGCCGGGCACGAGGTTGGTGAGCTGCTCGAGGTCGAAGGTCCAGCCGGCGAGTACGAACGCGCCGACGACCATGGCGACCAGCGCCGCAAATCTCGCGAAGGGACCCATGTCGCACGCTAATCCAAACGCTCGGGGCGCCGCAATTTAGTTAGTTGTATTTCCGCCCCTTCCCTTAGCACTTTGGTCGGATGGGAGCGGTCCCGTGCGCCGTCGCGAGGCATTTCCGTCATCGTCGGGACAATGGCCGCCCGCTTGAGTCATCCTCGAGCCATGGAAGCCGCCGTCCTCGACAAACGCACCGCGCCCCTGACCGGCGCGCAGTGGCTCATCCTGGTGACCGCCGGCATCGGCTTTGCATTCGACATGTACGAGGTGGTGGTGCAGGCCATCATCGTGCGGCCCATGCTCATGGAGCTCGGCCCGTTCCAGCCCGGCACGGCCGAATTCAACCACTGGACCGGCCTGATGCTGTTTCTGCCCACCGTGGCGGGCGGCCTGACGGCGCTGCTGGGCGGCTACCTCACCGACCGGCTCGGCCGGCAGCGCGTCCTGGTCTGGAGCATCGTGCTGTACGGTGTCGCCGCCTTTCTGTCCGGCTTCGCCAGTTCCATCCCCGAGCTCGTCCTCTGGCGCTGCATCACCGTGGCGGGCGCCTGCGTGGAGTTCGTCGCCGCCATCGCCTGGTTGACCGAGCTGTTCCCGGACGCGAAACGCCGCGAGGCGGTGCTCGGCTTCGCGCAGGTCTGCGCGACCGGCGGCAACTTCATGATTGCCGGCGCCTATTACGCAGCCGTCACCTGGGGACACCTGGCACCGGCGATCCACGGCGGACACTCGGCGTGGCGCTACGCGCTGCTGTTCGGCGCCTTGCCCGCGATCCCGCTCATCCTCATCCGGCCGTTCCTGCCCGAGTCGCCGGTATGGCTCGAGAAGCGCGCGGCCGGCACGCTGAAGCGACCCAGCTTCCGCGAGCTGTTCACGCCGCGGTTGCGCCGGGTCACGCTGGTCACCACGGGCCTGGTCGGCTGCTGCTACGCGCTGGCCTTCGGCATGCTCCAGCACATTCCGCGCATCGTGCCCGGACTGCCGCAGGTGGCGGCGCTGCCGCGCCAGCAGCAGGAACAGTGGGTGACGTGGGTGCACGTGCACGTCGACACGGGCGCGCTCATCGGACGCCTGGTGCTCACCGGCCTGGTGGTGTGGTTTGCGAGCCGGCGGCCGATGTTGCGCGGCATGTTGTGGGCGGGGCTGGCGCTGTACCCGCTGGTGTTCCTGGGTCCGGCACTGCAGGACGCCGAGGTATTCAAGTACGCCGTGCTCGCCGTGACCCTGGTGGTGGGCATCCAGTACAGCTTCTGGGGCAACTATCTACCGCGCGTGTTCCCGCTGCACCTGCGCGGCACCGGCGAGAGCTTCGCCATCAGCATCGGCGCGCGCGTGCTGGCGCCGTTCACGGTGCTGGCCACGACGCAGTTGTCCAACGTGCTGCCCGGCGCAAATCCCACGCTCAAGCTGGCGCACTCGATGGCCGTGGTGGCCGTCGCCGTGACGCTGTGCGCGCTGATCCTGAGCCGCTGGCTGCCCGAGCCGGAAACCGAACCACCCGAAGACTGACCCGAGGAGCCCATGGCCGCCGCATCGAACTACCTGCTCGACAACGCCAACGAGCGCGCCGGCACGCGCATGGACGTGCTGGCGCGATTGTTCGACCCGACCACGCATCGCGTCCTCGAAGGCGTCGGGATCACGCCCGGCTGGCGCTGTCTCGAGATCGGCGGAGGTGGCGGCAGCATCGCGCGCTGGATGGCGCGGCGCGTGGGACCGGCGGGCCACGTGCTGTGCACCGATCTCGACACGCGCATCATCGAGCTCGGCCGCGCGAGCGCGCCCGCGAATCTCGAGGCGATCCGCCACGACATCGCGATCGATCCGCTGCCGGCGAAAGCCTTCGATCTCATCCACGCGCGCCTGGTGTTCCTGCACGTCATCGAACGCGAGCGCGCGCTCGAACGCGTGGTGGAGGCGCTCAAGCCTGGCGGCTGGCTGGTCATCGAGGATTTCGACGTCGCCTCGGTGACGCCGGACGCGCGCATCAACCGGTTCGAGACTCCACTGCCCACCTCGGAGGCGGTGCGCGCGTATCTGACGCGCAACCAGGACGGGTTCTTCGGGCGCCGGCTCTACGGGCGTTTCCGCGAGCTCGGCCTCGTGGATGTGGACGCCGAGGGCCGCAGCGTGATGTTCACGAAGCGCAATGGCGGCGCGGATCTCATGCGCGTGAATTTTGAGCAGATCGGTGACGACGTGATCGCGGCGGGGCACATCACCCGGCGGCAGATCGACGCGGATCTGGCGACCATCGAGCGCGACGACTTCGCGATGCCGTCACCGACGATGTGGAGCGTGACCGGCCGCAAACCCGCCGGGTGAATCTCAGCGTCGCAGCGCGGCCATCAGCCACGCCACGCCCACGCCCGCCAGCGCCCATCCGGCCCACTGTGGCTCGCGGCCCACCGCCAGCCACACGATGCCGCCCAACAGCACCACGGCCGCGATCGTCACCTTGTCGCGCCGCCGGTGGGTGCGCTTGATCTCGTTGCGCAGGGCATTGATCTCCGGCGCCTCGACGGCCAGTCGCAGTCGACCATCCTGCGCGCGCTGCACGGCCGAGCGCATCAGCGGCGCCAGCGTCTGCAGGCTGGAGATGATCTCCGGGATCTGCTGGCGCGCGTTTTCGAGCACGGTGCGCGCGCTCAGCTTCTCGCGCACCCAGTCGCGCATGATGGGGCCCGCGGTCTTGAAGATGTCGAGGTCCGGATAGAGATCGCGCCCCAGGCCTTCGATGTTGAGCAGCGTCTTCTGCAGCAGGATCAGCTGCGGCTGCACCTCGACGTTGAAGCGCCGCGAGATCTCGAACAGCCGCAGCAGCACCGTGCCGAAGGAGATTTCCTTGAGCGGCTTGTTGAAGATGGGCTCGCACACCGTGCGGATCGCGGACTCCATCTCGTCGACGCGCGAGCCTTCGGGCACCCAGCCCGATTCCAGGTGCAGCGTCGCCACGCGCCGGTAGTCGCGATCGAACACCGCGAGGAAATTCTCGGCCAGGTAGTACTGGTCGCGCGGATCCAGTGTGCCGACGATGCCGAAGTCCACCGCGGCGTATTTCGGCTGCGCCGGGTTGTCGATGAGGACGAAGATGTTCCCCGGATGCATGTCGGCATGGAAGAAATTGTGCTTGAACACCTGCGTGAAGAAGATCTCCACGCCGTTCTCGGCCAGCCGCTTGATGTCGGTGCCGGCTTCGCGCAGGCGCGCCATGTTGGAAATCTGCACGCCGCGAATGCGCTCCATGACCATGACGCCGGGGCGGCAGAAGTCCCAGTGCACGGCGGGCACATATAAAAGAGTGGAGCCCTCGAAATTGCGGCGCAATTGCGAGGCGTTGCCGGCCTCGCGCATGAGGTCGAGCTCGTCGAGGATGGTCTTTTCGTACTCGCGCACCACTTCCATCGGCTTGAGGCGTTTGCTGCCTTCCCAGTTGTTGTGGGCGAAGGTGGCGAGCGCATGCAGCACCTCGAGATCGCGCGCGATGATCTGGTGCATGTCCGGGCGCAGCACCTTGACCACGACCTCGCGGGTCTTGGCCCCATTGAGCGCCACCCCGGGCCGCAGTTCCGCGGCATGCACCTGCGCGATCGAGGCGGCGGCCAGCGGCTTCTCGTCGAAACTGGAGAACACCTGCTCGACCGGACGGCCATAGGCTTCCTCGACGACGGCGCGCGCGATGCGGCCGTCGAAGGGCGGCACCCGGTCCTGTAGCTTGGCGAGCTCCTCGGCGATGTCCGGGGGCAGCAGGTCGCGCCGCGTCGAGAGCGCCTGGCCGAACTTCACGAAGATCGGCCCGAGCTCCTGCAGGGCGTCACGCAGGCGCACGGCACGAGGCTCATCGCGCTTGCGCACCGCCCAGGTCCAGGGACTCAAGAGGAACAGGAAGCGCAGCGGGCGATACAGATGCGTGGCGCGTACGAACTCGTCCAACCCGTGGCGCACCAGCACGCGCTGGATCTCGATGAGCCGGGCGATGACGCGCAGTTTCATCGCTGCGTCTCCGCCTCGTCGGCCTGCTCGAGCAGGCGCGCGCGCGCGTCGAGACGATCGAGGTCTGCGCGCAGGCGCTCCACGCCGCGATAGAAGTCCTCGGCCTCGGCGCGCGGCACCAGGTCGCGGCTCTCGTGGGCGAAGTACTCGGCCACGTTGCGCACGCCGGTGCGTGCCGCGCGACGCCCGAATCCGGTCACCGCGCTCACGAAACGCAGCGCCTGGTGGGCGGGAGTGTCACCGATGAGCCGCGACAGCTCTTCCTCGACGTCGGGTTTCAGCAGCATGGCGAGCTCGCGGAAGCGCTGCGCGATCTCCGCCTCGCCGCGGATGCTGACCGCGCCGCGCTGGATGACTTCCTCGGGCCGAGGCCCCGCGAGCCTTTCCAGCACATTGGGATCCTAAGCTTAGAATTCCACGTGGACAAGTTGTCGCG